>TARA_R110002074_G_scaffold30744_1_pt1 | contig 20334 bp, 26 predicted proteins | sample TARA_R110002074 | Tara Oceans TARA_R110002074 (sample SAMEA4397215) | marine metagenome | biome: Polar Biome; feature: [MIX] marine epipelagic wind mixed layer (ENVO:01000061); material: water (ENVO:00002006), including particulate matter (ENVO:01000060) such as... | depth 10-100 m | reverse complement strand
AATATTATCACCATATATAAGGGCGATAGAATCAAGGAGGTTAAGTCACAGAACGTGCCTGCATATAAGAAAATTGGGTGGCGCACCCGGCGGAATTCGAATCCGCAACTCCCAGATTAGAAATCTGATGCTCTATCCAATTGAGCTACGCGTGCATTGTTATGTATCTATACTCCCATGATATAAGCTGGAAAGATCTTTGCTCCGACCCCAGAACCTCTAAGCAACTGATTGCAGACCTGTAAGCTCTTATAGATCTCACCAGACTCAACTCGAACACCATCAGGGAACAAAGCAACAACAACCTCTCCCTCAACAATCAAGCACTCTGAGAAACCATCCGCGGCATAACCTTGACGTTCGAGTGTGAACCCAAGCTCTTTGATCTTAGTCAAGTTGTCTTCAAGCTTGTAATCACCTTGAGATACAAAAGCTACTCCAGTACGTTCTTTATAGAGCTCAAGTCCCTCTCTCTTCATGCGATTAATTTCCATACTGAATTATATTGAAGTTCATCCGCTACAATTACTAAACATAGACGAAGGACCTCTAAGATGTTGATTGGCTAACGCCCATGGGACCACTAAGTTCTCCACACAACGAACATAAGCCTCCTCATCATTAGAATCCATATGAGCTAGACCAGTTAACCCAAATATCATGTGTGTCACCTCATGTATCAACGAGTCCCAATGCTGGGCGGGTTGACCTATACACTCCTCAGAAAGCGTTATAGTCTTGGTATCGATGCAACAGTTGCCCCACTCCTCCGTGAGGGCCTTTGAATATAATACTCTTACATTATACCCCAACACCTCAACGATATTAACCTTCTCCATATGTAATTGTAACATACATATGATATTAATCCACTATTACTATTGCAAGACAGTCAATGTTATATCAAATATATCCGACTCTTATATAGTATTTGGCAAGTGTATTGAGGCACACTGTTCAGCAAGTTTGCTGAACGAACTATATGACCAACTCTCGTTGAGCTTGTAAAGCCTCTTAGTAAGGTCTCCCTCACTAGCGCCACCATCCCTCAATGATATAAATATGCTCATCAAATCTTCCGCTTTATTTGAGTCAATAGTATCGTCTGACATCGCATCGTCAAGGAACGCTTGAAACTTATCAACGTCAAGCCCTTCATACCGACCCTTAACACTCTTAATGTATTTAGCTGCAGCAGCTCCATGTGGGTTAGCTCCCGCTGTTGATCGTGATAGAGAGTGGCTATCCTTCAAGCTACCACCTCTCGGTACTCTAGACATGTTACCTATCAAGCCAGATTTAATTGCTGCGCTCTTATAAATCGTATTCATGTAGGATAGAGGATCACGCTCCTCTCCCATCTCATTATCATACCACCGTTCAAATGCTCTTATAACAGGTTCTGGATCGTCAATAATATCCTTAATATATTCTAACTGACGATTATCAACAACCTTAGGCAACAAGGTTTCTAGTTGTGATAGGTCCTTAATCTGTCTCTCTCTACCCTCGCCCTCACCTTCAAGCTTTTTCTTCAGCTGTCCTGCCGACCTCCTCAGAAGGTCCATCACCTCACCTAACGTTTCACGACTGTGAATACGTTTACCAATCTCTGCGCTGAGTTCTACCATCTCTGCTTCTGTGCTACGACCCTCTTTACCTCCAGATGCATCGTACCGCTTTTGCTCACCGCCTAAGCTGCCTAGGAGGGTTGTTAGCTCACGATGATCCTTAATCTCATCACCAAGCTCGCGGCGAGTGTCATCAAACGATCCAATAATCTCGAAAGCATACCTAACCACTGATTTAGTATCCCTAGCTGTGAACGATCCTTTGTCAAATGGCTCATCCTTCGGAATAAGCGCATCTGGATTGTAGTCAGAAGTACCGACCGGAGAACTAGTCATACCAGCAGGTCCCTCACGATCTTTCACACGCTGTAACCTCGCACCTGCTTGCGACTTTTGCCCCTCACAGACGGTCACATAAGCCTCTACCAGCATATCCAAATCATTCTTACCCTGCATATCATTATTTATGCAGCCATTCCTCCTTTCTAATAGTGTTTATGTATCTAACTACTAGACCACACTAACCTCGAGCACCTTTTTCCACACAGCTGACTGACCTCTTCCCAGCTTGACTAGCTTACCCTCAGCGACTAGATCTCGCAAAACGAGATAGGTTTGTGAGCGTGTTAAGCTATACGTGTTCATCACCATCTGCTCTGTAATGTTAGGCGGGTCCATATTTAGGATGCCCTTCTTGAGGTCAGCCTTACGATCCTTCTTCGCAGAGCCTTTAGCCACTGCAACATCGATCTTACCTGATACAGTGAAGCCTTTGGCTCCAAGGTCAGCACCCACATCCAGACAAGCACCAAAGCGGTTCTTATATGTCGAGATGATACGTGAACGCTCATCTTCACTATCCACATCGTGAGTGATCATGATGTTGACATCTACACTGTGTGGTACAAGAGTTGACCCCTTGAGCTGTCCCATCTTAGTGAGGTGCATGATAAAGAAGATCGCTGTCTCCGTTTCCTTAGCGCGTTGAACGAGCTGAGAGATAGCATACTTCTCAATCTCACGAGAGTTCATCTTAGTCTTAGTTGTGAGAGCTTGGAAGGAATCGATCACCATGACATCATACTCTTCCATTGCATCACACAGCTCATCGATGTCAGTGATGTTAGCGACACTGACACTCTTCACATCAAGCCTGTTACAAGTAAAGGCTAGCTGATAGATGTTCTCCTCTCCGGAAGCATACGCACAGTTGTAACCTGCGATATTCAAGTACTCGAGCAACTGGAGCATAAATGTGGTCTTACCACACCCAGCCTGAGCTGTTAGAGTTGTTGATGAGCCTGGGAGGATGCCCTCACCAAAGACAACATCGAAGTCTTCAACCCCTGTTTTTAGTCTATTGTAAAATATTTGCGGAATTTCAATTTCCGAAACATTAGCGAATTTAGCCTGATCTACTACGTCTATTACCTTCATCGTACCGCAATTATATCATGGTTCCCTGCTATAGTTTCATTTGCAAGTACCACTTTCTGGAGTAAACATACGATTATAAGCCCCTGGGAATTCTAGCTCATATGCTATGTCAGGTGCTCCTAAAATGTATGCTCTATTCTTAGTATGTACAATCTGTCTATTATAGTCTATACTTACTATAGCTGTTGTAGTTACTATCTTACCATCTTCGTGTGAAGGGTGGCCATAAGCTCTACCACATAGCACAGTCCTAACCATCTCTGGCGGAGTATAGCCATCACCATCATAATTGACTGACCACTCCCTTAGCAATACAGCCCTCATCTCTTCTTCAGTTGTTAGCTTCACTCTTCTATAGGTACAATTTTATAATTACTCGCTAATTATAACATGGTTCCATCCAACTCTGAATAGGCCTCTAAGCGATGGCGCTTACCATCATCAGTTAGATACACAACAGGATCGACGATGTATAGATCACCATCAGGTGCAACAAGAACGTTCTCGTCGTGTAAATCCTCAACTACAATGCCAGCCTCATCGTTGATGTAGTCATGTTCAGCACCAGCGATCTTTGTGTAGCCGAGTATCTTCATGTGCTTCTTAACCTCACTAGGAGTTGCTCCTCGATCAGCTACTACATCTCCTTGCTTGAATACGGGTTGAAGCTGTACATGGTCGGCTGTCAGGCTCTTAGCTACAACGAACCCAATGAGCGTGACAGCAGTATCGGGGAAGAGGTGATTATGCATTGCCATGCGATGAAAGAACTCGAGATATGTTGAATGGTAGCCAAGATCATTACGCTTATACCAGGCTTGCTCATCTTCATCGAAGTATACTTCATTCTCCCCCTCTCCCTTCCTACCATCACGTATCCACTGCTCTGTAAACTCTTCATTGGAGAGCAAGTGGTCGTTGCTATTAGCCCACTTATATAGCTCAACCTCTTCGTGTGGCCTTACTTTGTTGCTGTATTTGTTTCGAGCGGCTCGTCGACGAGCGGGGTCTTTGATCTCTGTCCATTCTTCTTGATCCGCATATATTGCTTCATGGCTTCGCTCCGCGACCGTCGTGGCCTCTTTGAGGAGAGCTCCACCTTCTCCATCATATACCGATTGTGAGCCGCGTGGGATTCTGTCAAACCTATATTTGTTATTTTTGCTTTCATTGATAAAGTATCGCGCGAACGTATTCATGCTATGTGTATTTATGATCCTGTGACAATTTCAAGTGTATTGTTCTTTGCAAAGAGACTAATACCCTCGATGAAGATATGGTGACCATCATTCACCTCTTCGAAGAGCTCTCCGATCATGCGCCATGTTGGATTAATCATCTTAAACGAGCGCTTTTTCCCGTCATTAATGACCACGGTGTACTCACCCTCGGTGATCACAATATCAGGATCAATATTTGGATGCAATACAATCCAGTCAACAGTATCCATATTATCAGGTATATCCACACTATCAAATATTGAAAAAATTGTATTCGGTGAGTATGAATTCCACTGGTTCTGCAGATCGTCGTACTTACTCTGCTCCGTATACTTCAAGCTATCCATACCATATTATATGTTGGTTCCTAACGATGTCAACATAAATATAATTATGCAGAGCTTTAGAGCCTTTATCAACGAAGCAATTGCGCTTCATAAAGCAAAAGATTATAAACTATCTAAAACCGCGGAGGATAAAGATGGTGAGCTACTATACATGGCCTATAAGGATGACGTTATAGAGGATGTGTTTAATGGTAAGGATAGATTGATCTTCCCAATAGAGGTAGACTTTGATGAGGACTACGGGTATGTTATTGATGAGGAAGATAACACCTTCCACGAGGTGATTAACTTCTTGGAAGTTAACGGGTATTACTTAGATGACGTCAAGGATTATATCAATGGTCACTGCTATAAGATAAAGTCGAACGGTGAGCCTGATCTAAAAAATCGTACAAAAATAGGCAAGGTGCTGGAGAAATTTGACAAACTCACCAAAAAAATAAAGAAGAGGAACGGGGATGTTATAACGGTTAAGCCAGTATTGTACGCTTTCAAGAACGACTCGGTGAGAAACTTGAGTGAGGAAAATATGTTTGTTGTTATATCGCGGCATCCATATGATGTATTTGGTATGTCAACTGATAGACACTGGAGCTCTTGTATGAAACTGGGGGATGGATATAGCAATGGACGAGCCCTAAGGCAAGAGGCGCTAGCGGGGACCCTAGTAGCTTACCTTGTTAAGACAGACGAATTACGTAAAGGTAATAAAGTGGCTCTTAAGAGACCAACGTCGCGTATAGCTTTTCGACCTCTTCGAAACAAACAGGATGAGCTAGCATATAATATTGGTCCCATATATGGAGCTAAGTCCAAAGCATTCACAGATTTTTGCACTGACTGGATAGCTAAGAGCTTTAATAGCTTGGTTGAAGATGATACAGGCTTTATGGTTGTGCGTGGGACATACGATCGAGACCCATACACAACACCTGACATTGAAGAGCTACCGAACCGTCAGGTTAAAATTAGGAAGATGACAGCTATATTAAACGATCATAAGATTGAAGCGGAAAAACTTCTTCCAAGCGGTTCAGGTCCCAATGGACGCTCTGGGCCTGGAGATTGTGTTGTGTGGTTTTCACCTCCGGACAATGTCGATTGGGGGACGCTCTATGCAGCGCCGAAAAAAGTCGTGGATGATCAGCGGTCTGCGCCAGACACCGAACCACCGCCATTAATATTCTCAGCTGGATACACATTAAAGCTCCCCATGTCGACTGAAGATCGAGATAAGCTCAAAGCATTCCCTGCCAAGTTCGATCGCGAATCTTTACCTACTACCCTCAAGTCTCTACGCGCACTTGATCAGGTATTGCGTGACCCAAAGTATAGTAGCTATACAAATACTTTATTTGAGATCGAGACTTTCGGAGGGTATATTGCAGTTTCGTTCGGGGTTAATGTCGACAGCTGGGAGTTCGAACAGGTTCATGAGTTTGACCATATGCTTCAAGGAGCGATTAAGCTCTCTAAGTTGCTGCTCTAAATTGATAACTCATCGAGGCTCTGCGCCCCGTTTGACCGGATCAATAACTAAACCACTAATAGCCTCTCCCAACTCAATTATACTCTTAACCTTCTTATCTCTATTATTACCAGCATCAATAAACTTATTAGCTATGTTAAGCAAATTATCATCATAGGGGAATAATTTTGAGTACCCTCTAAGATAGAGGAACAAGCTATCGACGATCTTCGAAAACGGTGATGGAGTGTGATCTTTATATAGAGGTATGATGAACCTCGCGCGATCTTTGAAGATCTCTTTTGCACCAGGGTAGTCCTGCTCGAGGAGCTTCTCTATTCTAACGTCTTCAATTGTCCTAGCTAATGTAAATATAGCATCAGCATACTCATGGTCGACCATCTCCTTTGTGAGTATGTCAATAGAGTATAACCTGTGTCCGATCTCATGAAGTATGATGACAGGGCCTATAATCGAGTTCAACTCTGTTGGTATATGTATCATACCTCCACCATCATCGAACTTGATCATTACACGATCAACATTTGGATCAACTTTAACAAAGCTGCTAAAATCCAACGTTGGGATCTTATGCTTTATCATCTCTAGTATCGAACTAGAGGATATTAGGTTATTCTTATGTGCTGCATCACAAACACCTTTCGTTGGGCATGTATCGCAGTCATCCCAATCGAAATTGGATGTGGATGCTGTAGCTAATATGTCAGAGATCACATTGCGTTCAAACGACCTCGTTATTATCTCACGCTCTTGCTCTGGGTCTACTCCCTCTAGGGGAGATTCAACTAGAAAATAATCACTAAACCTAATCACATTAGTATTTAGTGTAGATTGTAAGATCCGCTGTATCCCTCATGTCCCCTCTCCTCAGAATCAAATTATGGTCTATTTTCTAGACTCTCTAAATCTTGTTCTTATATCATTGGCTAGTAAGCCAATCTTTGTTCTCTCTATGTCTGTGAACTCTTCAACAGCTCCAACGGACATATAGTAATACTCACTGTCATATACACCAATGTGATGTATAATGTTCTCAACTATACCCTCTGTCTCTAAGTACGATCTAAGCAGAGATGGTGGCATCGATGCAACCTCTAGGTTAACACTCCGATCCTCTAGGAGCTGTAACAAGATCTTAATATACTCATTATCCACCTCAATGTTCTGGTAATTTGGTACATCGTCCATGTCATCATGGTCAAACTCTCTATATATCATCGATGTGTAGAAAGGTTTACCTAAATTAGGTACACCACCACAGTTATGAGCGGAGAATATCAAGACGCGACTAGCGCCAGAACCAATCATCTTCTGCATTGTATCTGAAATGTATATATTATCTTCGAGATAGCTTCGTACACCATTACCCTTCTTCAGTATGTATGTCCTCCACACACTAGCTAGCTGACGTATTAGAACCGCTATAGACCCACTAGATATGAGAGCTAGTAGTGTGATGTATATTGGATTACCCATATCTCCTGGAGGCGCGTCAACAGCAAATGCTAAGGGGTTGAATGGAAGAGTCATATTAGCTCTAGTATTTATACAAGCTTCAATGGTTCTATCGGATTTTATTGTTAAATCTGTGAGACATCTAACATCTCCACTTATCTCGTGGAGTTGGGGGTGAGGTGGTATTCGAACCCACGGTAACAAGAGCTCCCCGGCTTGGAATCGAACCAAGCTACGACACTTTCGTGTCTGACGGATTAACAGTCCGTTGCCACACCTTGCGGCCCCCGAGGAATTATCTCTTCTTTACGTTTTGTGTAACAAACTCTACCACCTTCCCTAATTAGGGGAGAGCCTCCTGTCAGATTCGAACTGACGACATCCGCTTTACAAGAGCGGCGCTCTGGCCAACTGAGCTAAGGAGGCTTTGATCTATACCTATAAATTATCTTGATTGCTCTTTGATGTCTGCTACGTCTTCCTGCCACATAGCGGTGAGTTCCTTCCAACTCAAGTCGTCCGGCGCTTCGCTGTCTGCTGCGTCTTCCCACACTACATTAACATCACCATCGAGCGCATAATTAAGACCTGAAATAAATCCATCAATGGCATCGATTCCACATTGGTGATCTGCAAAGCTTCCATAAGACATGATGGGAGAGAGTATACCACAACAGCCTAATTCATGCACTGACATGCCGAGATATTCGCCCTCGAACTTAGTATCATCCTCTTCATAGTGTGTTATAACTCTAATGTCCATATCTTATTATATGATAGTTCCTTTTACTGAATGGTAGATTGGTACGCGCACCGGGATTCGAACCCGGACTGTTATACTCTTAAAATATATGACTCCTACCAGTTGGTCTATACGCGCTTTAAATTGGTTCAGGCATTTTAGCCTACTGCGCTTCCATAATGTCACAAACTGTGTCTAGGATGAACACAGATTCAGATAGCCCAGCTCTATCATCAAGCAAGATATTGAATTGTGGCTTTCTATCATCTGTGCGTGTAGCGTGTGGAGCGTCTCCGTTAATCGTATCAACAGGTATATTTCGACTATCTAGATACTCACGCATCTCAGGATATCTTTGAGGCTGAGAGCAAGAGAAGCAGATAAAGTATGCACCAATATTTTGACATCGGTGCAGCAATCCAATAACCTTATCATATGTATGGCCACTCTTGTTATAATCGAAGACAGTATCATCATAGTCAAAAGCAATAATAAACTTATCTCTGTGAGTTGTCCACTCCTCTACTAGTCTATCGACTACTGATACATGTGTTAAATATTTATCCATTATACTAGCTCCTCAATTATCCCAATGCCTTCTGATATTATAAGTAATGCTACTGCGACACCTATGTTGAAAGGTATAGCTACATACCCTAGTATTCGCACACTTGATTTAATAAAGCTTATTTGTTGATGTTTCTTTGCGTCTGGTAGTTCCATATTATTTTATTGTGTCTATTATACCGTAGTTCCTTACTTATCCTTGATAATCACATCTATATATTAATATACACTGTCGATGTGGTCTGTTCTGAACATCTTACCTCCGAAGAGACTATCCTTCTCTCTGGGTCGCCCCTTAGGTATCGAGGGAATTCCATAGACTGAATACTTGAGAAATCTGACATTTAACCACATTCCAATGTATTTGTCTTGGTTCTCCCAAATATTCTTCATCTCAGCTCTGGTGAGATTGAGACCTGGGCGAAACTCTTGTGGCTCTAGGAATTCTTCGGTCGGTTTTGTCAGACAGATCGCCTTGAACGCTAGGCCCTTAGCTTTACCGACACCCTCCTCAAATCCAATGACAATAAACTCATCATCCATAAAGTCTTTGTGCTTGATCAAGTTATGTGAGCGGCCTCTCTTATATAGACACTCTCCATACCTGATGATGTGGCCTTCAAACTCTAACTCAATAAGAGCATCATAATCAATCCCCATCTCCTTCCAATCGTTGGTGACCGTATACTCAACAGCTCTAATTGTGGGACCTATAGTGCCTAATAGCTCGATGAGAGCATCTCTACGCTTGCGGAATGGTGTATCCTCTGTAATTAGAACACCGGTTGATGGAGTGTTAAATCCCCAACCATCATATACCCAATATTGGATCATCTCTTTGCTCTTAGCTAAGAACGCTGGAGTGAGTTTTTCAGGCTTTGTGACCCGCATGATCTTCGCGATCTCATTAAGAGCATTACGGTATTCATGATTGTACATCTCACCATCTAGGACGATATCAGGATTGTTGATCCTAAGAGTATCACACTCAAACTTGATGTGAGGAACCGCAATGATCTTTTCACCTGATCTAGTGCGCATGCCATACTCCCTCGAATCTGTAGCGCGGTGACCATCTAGCTTTGGATCGCAAAGTGCTGGAAATGTAATTTTATGGCGGTGCTCTGCCCACTTATGAGCGAGCATTGGTGATATATATGCTATATTATCAATATCATCGATATTCTCAAAGTAGTGCTTCTTCAGACGCTTCTTGATGATAGCTTCAGCATCTTTAAGAGCCTGCACCTCATCGGTAGTTGAGTTCTTCTTACCTGTATTTTTACCAGCAATCTCTTTTGGCGCACTAGTAATCTCCTTACCGTCTAGTTTACCATAAACCGTCCAGTACCGGCTACCCTCAACATATATAGTCCACTTTTCGATAGACTTGTTTGAGTTGCGTTTGTATAATGTCTTCTCCATGATTTTATACTATTGCTTATACCTTCTAGATCTAGTATTACATTTATACCACATCATATATCTATTATACCGTAGTTCCTTACTTATCCTTGATAATAATCACTTCCATGTATTCACTATACCTCTTACAACGCGCGTAATCCGCACGAGAATCCACATATACATCGAATACATAACATTTACCTTTTGATGCTTTCTTCTTAGTTACCCACGATCCGCGGTCCTGTACGATAAACGTACCATCTCCTACCTTACCCTTTAATTTAGGTATAGTTACTTTAGTTCCAAAGCTAAAATCAGGATGAGCGGCGACTGTGATGCCTTCCTTAGCTCTACGCGTCTTTGGATCTGCTACCTGACTACCCCACTTATCCTGATATGGATGATAGTATGTAATCCTTGCTCTTATAGTAGTCCCCTCCCGCTTTATCACATGACCATGAGAGCAACTACTGCATGACATTACCAATACAGTGAATACCAGAACTACCCTACCTAACATATTTTTAATTATCATAATATATACTTTTATCTAGTCTTTATATCCTTCATACCTAATACCTATCTATCACAGTCTCATATTTCTCATAGAACACTGCTTTGCTCATTTGTTCAGAGTCATCACACATCGCGATGTTTAAATCGCGCATATCAGATAGGGTCTGGATCGAGAACAGCTCCTCAAACCACTCCAACGCAGTCTTCTTAACAAATATTGAGTCATATGTATCTCTATATGCTTGACTAGTAAAGCTCCGCGGCTCTGAGCCTTTACCACCCTCCCATTGACCTTTCATTAGTCTGATATCTTAGTAACCCAGTCCATAATTTCTATATGAAACTCCTTCTCAGTGATTTTACCCTTATACGCTATAAATGCGATCGGCTCAACACTACCTACTCTATAAACCATGATACGCTCTGTCATTGTCTCGACTTCAAATACATAGTTGTTTATCTTTGCTTCCATTATATTATATTTTCCTTTAGAAACTCTCTTAACTCGGGCAGCTCACCTGCAATAAGTAACACTACATATTCCGTCAGCCCTAGTGATAGAGTATTAGTTATGTTCCTGGTTACTATACCATCCTCAATACCATATACCCTATAGCTATCAGTACTTAGTATACAATCACCTTCTCGCGGGACGTACCCCTTATCTATGACGGTATAGTAAACGTCTATAGCCATAGACAGGTGCTCACCCTCAACCATTGATTTAGGTGGGAATATTCTATGAATATAATTCATTACCTATTGAGCTTATATACTCTTAGCTCCATTTTAACATTTGCTTGAGTGAGTTAAACGCCTGGCGACTAAACGCCCCGCCCATCAATTGTCTGACGAGCTTCTCTGGCGAGTTACGCTTCGAGCTTGACTCATACTCAGTGACTGCATTGAATGCATCCCAAGCAGTCTCTCCAGCGTTGCCTCTACCCTCACTAAACAACCTCACAAGCTCTTCACGCTTATTACCACGCTGAGCTGACTCATCTTCTTCAACCGGTACCAACATCTGTGAATACTTGCTCATTTGATTTTTGGTAAACTTGGTACCACTAAGACGCTCCATGGTACGAGGAAACCTCTGGATAGTATCGACATCTGCCACAACCCTCGTCACGATATCATCAACGCTTGTTGCAAAGCCTCTCGAGTGTCTGATAGTATCCGCTGAACGCTTCTCAATAAGATGGAATGCGTTATCGCAATAGATCCTAACCGTTGATGGAATGATTTTATTAGAGCCAGCTCCAGTGTTATCAATCACAGTATAGATAAGACCATCTAGTTTATCGTCACCCATCGCGATGCCCTCCGCGAGAACAGACTTGAGAACTACCCGCTTACCATCACCAACAACCGTATAGCTATCATATTCAAGGCCATCAATTCGATCAGTCGCAACATCGAGGATACTAAGCATATCATCTAGCTGAATTGGTACATATCGTGGACCTACAGTACCAAAGTGGGTTTCTGTATCCTCACGTCGAATAGTAAATGCACCAGGTACATCCTTACCATTAATATCATATAGTTGCTCTTTAACAACTTTGAACTTTTCAACATCTTCTAGGCTATCAATTGGAATAAACATCTTGTTATTTTTCTCTTATTATACTCTGGTTCCTACTTAATGTTGGAATAGTTATAAATTTTAATATCTGCTGCTTTAGCTTCTTTGAACATTGACTCAGTCCCAGTTCCTCCTGGGAAGAGAGCTACAGCATCAGCATATTCAGCCATCTCTTTGTTTCTAATAGGTCCAGCCGCTTTCATAAACTCTCTCCAATTAGCACGAAAGATTCTAAATGGTATATCATTGTCCTCCGCCCAGCAAATTGCATCATTGTCTACACCAGAGGCTCCACCAGAGATAACCTCTGTGATTGCCTCCTCTTTATGAATCGCTAAGAGCTTCTCCTTGTCGTACCTCGAGAGAAACGTCTTTCTTCCTCCTGCTATAATTAATTTCATTATACAAATTTAACGCTATGCCATCATTATAGTGAAGTTCCACCTAGTGAGGAGGAGAGTGATTTATAGTATCTGTCTACATAGTAACGCACTATCTCCTTAAGATCCATGTCTTCCTGATTAGCGCATGCTTTAGTTATGCGATCTTGGTAATGTGTACACAACTCATATCTATAGTCGTGCGCCTTGCGATCCTCTACATGCTCTATATATTGATGAGCATCCCACATTGCGAGGTCTAGTGGGCGCTGAATCCCAAGTCTATCATGCTCCTCATGCTGCTCCTTCTCTAGTAGATATGTTATACGTTCAATCAAATCCATATTACTAATAGACTTATGATCATCTTCTACATTATAGCTACACCCACTAATATGATATATATCCTCTCCACCATGTAGTAACAACACCTCAATAATAGCTGATGCGTGTGTCTTAACATGGACCCATTCACGTTGTTGGAGACCATCTCCATATACGGGTATCTTCTTCCCCTGCATATATGATCTAACTATCGTAGGTATAAGCTTTTCCTCATGCTGTCGTGGGCCATAGTTGTTGCAGCAGCGGGTGATTGAAGCATCAATACCATACGTTGTTCTATAAGATAAAACCATCAAGTCACTGCTGGCCTTAGATGCGGCATATGGAGATCTTGGCTGTAGTGGACTATGTTCATTAAAGCCCTCTTCATTTGGCTCTAAGTGCCCATACACTTCATCAGTTGATACATGCACCATCCTACAGTCATGTTTCTTAACACACTCTAATATACGACAAGTGCCATTGATATTGGAGTGGATAAAGTCACTTGGAGATTCGATTGATCTATCAACATGAGATTCAGCTGCCAAGTGAATAACGTACTTAGGCTTCATTTCATCAAATAACTTCTCAACATAGTTATTGTTGATATCCATATCATAGTTTACTACACGAGCATCTTTACTCTTATAATTCTCTGATGACCCAATCCCCATAAAGTCTACATTGATTATCAACCAATCTGTTGATACTAACAGCTCTTCAATTACATGTGAGCCTATAAAACCACATCCACCTGTCACTAGACATATATCTCTATCCTTCATTTAATCCTACTACCCTGTTTGTTCTATTTTGTATTGCTCTAACGTAATTACTACACTCATTTAACTCATCAACATCACCACAATCAAACCACGCTACATTATCGCTGATGTTTATAACTGTTGCTTCACCTTCACTGATATATTGATTAATGATATCAACAATTTCTAGTTCCCCTCTAGCTGATGGCACCAGCTTCTTAACACGTCTTGTAACTGTGTGATCGAATACGTATAGGCCTGTTGCTGCTAGATTGGATACATATGTTGTAGGCTTCTCAATGACACAGTCGAGCTTATTATCTGTATACTTGAATACACCATACCTCTCCGGGTGATCAACCTCAGCTGCGAACAGCGTTGCTCCTGGTAGATCAAACTTACCAGGAGCGCAACCTATAGTCGCTTGAATATCTCCAACGTATATATTATCACCCAGTATTAGTGCGACATTATCACCATCTACAAACTCACGACCAACATTGAATGCATCAGCTATACCAGCTGGCTTTGGTTGGATCTTATATGTAAGATTAACTCCGAACCGACTACCATCCCCTAAGAACTCCTCAAACCTCTCAGCTTCGTGTAGGGTTGTGATGATAAGAATGTCAACAATACCTATAGATCTCAATGTCTCTATCGGATAGAAGATCATCGGCTTATCATATACAGGTAAGAGTTGCTTACTCTGTAGTTTATTTGTGAGTGGTGACAATCTTGTACCTGTACCACCTGCTAAAACTATACCTTTGGCCATAAGTGCTAGTGTAATATAATATTATAAATTATCAACATAAATTTTTCTTAATGTTACATGCTGCTTCGTTAACGGCATCATGCTCAGTCATCATCTCAAAGCCGTAAACATCTCTAAGCTTATCAGTTGATAGGATACAATTAGAGCGTGGAGCTGCTAGGTTGAGTGTGTCTATATCAACAAAGTTCCAGTTATCATTCTCCACGCTCCAATCCTCTAAGATGTCACATACTGATGAGGTCCACAGAGGGTCTGGATTAACAAAGTTTACAATATCTGGTGACATATCTAGCGGTCTATCGACTATGACCTTAACAAAGTCTAATAGCTCAGGGACATAAGTTTTTGAATTCTGAAAATTAACTAAATTATTATACTTTCGAATTTTATTTAAAAACGACCTTGGTGAATCAGTTCCACAAATTGGCATTCTAATTCGGATTGTGAGCCCATAGTTGTTACTAAGCTCGAACGCATGCTTGCTCCTACTATAGAACGAGGAGGTAGAGTCAAATATACCAAAGTTTGGTTGATCTTCTTCGGTCCAATCCTTTTCATATCCTGTGTATATACACCCAGATGAGATATTAATTAAGCTTAATGAATGATGCTGCGCTACCGTCGATATCACGGCTGGTACTATTACATTATAATGCCAACACTCAACCTTACGTGCTTCACATTCATCTACATTAGGTACTCCTGTAAATCCTGAGCAATTCACTATATGTGTGACATCACTATCTACAACGAACCTATTCAATACAGCTTTATTAGTGTAGTCGAGATCTTTCTTGGATTTAAGCCAGCATGCATCTGATGAGCTTAAATCTCTCATCATGCTATCAAACAATTGCTGCCCGATATATCCCGCACCTAATATTAGTACACGCTTCATTACATTTATAATATACCACTAATATGATTATGCTAGAGTAAGGTTGGTATTATTTTCAGTTAATATTATATCTACGGCGTGTCCTAGCTTTTTAACCTTTAGACACTGCCGGACGATGTTATCATACACCTTATAGTTGGGCACTATATCAACAACTGTATTAGTCAGCCCCAATTCCGTGAGATGCTCAATGACAGAGCTCTCAACCTTATTCCACTCATCGAGGCTATCACTATACGTAGCATGATAAGTTGATCCATGCCACCAATATACATAATCTGCGCGATCTCTTGAATTGTCTATATGGACATTACAGTTATCTAACATTCTACCTCTCATGTTTGTATCCTCAGCGTTATATGATTCAGCCCTAACATCATATCCACCAGCTTTAAAGAACCCAGCTCTTGTATATGATGAGTTTGTTGTGGCACACCCACCGTTCATATCTAGAGATCCTCCATATGTTATATAACACATCGGATTAATTACAGCATCTATAGAGCTATCCTTTCTGTATATATCAACATGATGCTTTATTCTATTAGGGAGGAACAAATCATCGTCATCTAACTGAAACAATATGTCCCAATCAAATGAGGTAAACATATTCCTCTTAGCGGCAAGCGGCATTCGGGTGTCGATATTCAGTATATCAACTCGCGGATTACTACATGTATACTTGATATACTTACAGTCATTGAGTATAACCAGTCTCTTTGTTGGATACTTTAATCGATCAAAGCACGCCAACACCCGAGGTAGATACAATGGTCGACCATATGTTAACACACCTATAACAACTTTTGGATAATCTAACAATCTAATATATCTCTAATCGTTTCCATCTCCTCGGTCATCACACTTGTAACATTGTTTGTGAATGATTCTATGGCGAGATCGACCTCACCATCCTCTAAGGATTCTAAGAGTACATCCATATCATCTAAAATATCGTATAACGCTTCAAGCTTTTCTTCAACTAGTCTTAAGGCCTGTGTTCTCTTCATGACTAATCTATTTAGTATACTATGACTTAATTTTACTAGATGTATAATGATTAATCAATAGTTCAATCTCAGACTTCATATAATTGAGGTGATAAGCGACAAAATCACTCAGGGTTGGATCATAATAATATACAACAAGGCCCTTACATGTAGTCTGTGTAAGCTCTTCTCTCATAAAGGCGTAGAGTGACAACTGTAAACAATACTCATTGAACTGACAGTGGTGTAGGTGACCAACAGGCGCTCTCATATAATCATTGTAAGCGCTATAAAAGTTAAATTTCTTATTTGTCTTGATATCACCAATAATAAACCCATCCTTGTAGTCGTAGATGATATCAGCCATACCTGCTAGTTTATGATCGTGATTCCACAAAACCTTCTCACTGTGGATTTCAGTGTATCTTGGCAGTACATGATCCTTCTGTATAGCATCGAATTGTTTAACAAGCTTGAGTATCTTAGGGTGATCACGAGTTAGCTGACCAGTTAAGTGATCTTCAATAATCTTATGGATGAAGGTGCCCTTCACATTTGCCTCATCGTTCTGACGCTGCCAGAGATCTAAGATAAACTGCATCTCTACACCCTCCCTCTTACTTACTCGTGTTGCAGCTCCTATAGAGTCGAATGGTTCGTGATAATCTCTAAGCAAGGTAGTCGCAGAAATATACAATTCACTGGTCTCAGTGTTAGTGTAAGTATGACCTTCTTCTTCAAATACAACATTCACACCATCATTATACCTATATAATTCACATTGCAACTAAATAATTATATGGCAAATGTAAAGATCTCCGCACTACCGGATAGCACCTACCCACTCAGCGGGGCTGAATTAGTGACTCTAGTGCAGAGTGGCGTTACAACTAGCGCAAAACTTAGTAGCGTTGGCATTAGGAAAGAAGGTGGTGGTGTTGTAGTTATAGGGACCACAGACCCTACGAGTAGTGGAGCTAATACAGGAGTGGATTCCATCATTGGCGGTAAGGACAACGACTACAATGCAGGATCTCACTGCGCCATCTTCGGAGAGCTCAACTCCAAGACAGGCACAGACATCCAAGAAGGCAACCATTGTTTGATCTCTGGTAAGGACAACTACAACAACTCAGGCGACTACTGTATTATCGGAGGTGACGATAACAACACCAACTCAGGCGACTACTCTGCGATCTTTGGAAGAAGCAACTACAACAACACAGGCAGCTACTGTCTGATCGCTGGCGGTGGCTCCCCCGTCGACGGCAACCACTCCAACTCAGGCGACGGCTGCATAATAGGAGGCGAGGATAATCACACCAACTCAGGCAGTTACTGTATTATCGGAGGTAACGATAATCACACCAACTCAGGCGGCGACTGTATTATCGGAGGTGATAATAACTACAACAACTCAGGCGATGACTGTCTTATCGTAGGTGACAGCAACCAATACAACTCAGCCGATGCCTGTATTATCGGAGGTGAGGATAACCAATACAACTCAGGTGATGCCTGTATTATTGGAGGTGAAGAGAACGAGAACAACTCAGGCAACTACTGCCAAATCAGTGGTCGGAACAACCAAGGCAACTTCGGAACCCACTCTACCATCGGTGGTAAGGTTGCAAGTGGAAGCACAAAGATCGTAACAAGTGGAACTTCGGCTGCCGCCGCAACAAACCTTGTTACTAAAACATCACACGGCGTCACTGTTAATCAGCCTCTTCGCTTCACGACACTGACTGGTGGGTCAGGACTCTCAACTTCTACGACATATTACGCAAGAGACATCCTCACCAACACATTTGCAGTTGCCACAAGCCCCGGCGGTTCAGCTGTAAGCATCACAGGAGACTACTCAGTAGCCAACTACATTGCTAACGCAGTTAACTATGGCGACTTCAACACGATTGCTGGTGAAGACAATGAAGGTAATAGCGGTAGCTGGTGTAATATCAGTGGCGACCAGAATCACAGCAACTCAGGCAGCTACAGCATAATCAGTGGATACAACAACCACAGCAACTCAGGCCACAACTGCCAAATCAGCGGCAGCAACCACTACAGCAACTCAGGCATACGTTGCCAAATCAGCGGCAACTACAACCACACCAACTCAGGCACTCACTGCTCAATCAGTGGCTATCAGAACCGCAACAACTCAGGCGACTACTGCCAAATCAGCGGCAGTCAGAACCACACCAACTCAGGCAACTACTGCTCAATCAGTGGCACCTACAACTACAGTAACTCAGGCAACTTCTGCCAAATCAGTGGCTACGGCAACTCAGGCAACTCAGGCGATTCCTGCATCATTGGCGGTAAGTGGAACGACAACAACTCAGGCGACTACACCCAAATCAGTGGCAAAGACCATAGCAACAACTCAGGTGCCTATTGCTCAATTAGTGGTGAGAGCAACGAAGGCAACTTCGGAACCCACTCCACCATCGGTGGTAAGGTTGCAAGTGGAAGCACTAAGATTGCAACGAGTGGAACGTCTGCTGAAGCAGATGATAACCTAATCACCAAGTCTTCTCACGGACTAACCCTCAATCAACCTCTGCGATTCACGACACTGACTGGTGGGGCAGGACTTTCAACCGCGACCCTTTACTACGTTCGCACAGTCACGACTAATAGTTTCGCAGTGTCCCTGACTGTTGGTGGAGCCGAAGTGGATGTGACAACCGATTACTCAGTAGCCAACTATATCGGTAATGCCGTCAACTATGGCGACTTCAACACGATTGCTGGTGAAGACAATGAAGGTAATAGCGGTAGCCATTGTGACATTTCTGGCGATCAGAATCACACCAACTCAGGCAACTTCTGCCAAATCAGCGGTTACAACAACAACACCAACTCAGGCAAATACTGCTTAATCACTGGCGGCGGGCCCATCGCAGGTCACTACAACAACTCAGGCAACTACACTTCAATCCATGGCCAATGGCACGGCAACAACGCAGGTGACGCCTGCCTAATCGCTGGCTCCGGAAACCATGACAACGCAGCCACAGCAGATTACACAATCATTACTGGTAAAGATAATGATTTCAACGCTGGTGCTTACTGCGCTATCTTCGGGGAAATCAACTCCAAAGTAGGCAACATCCAAGAAGGTAACCACTGTTTGATTAGTGGTCAGAACAACTACGACAACTCAGGCGACTACACCACAATCAGCGGCCAATACAACTACAGCAACTCAGGCAACTTCTGCCAAATCAGTGGCTACGCTCAGCTCGGCAACGCAGGCGACTACTGCCAAATGAGTGGCTACGGAAACCACAACAATGCAGCAACAGCAGATTACACCGTCATTGGTGGTAAGGACAACGACTACAACGCTGGAGCCTACTGCGCTATCTTCGGAGAACTCAATTCCAAGACAGGTACAAATATCCAAGAGGGTGATCACTGCCTGATTTCTGGTAAGAACAACTACAACAACTCAGGTGACTACACCACAATCAGCGGCAGTACCAACTACTCCAACTCAGGCGCCTACAACCAAATCAGCGGGAAGTATAACGCCTTAAACGTTGGTGCCTACTGCTCAATCAGTGGGCAATACAACATGAGTGGCACAGGCACTCACTGCATAATCGGCGGTGAGAGCAACGCCAGCAACACAGGCGACTACTGCTTAATCAGTGGCAGACTCGCCACCGGCAACGCCCTCGACTATGCCCGTGTTCATGGCGGCAAAGCCAATGCTCGTCTCATTGATCTAGTCGCACAGATTAACTCAAGCGGAACAGGAGCCACGGAACTTCTAATTGGTGGCACGGGCGGGACAAGGATCATCATTCCCGACCAAAGCGCGTGGGCTTGTGAGATTCACTTT
>TARA_R110002074_G_scaffold181636_6_pt1 | contig 20388 bp, 17 predicted proteins | sample TARA_R110002074 | Tara Oceans TARA_R110002074 (sample SAMEA4397215) | marine metagenome | biome: Polar Biome; feature: [MIX] marine epipelagic wind mixed layer (ENVO:01000061); material: water (ENVO:00002006), including particulate matter (ENVO:01000060) such as... | depth 10-100 m | reverse complement strand
AACACCCCCGCCTGGCCAGCATATTCGCTCCATAAATTCGTGCGGGGTTTGGGTGACGGGACCCTGCCGCACGACGTCTTCTTGCATTACCTCAAACAGGATTATGTCTTTCTGATCCACTTTTCGCGAGCTTGGGCTTTAGCCATCACCAAGGCCGATACGGTTGAGGAAATGCGCTTGGCCGCGGGCACTGTGAACGGGCTGATCAACGAGGAAATCGCGCTACACATCAAGACCTGCGCGGAAGCTGGTATTGATGAGGCTACACTGTTTGCCACGCAAGAACGCCAAGAAAATCTAGCCTACACTCGCTATGTTCTGGACGCGGGTCATTCCGGCGATCTATTGGATTTGCTGGCTGCTTTGGCACCCTGTGTCATGGGCTATGGTGAAATTGGCAGCCATTTAGTAGCAACCAAGACCTCTGACACCTACGCAGAGTGGATCAACACCTATGCAAGCGCCGAGTATCAGCAGGTTTGCCACGATGTAGGCGTGCTCATTGACGGGGCCGTTGCGCGGCGTTTGGGCAACGATCCGATGGCCAGCCCGCGTTGGACCGCACTTCAGGCGCGGTTTGCGATGGCCACACAGTTGGAAATTGGGTTTTGGGACATGGGGCTAAATCCGTGAACCAACCACTGCGGATGACAGGATCAGCGGCGATTGATGGGACGGCGATCTTTTCACAGCTCGATTTGACCCTGACACCGCACAGCTGGACCTGCCTTCTAGGGGCAAGTGGGGTGGGAAAATCCACCGTGTTGCGCCTCTTTGCCGGTCTGGCAGAGGGTGTTACCTTTACTGGAGACCTTAGCGATCCCGGTCGCGTTGCGATGATGGCGCAGCAGGATTTGTTGCTGCCTTGGTTGAACGTATTGGACAACGTACTGGTCGGCGCACGCCTGCGGGGGGACCGTCCAGACAAGGGCCGCGCACGTGATAGACTGGCGCAGGTTGGATTGGCTGATCATGCCGACAAATTTCCCTCGGCCCTGTCAGGTGGCCAACGCCAACGCGTAGCCTTAGCGCGCACTTTGATGGAAGACCGCGCGGTTGTCTTGTTGGATGAACCATTCTCGGCGCTCGACGCTTTGACCCGTGCGCAAATGCAGGAACTGACTGCTGAGTTGTTGAGTGGCCGCACCGTGTTGCTGGTCACGCATGACCCGAATGAGGCGGCGCGATTGGGCCAAACAATCCTTATCATGACGCCGTCAGGGCTTGTTGACGTAGCCGCCCCCACAACCCCCATCCCGCGCGATATAAGCGCACCAGATGTGCTGCGCGCGCAGACAGATCTTTTTGACCAACTTCGGAGACCGACATGAGTGCCACCCAATATCTACAATCGCTTGCCGCTGAAGACTGGAAGGTCGCAACGCACCACGCATTCACCGATGCCTTGGCGGATGGCACACTAAGCCAAGAAAAGATGGCAGGTTATCTGCAACAGGATTATCTCTTTGTCGAAGGTTTTGTGCGGCTCCTTGCATCTGCCGTAGCGCACGCGCCCACTTTAGCAGACGCGGTTCCCGCAGCGCAGTTTTTGGGTTTGATTTGTGGTCCCGAAAATACTTATTTTCTGCGCTCATTTGAGGCGCTTGAGGTCACATCAACCGCCAAGCCCGCGCCTGAAACGCGCGCCTTCCAAGAGCTGATGGATCAAGCACGGCATTCTGGGCGCTATGAGATCATGCTTTCGGTCCTCGTGGTTGCGGAATGGATTTACCTCGATTGGGCTACGCCGTTTGAGGACCGCGCAGATGATTTGCCGTTTTGGTTCGGTGAGTGGATTACTCTTCACTCAGGCGAAGGCTTTACGCAGGTCGTCGCCTATTTGCGTGGCCAGCTCGATACTGTTTGGGAAACACTGGACGATACCGCGCGCGCAGAGGTATCCGCGACCTTCACGCAAGCGGTGCGCTTAGAACGTGCGTTCTTTGATGCATCCTGGGCTGGCTTTACGGTCGCCAAGTGACCGGTTGGCGCGCAGGCATTGCAGCAACCTGTCTGGTACTGGCACTGTGGCAGGTGGTGATCTGGAGCACGGGTGTCGCACGTTTCATTCTGCCGCCGCCCGCGTTGGTCATACAAACAATTTGGGAAAGCCGCGCGCTGTTGGCAGAACACGCTGTCATCACGATGGCCGAAGTGCTTATCGGCCTCGCATTGGGCGCAGCACTTGGGTTTATCTCTGCCATCTCGCTGGTCGCATGGCCAACCGCCCGCGCGCTTGTGCGGCCCATTTTGGTGTTCAGCCAAGCAGTGCCAGTCTTTGCACTCGCACCAATTTTGACACTTTGGTTGGGCTTTGGGCTTTGGTCCAAGATCACGATGGCCCTGATCATCATTTACTTTCCAGTGACGTCGTCCTTTTTTGACGCGCTTATGCGGACGAACCGTGATTGGATCGGTTTGGCTAAGGTGATGGGGGCAAGTCCAGCGCGCATCATGTGGCATATCCGAGTGCCCGCTGCCTTGCCCGGCTTCGCATCTGGCCTGCGGTTGGCGGCTGTTTATGCGCCGATTGGTGCGATCATTGGGGAATGGGTCGGGGCCTCGAAAGGGTTGGGATACCTGATGCTTTTGGCCAATGGCCGCGCCAAAACCGATCTGATGTTTGCTGCCCTGATCGTGCTCGCGGTTCTGACTATCCTGCTGCACACAGCTGTGAATAAGTTGTGCGAAAAGACACTAGATCGGCCGGAAGGGTCTTGATTGGCGCACACTGAAAGCCGCTTTCATTGACTGGTCTGATTACAAACGCTGCATCAGCGAAGATGGAAAAGCCAAAGACACCTCTGTCCGCGACTTGCTTGTCCGACCTTACTGCGGCGAAGGTACGGTCTATGTTCTGACCAAACTGACGGCCGCGAATGACCGGTACGGTGACTTGCGCTGCATTGCCAAATGAGTGGCGCTGCGCTTGCGAGGTTTTTCTGCGTAAGCATTAGCCGCGCCTGCACAAGTCCGGTTGCGTGTTCGTCCGCTCCTCGATTGTCGGTCCTGGCTGCAGCGAAATGGCGGTTTGGACTTCAACGGTTTCTGCTCATTTGAATGACCTCTGTGGGTGGCTCCTGCATTGCAAGCGTTTTCTGGCAATTTCTGCGGTCATTTTCGTCAGTACCGTCTTCTGTCCGGCCTGTTTATGTTTTGGCATTGCCTCCACTGGCCCTCCCTCTCGGGACATTGCTACGCAATGCCCTGCCGGGCAATGGATGAGTTCCGCAAGCGAGGTTCCAATCGGCTTATCGACCTCAAAGGGCCGCTGCCATTCCCGGAGTGTCCTTGCTCTTGGTTGACTTAATTCCGCATCATCACTTCAACGTCTTGCATCTCGTAGGCAACCGGAGCGCTTAGAACGCTGGTTGCCGGTATTCCTGTTTCTTGGTCAGCATGGCCCAGACGGCCCGGGCTGCCTTGTTTGCCATGGCGACTGTTGCCAGCCGGAACGGTTTGTCGGCAATGATGTTGGCTGTCCACAGATCGACTTTCTCTGGTGAACGTTTTGCCATCACAGCGCGAGACGTCATGCCCACGACCAGCAACTTGCGAATGTAGCGATCACCCTGCTTGGTGATCTTTCCAAGACGTTCCTTACCGCCGCTGGATTTATTGAGAGGGGTCAAGCCCAGCCAAGCCGCCAGATCGCGCCCTGTCCGAAACTGATGCGCGTCACCGATAGTGGCGACAATTGCCGATGCTGTGACTGGCCCAATTCCAGGCATGCGCATTAATCGACGTGCATCTGCGTTCAGCATTGCGTGTTGCTCGATCATCTTGGAATAGCCAGAGATGCGTTCGTTCAGGCCGATGAATTGGTAGCACTGGATGCCAAGCATCCCGTTCGCGATTTCCGGCATGTCCGGGTGATCACCGTCCTGGTGACGCTTTGCAAAAGCCGTAACTGCTTCGATCCCAATCGGCAAAATGTGCCCAAACTCGCGCAACAGGCTGCGGATCATGTTGGCCAACTGGGTGCGTTGCCGGACTGCCAAATCTCGGGTGCGATGGATCGATAGAATAGCCTGCTGTTCTTCGGTCTTGATTTCGACGAACCGCATCGTTGGCCGCCGAACGGCTTCACAAATCGCCTCTGCATCAACGGCGTCGCTCTTGCCGCGCTTCACATAGGGTTTTACATATCCAGCGGGCATGAGCTTCACTTCGTGCCCTAATTTGCGCAGTTGGCGGCCCCAGTGATGGGACGATCCACAGGCTTCCATGCCGACAACACAGGGTGGAAGCTTCTCAAAAAAGGCAAGCAGCTTCGCGCGTTTTATGGCCCTATTGAAGATGACCCGGCCATTCTCCGAAATGCCATGGACTTGAAATACATCCTTGGCCAGATCAAGGCCTACTGTTTTAACTGTCATTGGGTGGCTCCTTTCCTAGCAGTCATTGATAACTGCACTTTGGAACATTCGATGCCGGTGGAGCAGGAGCCACCCACCTCATCCGCAATCGGGAAATCTGCTGCGGCGCAACAATTGACGTGCCGCACGTGCAACGCGATCCTGCGTCAGCGAAGGCGAAAAGTCCAAGGTCGGGTTTGTCCCGCATCTTACCAGTTCGTGCACGGCGCAGCGAAAGTTCGGTCACACCCGTGTTGCATTCAGATGCTCTTCAAAAGAACAACTTAGTTTCTTGCCCAACCGCGTCTAAAACGGCGCTTTCGTTCTCCAGCCAAGATCGGGCAACGTCAACGAAAAGCCTGTTTAGTTACGATAACTAGGAAGTATCGTAACTTCGGCTTCACGGCGGATTGTAGCCATTGGTGATGAATGCAGCCAAAGCCCTGGAAGAGCCCAAAATGCAGAATGCTGCACCTCGACCTCTGATCTTTCAGCGTTTTCTGCGATCCACTGCTACAGTTCCAGTTAAGAGGAGCATTGCTTGTAAGATTGTAAGGCTAATGGGTCAGAATTGGCATCCAAACTTCACGTGCTGCCTCTGGACGAAAGCTCTATTCGCGGCATGGCGACGCGAAAAATTTGGCGCCTTCTCCTAGATCGTATCGAATCCCTTCATGATCCTGGCAAAAATTGCCGGGTCGGTTACGCCTTCTGAACCGATCAGCAAAACCCGCGCGTTTGCGCCAAGGTTGAGTTTTGCCGACAATGCATCATCCTGACGAGCAGCGATCAACGCGGCAAGACCGGCGACCGCGCTTTCTCCGGCTTGGATGACCGGATCGCCCTGAAGCGGTTTTGCCAAAAGGCGCACCGTGGGTGCCACAATCGCGTCAGGGATTGTCAAAAAGTCGCTCGCTTCTTCGGCCAGAATGTCCCATGCGAGGGGGGATGGTTCGCCGCAGGACAATCCAGCCATCAACGTTTCCTCGCTCAGCGTAACGTTTGTCACTTCTCCGGCTCTCGCGCTTTCAAAAAGGCAGGCGGCGAGTTCAGGTTCGACAATAACAACCTGCGGGGCAGCGTCGCCCCAAAACTGGCGCAACCCCGCAGCCACGCCCGCAGCAAGACCGCCTACGCCGCCTTGAAGGAAGACATGTGTGGGGGCCTGCTCCATCGCCAGACAGAGTTCCTGCGTCATGACCCCATAACCGCACATGACATCACAGGGCGGCAAGGAATATCCGGGCCATGACGTATCGGAGACAACGAACCAGCCGTTTTCGGCGGTTTCGCTTTTGGCCAGATCAACTGACGCGTCATAGTCGCCTTTGATCCGAATAACCTCTGCGCCCAGATCGCGCATCGCCTGCGCACGGCCCTCGCTGACCTCAGCATGAATATAGATCCGGCACGGTGCGCCAAAACGCTGGCAACCCCAAGCCAAGGAACGCCCGTGGTTGCCATCGGTGGCGGACACCAGCGTGATATTTGCACATTCAGCTTTGTATTTTCCGGTTCGGATGTCCTTTAGGGTTACGGGATTGCCGATCCGGGTCGAGAGCTCCCGCTGCAAAACCCGTTGCGCCGCATAAGACCCACCCAATGCCTTGAAACTGCCAAGGCCGAACCTTGGACCTTCGTGTTTGTAGAGGATTTCCCCGACCCCAATCTCCGCGGCAAGGGCCGACAGGGGTTCAAGTGGCGTTGCTGCGTAACCGTCCCATTGCATGATTTCAGATTGAGCGTCAGCAAAGGCCTGACGGGTCAGAATGCGTTCAGCGGCATCACCAGTTGTTCGGGTGGCCGCAAAGTGTTGCAGTTTGACGGTTGGAAAACCTTTGATCATAATCTGTCCTGTCTGGCTGGAAGTCGGTCGCGCACCAATCTGGCCCAAAGGTCTGCGCCTATGGGCAAAAGTGCATCGTTAAAGTCATAATCTGCCGCATGCAGCGGTTGGCCATGCGATCCAGTTTCGCCGTTGCCTAAGAGAAAGAAACACCCGGGAACGACGGTTGAAAAGTAGGCAAAATCTTCGGAAAAGCTCATCGGGGGGCGATCGCCGATCACATCCAGTCCAGCAGATCCAGCGACGCGAATGACGGCTTCGGTTTGTTCGGGTGCATTGATTGTTTCAATGAAGTCAGCGTTGAAGGTCATTTCAACAGCGACATCGTGCGCCGCCGCTACGCCATTTGTGATCTGCCGCATGAAGCGTTCTACGGCCAACCGGTCCTGCGGAAGGCGCGCACGAACATCGCCCTTCAAGCGGGCAGTGCCCGGCAATACATTGCGCTGACCGTCTGTGAGGAACTCTGTGACCGATACGACCACGCCGGCCCCCGGTGCCATCTTGCGTGACACGATTGTTTGCAGTGCCAACACCATTTCTGCGCCAACAGTGATTGCGTCAACACCGACCTGCGGCATGGACGCATGACCACCACGCCCAGTTATCTTGATGTCAAACAGGCTTTCGCTGGCACATATCTGACCGACGCGGGTCGAAACCTGCCCGACAGGCGCGCCCGGAAGATTGTGAATGGCGTAAATCTCATCCATCGGGAAGGTTTCGAACAACCCTTCTTCAATCATGGCCTGCGCGCCCAAACCGTTCTCTTCGTTGGGTTGAAAAATGAAAACGACCGTGCCGTCAAAGGTGGGTTCCTGGCTGAGTGTCATCGCGGCACCAAGCAACATGGACATATGGCCGTCATGGCCGCAGGCGTGCATCACCCCGGCGTTTTGAGACACATGATCAAAGCCATTCTTTTCGCAGATTGGCAGCGCGTCCATATCCGCGCGTAACCCGATCACACGATTTCCGCCGCCGTTTCTTAGAACGCCGACAACACCAACGCCCTCATGAACTTCAAGTCCCAGATTGCGCAGGAAGTCGGCAACTCGGGTCTTGGTGCGCATTTCTTGAAAACCAAGTTCTGGATCACTGTGAAAATCATGGCGCAGCGTTTTCAATGTGCTGAAAAGGTCATTCATATACATCTCTTTTCGGATCTAATCTCACCTTGGTGAATTGCTAAACTTGGAATGCAGCGCATCTCAATTGCATCCCACGACATGGGCGAATGCTGCGTCAAGATCGGTGATGAGATCTGTGGTTGCTTCCAATCCGACATTAAGCCGGACCAACCTAGCCCCATGATCATCCGTTGGCCTGTCGAGGGCGGGATACACGATAGCGAGGCTTGTTACCCCGCCCCAGCTAAGTCCGATCTTAAACACTTGCAGCGAATCTACAAAGTCTATGACCTGTTGGGCGGTAAATTCTGGGCCAAAGCGGAACGAAAATACGCTGGTTGAACCGGTAAAGTCTCGTTTCCAAATTTCATGTCCGGGGCATGAAGGGAGTGCAGGATGAAATACGACTTCGACCTCGGGGCGTTCTGACAGCCATTTGGCAATGGCCAGCGTTGATGTTTCAAGGCGATCAAGACGGACATCAAGGGTTTGCAAACCGCGCAGCGCAAGGCTGCAGTCATCTGGTGAAACTGCGAGCCCCAATTGACGATAAATTGGTCCCAATGCGGCATATGCTTGGTCATTGCGCGCAGAAACCGAGCCAAGCAGCAAATCGCTGTGTCCGCCGACATATTTTGTAAGCGCCTGAATGCTGACATCGACGCCATGCTCGAATGCGTCAAACAGGACACCAGCCGAATAGGTGTTATCCAGCGCGACGGGTACATGTCGCGCATGGGCCGCTGCGACGATTGCCGGGACATCCTGCACTTCCATCGTGACCGACCCCGGGCTTTCGCACCAGATAAGGCTGGTGTTGTCGCGGATCAGGCCAGCGATATCGGTACCGATCATCGGATCATAGGCTTCGACTGTCACCGACAGACCCTTCAACAGCCCGTCTGCCATTTCACGGTTCGGCCCATATGCAGAGTAAGGCACCAATGCATGGCTTCCTGCCTTACAATAGGACAGATAAACCAGCGCTATGGCAGCCTGCCCACCTGGAACGATAAAGGTATGTCGCGCCCCTTCAAGAGCGGCGAGGCGCGCGGCCAGCTCCAGGGATGTCGGCGTTCCGTAGAGGCCGTAGGAATATCCGTTTTCAGATTGCTGCCAATCATCAGTGACATCCGATTGTTTCTCAAAAACGACCGTCGAACCGCGATAAGTCGGGGTTGCCAGAGATTTGTAACCGGGACGTGCAAGGGGGGTCGGGTTCAATAGCGTTGTGCGCCAATCCATTTTAGTCATCGCCTCAGTCATTGTCATAATTAGGTTTTGTGGTTCGGTCAGTAAAAAGGCCTATATGGCCTCTTTCACGGCGCTCAGAAACTTTTGGGTGCGTTCTTTTTTCGGGTTGCCAAACAGTTCCGAAGGCGGACCTTGCTCTTCGATCTTGCCACCGTAGAAAAAACACACACGATCTGAAATATCGCGCGCAAATCCCATCTGGTGTGTCACCATCAGCATGGTCAGATTGTGTTCTGAAACCAGTTTGCGAATGACATTTGTGACCTCGCCGATAACTTCAGGATCCAGTGCAGAGGTGACCTCGTCAAACAGCATGACCTTGGGGCGCATCGCCAGAGCGCGCGCAATCGCCACGCGCTGTTGTTGTCCACCGGAAAGACGCGAGGGATGCTGGTCTTTTTTGCCGATCATGCCAACCAGTTCGAGTAGTTCTTCCGAGCGGTCGCGCGCTTCAGCTTTGGGCATGCCCAAGACCTGAACCGGGCCCTCCATGCAGTTTTCCAACGCAGTCATATGCGGGAACAGATTGAAATGTTGAAAACACATGCCAATGTCCGCACGCCGCTCACGTAGATGGCGTTGATTGGCCGGAATGAGCTTGCCGCCTTTTGGCATGTGCGTCAGCGGTTTGCCATCTACATATATGACTCCACTGTTGATTGTTTCCAACGTCATGAGCATGCGCAGGACGGTGGTTTTTCCCGATCCGGACGGACCGATGATGGACACCATTTCGCCCGCTGCAACATCAAGATCCAGATCATCGAGGACGACCAAAGATCCATAGGCCTTGCGGACTTTTCTGAAGCTGACCATTGGTCGGGGATCGCCGGTGATTTCAATTGGGTATTCGGACATATTTTCCATGTTCTTACATTCCTAGTTTGCGGCGCACATAGCCTTCGAAAGCCCGGATCAGACCCGCTGTCGGCAATGAAATGGCCAGAAAAATCAACCCGACCATCGTGTAGGGTTCGAGGAAACGATAGTTCTCTGACCCGATGGCATTGGCAGTATGAATGAGTTCAGCAACACCAATGACCGAAAGCATCGGCGTGTCCTTGAAGATACCCACCAGATAATTGCCCATTCCGGCCAAAGCAGACGGGATGGCCTGTGGAATGATAACGCGGCGATATTTTTGCAGTGTTGACATGTTAAGCGCCGTCGCCGCTTCCCACTGTCCGCGCGGCACGCTTTCGATGCCGCCACGATACACTTCGGACAGGTAACAGGCATAATGCAGACCGATCGCAATCATGCCCGACATCCATGGGCTAAGCCGTACACCGAATTGCGGCCCAACATAAAAAATGAAGAAAATTTGCAAGAGCAGGGGCGTTGAACGGATAAACTCAACGAACTCACGTATGACCAGCGTGACAATTCGGTAAGGTGTGCGCTGTCCAAGTGCCAGAAACAATCCCAAAACCAAGGCAATCCCATAGCCTGCGATTGCCGCGATCAGTGTATTGCCAGTTGCCTGCAACAACCGGGGGAGGATTTCCCAAACAAAGTCCCATCGCCAGTCAAACATGGATCAAGCCCTTCCCAATTTGCGGGCCATGAAGCGTTCCAGCCAGCGCATGAAGGGCGTGACGAAAAACCGGGCCAAGATATAGTATATTACAAGCGCGGTTCCAAAGATCTGCGCGGACAGAAACGTTGAGGCGTTGATCTGTTTGGCTTCAAACATCAGGTCTGTCACTGAAATCAGCGACACCAGTGCAGTCCCTTTTAACAGTTCGATCATCAGGTTACCCCAAGGCGGCAACATGTTGACCAAAGCCTGAGGGAGAATAATCCGGCGCATGCGTTTGGCCGGGCTCATGTTGATGGCCAACGCGGCTTCCCATTGCCCTTTCGGGACTGACAGAATGCCGCCGCGGACGAGTTCCGCGCCGTAGGCACCAATGTTCATCCCAACAGCAAAATATCCTGCTGTAAACTTTTCGATGGTAATCCCAAAGAGCGGCAAGACAAAGAAAATCCAATAAAGCTGCACCAAAAGAGAGGTGCCGCGAAATACTTCGATATATGTGATTGCAGAGCCGCGCAGAATTCGATTGTTCGACAATTTCAGCAAAGCCATAGCGAGCGAAATTGCGATTCCCAGAATGGCGGCAAGAAAAAACTGTGCAATTGTGATGCCGGTACCTGACAAGAGGCGGGGCCAATACTGGCTGAGAAACTCAATGAATGTCATGGTGTCTGTCCATCTGACGGCGTCAATGAAAAGGGGCAGACCTGAACGGTCTGCCCCAAGTAGTTCCTAGCGGTTCTCGCAAGCCCAAGCCGTTGTCACATCGCCGGGCAAGTGAACTTCGGTGTAGCCATGCACTGCAACGGTCTCGAGCATCTCTGCGCTGCCAAGATAGGCCGCTTGCGCCGCGTTATACTCGGCGACAAAATCACCGTCGTCAGACCGAAAGCCCATACCGGCCCAGTTCTTGGTCCACTCTGGCAGTTGGGCCGCATCACCCAATTCCAATTTACCTTCTGAGGCCTGAACGAGGCTATCAGCCTCGAAATAGGTCAGAACTGCTGCATCTGCACGCCCGGCATTGAGCGCTGCAAACATTTCGGTCAGGCCGGGGACCTGCATCATCTGCGCATCCGGAATGCCAACTTTTCGCGCTGCTTCCACAGTGTTGTAGCCAGCGCCCAGCGTCAAAATGTAGTCAGAGTTGAGGATATCTTCATAGGTGTTGATGTTCTTTGGGTTTCCGGCTTCAACCAGAAATGCGTCACCAAATGCCCCAGCAGGTTCCGAAAACGCGATGTTCTCACACCGGGCGCTGGTGATGTACAGACCGCCGGTGATAAGGTCGTAACGGCCCGCCTGAAGTCCAGGGATCAAACCGCCCCAGTCTGTCACAACCGTTTCGATGTTTGTGTAGCCCATGGATTTCAGCGTGTTGACAGCAATATCATTCATAAAGCCTTCGGCGTTGCCATTGTCGCCGGGGAAACCAAAGTTAGGAATGTTGGAAAACCCGATCCGAATTGGCTCACCCGCGTCGATACGGTCTTGCAATGGACCCGCCAAGGCTGGCGCCGCGGCTATGATCGTCGCAATAGCCGCAGCGCTTGCGAGCTTCAGAAAATTCAATGTCATATTCTACTCCCTGTTGTGTGGTCGATGGTCATGGATCAATACGATCCATTTGGATGTGCCCCGATTTGGAGCTTAGGACTCGTCGCGGCGTATTGCCTGACGAGGGTGATAGGTTGTCGTAGTCTGGTGACCCCGTGGACTCATGGCGTTGCCATATCTGCCAACATGCGTTGGCTCTTGGGGTCATAAAACGGGGTCACGCTGACCTCTGCGGTGATGGCCACACCTTCGACCATCACGGTGTAAGAACCCGTATTCAAAGATTGCTTGTCGGTTGCACCCTCAGGCAGGTCCACGAAGCAAAGCCCTACCGACGCGCCTACTGTCCTGCCAATGGCCCCAGCAGTGACGTAGCCTACGACTTTGCCATCCCGCAGAACGGGCTCGTTATGGTGCAATAGGGGTTCAGGATCTTTCAGCTTGATCGAACACAGGAACGGGCCTTTATTGGCGGCCTTTCGCTCCTGATACGCATCGCAACCAATGAACGGGATCGGCTTTTTGGTCTTGCAAACAAATTCCAACCCAAGTTGGTGGGGGGCTTCGGTGTAGGCCATGTCATGGCCCCAGTGAAGAAATCCCTTTTCAAGCCGGAGCGCATTCAACGCTTCGCCGCCTATAAGCCGTAGGTCGAATTTCTTGCCCGCTTCCATGAGCACGTCAAAGACATGTTCGGCAAAATCCGGAGTGACGAAAATCTCCCAACCGAGTTCGCCGGAGTAAGACAAGCGCTGCGCGGTGACACGCGCATGGCCAATATGGAACGTGCGGTGGCTGTTGAAGGGGAACGCCCCATGCGACAGATCGGCATCGCTGACGGCGGCCAACAACTCGCGGCTTTTGGGGCCCATGATGGCCAAAACCCCATATGACGCGGTAACGTCGCGCAGGCGAACATCTTCACCCGGCTCGATATGGTCCCGCAGGTGCAAATAGTCGCGCCGCGTGTGCGAGATCGAGCTCATCATCATGAAAGAGTCATCGCCGTACCGCGCGACGGTGACATCGCTTTCGATCCCGCCGCGTTCGTTGAGCATCAATGTGTAGGCCACACGCCCATCCGCCATCGCCATGTTGTTGGTGCAGATACGCTGCAAGAAGCTTTCGGCGTCCGCACCTTCGACCATCAGCTTGCCCAGCATCGTATAGTCGATCATCGCTACACCCTCACGGGCGGCTTTTTGTTCTTCCTGCACATAGTCAAACCAGTTTTGGCGGCCAAAGCTGTATTCGTTTTTCGGCTCTACCCCTTCTGGCGCAAACCAGGCAGGGCGCTCCCAGCCCTGAACTTCGGCAAAGCAGGCACCATTGGACTTGAGCGCATGGTAAAACGGCGTTTTGCGTAGATTGCGAGCTGTCGTGCGTTGATAATTCGGCCAGTGCATCGCATAGGTCTGCACCAATGTTTCGGGACAGCGTTCACGGAGGTAAGGGTCCCGCGCCTGAAATTCCTCGCAACGTTTGGGATCCATTTCACTGAGATCAATCGGAGGATGCCCGTCGATAATCCATTGCGCCAGAGCCCGCCCCGCGCCAGAGCCGGACTGAATGCCGGTCGAATTTACGCCACCCAAGACGAAGTACCCTTTGATGTCAGGAGCTTCTCCCAGAATGAAACGCCCGTCATAGGAATAGCTTTCAGGACCATTGAAGAAGGTGCGAATGCCGGTTTCCATCAGCAACGGCACCCGGTTCACGGCCATTTCCAGCACGTCCATCACGTCGTCCTCGACGAAGGGAAGAGAATCGAAACAGAAGTCTTCAGAAATCCCCTGCATGCCCCAAGGTTTGGCGTGATTATGGGCAAACCCGAACAACAGCTTTCCAGCGTCTTCTTTGAAATACGTGCCATCACAATAGGATCGCAGAACCGGCAGGTCATTGGGCAGATTGTCTATTGCCTCGGTCACCAGATAGTAGTGCTCGCAGGCATGTAGCGGTACGCCAACACCGTTTTGCTGACCGAGTTCACGCGCCCACATCCCGGCGCAATTGACCACGAAATCTGCTGATATGGTTCCCTGATCCGTGCGCACACCACTGGCTTTACCCTCATGGGTCAAAACCTGCTCGACTTTGATGTGCTCAAATATCTTTGCGCCATGTAGTCTTGCGCCCTTGGCCAATGCTTGAGTCAGATCAATCGGGTTGGCAGAGCCATCGCTGGGCATGTAGATCCCGCCAAGCACCCCTTCGGGGTTCATCAGAGGCCAGCGTTCCTTGATTTCAGCCGTGCTGATCGCATGGGCTTCTATTCCGAACAATGAGGCAAAGTCGGCTTTGCGTTTCAGCTCCGCGTGACGTTCATTATTCACCGCAATTGAAATCGACCCCGAGCGACGATAGCCGGGATTCTGCCCAGTTTCTGCCTCGATGTCCTGCAACAGCTCAATGCCGTATTTGGCAAAAGCCGTGGTGGCATGGCTGCCCTGCAGCTGGCCAACCAGCCCGGCGGCATGCCAGGTAGTGCCGCAAGTCAGCTGCTTGCGTTCCAGCAAAACAACATCGGTCATTCCCTGCTTGGCCAGATGATAGGCAACAGAACAACCGTGAATACCACCGCCGATGATGACGACTTGCGCATGGGAAGGGAGCTGTTTTTTCATGTCGGGATTGTCCTGTCGCTCTACGTGATAATGGGAAGTTCGGACGCGGCGCGGCGGCTTAACAATTCTGCGCCATCCTCTCGGATGACGATATTTTCCTCGTGCAGCATCATCTTGCCGTCGCCAAAAGCAAAACCCGGCTCCAGCGTCAGAACCATGCCCGCCTGAATGGGCGTGTGGTCCGCTGGCATGTTGGAGGGCCATTCGGTCACTTGCATGCCAAGCCCGTGGCCCATGCGGCCGATCTGATGGGCGCTGCATCCTCCGTCTTCCAGAACTTTGGCCATCGCTGACCAAAGCTGTGAAGTTGTGATGCCGGGGCGTGCCGCGTGCAGGCCCGCTTCGGTTGCCCGGAAGGCAAGGTCATATGCGACCTTCGCTTCGTTTGAGGCATGGCCAAAGGCAAAGTTGCGATCAAAATCGCAGCTATACCCATCATACAATGATCCAGTGTCCAGAAGCAGCAGGTCACCGTTCTCAATCACCCGATCAGAGGGGCGGTTTATGACATCTACAATTCCATTCGGTCCCGAACTGCCCACGAGGTAGGGCACGTCATCAGCGCCCTGTTGTAGCAAGTCGATCTTAAATTTCGCGAACGCCTGTCTTTCCGTATCACCAGCCTTGATGTGGTTCGGCAGGTTTTCGAAAGCAGAAGAGGCGATGCTGCAAATCCTTGCGATCTTGGCAATTTCCGCTTCGGACTTCACCATGCGCAGGCTACGGATCACTTCAGTTCCATCCGCAATCTGCACGGTATCAAGGCGCTGGCGCAATGCTGCAAAATCGGCGGCCGGCATGCGGATATGGGTTTCGTGCCCCATAGGGACGCCCAGCACCCCACCCACCGGCAGCACCTCGCGCAGTGTATCGGCCAGCAGCGAGATGCCGTCATCCTCGGGCTGTGGTGCCAGCCATGTGCGGACATCACTGAGCCAGGTTTGTGACATGCTCGGCCCGCCAATTTCGGGGATCACAGCGATGGGCGCGCCATTGGCCGGGATCACTACAAACCAAGGCCGTGTCGGGCTCAGCCAAAAGATCGTATCAAAACCAGTAAAATAGCGGACTTCGGGTTCCGTCGTCAGCAGTAAAGCACCCAGCCCAAGCCGCGCCATAATCTTTTGTGCGGCAGCCGTCCGTTGCTCAAACTCGCTAGTGGAGAAGCCGCGATCGGCTTTCGGATGAGAGTGCGACATTGTTTCAGCTCACTTCAGCTAGGGGGTGATGAAAAAGTTGTCCGGCAGTATTGGGGCCGCCGTCGATGCCCGCCAACCGCATCAGATGCCAGGCAAGCGCCTGATTGCTGGAAATGACAGGTTTACCCAGACGCGCTTCGGCGGTGGCAATAATTGGCAAAGTGCGCAGGCTGGTGCAGGAGACAAACACCCCATCACAATCATCACGCGCACCGATTTGCTCGACAGCGTCCAAGATGCTTTGCGATGAGATGCGGGCAACTTTGAAATCATCTGTTTGGTTGAAGGATGCGACGGCATTGATGGCAATGCCAGCTGCCTTCAGATTCTCGCGCATTTCCGACGTGACATCCGCAGCATAGGGCGTCACCAGGGCGATCCGCTTTAGTCCAAGCGCTCGCAAGGCGGCCTTGCAAGCGGTCAGCGGATTGCTGGTCAACGCCTTGGGATGTACGCCGCGCAGGATCTGATCGACGCGGTTTTCGCCGATCATCGTGGCACCGGAGGTGCAGCAATAGCCAATGACGTCAAAATCAAACTGCGCGGGCAGCAGTGCCGCCGCGACGGGCATATCCGCTTCCATCTGTCTAAGGGTCTCTGGCGTCACGTCCATCGCGTTCGGAATACGCGCATGGTAAAGCGCGACGTCATCTCGGCGCAAAACAGTGGCAAATTCATGCTCAATGGTTTGATCCGTCTGAAGGACGATCAGCCCAATCTTGGCCCGGATGCCAAGGCCGCTATCAGCCTCAAACGGCAGGCTTTGGATATGTGTCTGGTCGTTCATGGCCGGTCGCCCACGCAAAGCAAGATTGGGACAATGCTCAACGTCAGACGGTGACGCGCCAAAAAAGCAGGCCTCTGGGCCGCTGTTCGCGTATTAATTTCAGTCATTTGTTTCACTATGCCCCCTTGCGTCCAACACCCCCGCATCTGTACGAAATGCCCTGTCATCATGGCATCGCGCCGATGTACTGGTATATACTAACGCCACTGGTATATACCAAGATTGCCGTTTGGGAAAGAAAAATGAAATGAAGGAATCCAATGCCTGATCCCGAGCCTGATCCCAACGACAGCGTTCCGCACTTTCAGCGGATTACGGATGCCATTCGGCAGCAGATTCGGAGTGGCTCATTGGCGGAACACACCGCCTTGCCATCCGAGCGTACAATCGGAAAACTCTTTGGTGTCAGCAGGATGACAGCACGCCGCGCGTTGGTCGCCATAGAGATTGAAGGACTCGCCTATAGCTCTGGCAGAAAGGGCCGGTTTGTTTCGCCCAAGCGGCTCAGGTATGATATCGGCAGCATGGTAAGCTTCTCGGCAGCGGCCGAAGCCGAAGCCATCGGGATGACGATCAAGCTGATCGATGCAGGTGTCGTTCAGGCTGATTCGGCACTTGCGGCGACCCTGCACGTGGAGTTGGGAACCGATCTTTTCAAATACACGCGGCTCTTTCTGATCCGCGGGCATCCGACGTTTATTGAAGTCGAATATGCCATCGCTGGGCTGTTCCCGGGCTTTCTCGACTATGACCTTCAACAATCCACGATGATGTTGTTTGACCAGCACTATGACATCAGCGGGCGCACTGGTGAAATCGTGATACGCATGCGCTCCATTCAGGAGTTCGAGGCCAAGTTGCTGGGGCTCGCATCCTACAATGCCGGGATTGAGCTTGAGCAAATCACATATGATAAAAACGGTCGGCCATTTTGTTTTGATCGACAGATTTGGCGTGGGGAACTGGCCGAATTTTCTGGACTGGCAGTCGCGATCGATCCAAAGACGAAAGATATGCTGGAGGGGTAGCATCACGCCAGAACGACTCATTGGCGCAACCACGGCGAAAGCTGCCTCTGTTGGTCGGCCTGGCCTGAGACGATGTGTTACCACGACGTTTCTAGACGTAGACGATAACAATCAGGCGTTCGTGGTCTGCGGCGGCAAAAGTCAGGGCTGCTAAATCTTGCTGCGTCCGCGCTCTTGATGACATTTCTGTTTTGCGGAACGAAAGGCATTTCAACTTTGTTGAACAAAGGTGTGTGAGTCATTCCATAGTTTTTTCACCGAAGGAGGAGAGGGGCGGTTGTCTCGCTGGATCAAAGCGGCAACGACTTGATGCGCGCAAATCCTGCTCAACCCAAATTGAAGGTAGGCGAAGCAAAGCAGACATGGATGCAATTGCAGCGAATTAGCGCTCCGTCCGCTCTCTGTGAGTTCGTGCGCCGCGCAGCGAATGATCGGAAGTGTAAGTTCTATCCGGCAGGCGAGATTTTGTTCCAGAAAGACGTTTTTTTGTCATGGCGGCTTTCTAACGCTTGGAGGTAGCTCTGGTGCGTTGGGAAAAGCCCGTAATCTTCAATCTGGGCATCTGCCAACCCGCAGTCCTTCAGATGATCTGCAGCGTGACCGTAGCGCGTCGCACGGCCTTGACCTAACGCGTAATTGATCATGGCGCGCCATATGAGAACGGACGCCAATGGGTGACGGTCGCGCAAAGCTTCAGCCGCAGGAGTGAGAATCTCGTAGTGGTTGCCGTCGAGTTCATCAATGCGTTCTTGTATCAGCGCAGCGGCGCTTGCATGGTCTGGCCGTTCCAACAGGAAGCACAATGCCGTCATCGCATCCGGGAATTGCAACGCGTGGACCCGTGCACGATCCTCGGCCTCGATATCCTCAAAGTCGGGTAGGGCTTTCAAGTTGGCACGCAGATAGTTGGCGTTCAATGTCTCGCAAAACCGCTTCCAACGATGGGTTTGAGCGTCGTCCACCCGGTCAAGAGCTATCAGGCAAGCAATCAATGCATCGTCCCACTTTTCTTGCCGAAATACCCGACCCTCCAGATCGGCAGCTTCAAGCAAAGCCAGCGCCTCTTTCGACTTGCCCTCGGCCAGCATGAGTTGCGCAACTTCGGCCGCAATGCCGGGACGGGTCAGATCTTCTTGGGAATACTGCGCGATATAGGCGCCGGTGTCGCCTTCGGCTATGGCGATATCTTGCAGGACCATCTTAATTCGCGCCGCCTTCTGATCGGCGCGGTAGCTGCTATTGCTGCTGCTCAACTCGCGTAAAGAGTGGATTGCCTCATGGTCGTCATCCACGACGTCTAGCGGCGTATCAGCATAGGTCGCGACCAATGATTTGAGGTGAATAAATCCCGCCTCGCCGAGTGCGGGTGCGACCAACCCGATGATCCCGTCGAATTCGCCATAGCCGTTGTCAGAAACAGCATCCCAGACTCGACTGGCAAGAATTGTCGGATCAAGCAGTGCACGCTCGGCGATGTCGTCAAACTCAAGGATTGCCCCCCGAAACACATCGCCGATATCGCCGCGACTGTCGTCCGTGCGTTCATAGACAGACGGTGCAAGTTCCAGAAACTGCCAAAGCAGATCGAAGGCTAGGGTCGGATCGTTGGGTCCAATTTTGCCGGTGATCATATCGACTTGGGTCTGCAAATCCTTGATGAGGGCTTTGCGTTTGCGCCACCCAACATAACTTGTCGATCGACGCAAGGCCACGAGCCGTTTGCGCACATCGCGGCCCAACTCTGCGGGACCAAGATCGTGGCTCAGCTCTAGACGCAGCCGCCGCTTGATATCCGCACTGCCGGTGCTGACCTCCAATACCAGGTCCGCGAGGCGATCTGCCCCGAGGGCGCTAAGGTTAGCGTGATTCAGTGTTTTCTTGGACATACGGCCAGTTTCGCATCAGCGCGACGTGAAGGAAAGAGGGTGGTATCGGCCGCAGCACAGAGAACAAATGCAAGATTGTTTTGGCGATAGGTATTGCAGCATGCCCGCAAGGGTGACCACGGGAATTGGCGATTGACGGATTCTGAGGCCCAAGAAACGTACTCTCTCGTCGTCCTCGAACCCACCATGGGCATCCAAGCCTCACGAACTCGGCTAGAGATTATCAATATGTAGTGCACAGGAAGCGACACACCCATACATATTGAATTAGTTCCCATTATGTTCTATATACTGAGTCGAACGGAGATGGAGAGATCTATGTTGCAATCGACATCAGTGGGAACTGACATTAGGTCTCACAATACTCAAAGCAATGACTATCATCGCTTGCCTGTGACCGAGAAGCAGCTGAGCTATGCGCGCCAAATTTCCATGAGAACTGGATGTGTTCTGCCGTCGGAAACGCAACAGGACAGGCAAGCGCTCTCGCGTTGGATTGATGAGAACCGAAGCATCCAAAGCGTGAGCAAGTTTGCGAACTACCGTCATCCAAACAAGTTGCGTTCGCCGAGAGGATTGCGCGGTACAAACGCAGCGATGTTCCACATGAGTGTTTTAGGGACCGGTCACTGATGTCCAATTGGATCGAAAGCAACAAATGACTTGGGTGGGCGGGAAACTCAAATGTTCCCGTTTTGTTTTTAGCCCGTAATCCATCTTATGTTATAACTTATTCAGATCCACAGCACCCCAAGCAAAACGAACGCTGCAATGAAAACTGTCTCGGCGATGATCAGCGCAAAGGCTTGGCCGCCGACATCAAGTATCCGCTTAAGCGAGGTTTTCATGCCGACAGCGGCAATCGACACTAAAAGAGCCCAGCGGGAAAGGTCAGACATTGTATCCACGATAGATGCTGGGATCAGGCCCGCAGAGTTCATCGCTGCAAAGATCAGGAAACCGATTACGAACAAGGGTAGGATCGGTGGGCGTGTCGAGTCACTTTCGCCAATTCCAGCATTGCGGCGGCTGAGAACTGAAATGACCAGCACGACTGGTGCCAGCATGGCGACGCGGATCAGCTTTACCAAGGTGGCGGCCTCGCCGGTTTCGGCCGAAACGGAAAAGCCAGCACCGACCACCTGCGCCACATCGTGAATAGTTCCGCCAAGGAAG
>TARA_R110002074_G_scaffold5582_2_pt1 | contig 20419 bp, 8 predicted proteins | sample TARA_R110002074 | Tara Oceans TARA_R110002074 (sample SAMEA4397215) | marine metagenome | biome: Polar Biome; feature: [MIX] marine epipelagic wind mixed layer (ENVO:01000061); material: water (ENVO:00002006), including particulate matter (ENVO:01000060) such as... | depth 10-100 m | reverse complement strand
ACACTGGTTTAAAACAGATGAAGGAATGGAGATCTACTCTAATATTGAAAAAAGATTAAACGAATAATCCAACTGTAGATGCGGTCGCTCTACGGAGCGATCGTACGCTACTAAACTTAATTATATGAAAGAAAAATCAAAAGGTTTAGGTGACACTATAGAGAAAATAACAAAAGCAACTGGGATTAAAAAAGTTGTAGACACAGTTAGTAAAGTCGTTAACAAAGACTGTGGATGTGGTGCAAGAAAAGATACATTAAATAGATTGTTTCCATATAACAAATAAAAAAATAAAATGGTAAATATAGATACGGTATATCAAAAAGTTTTAGTCTTTGCCAACAAAGAGCAGAGAGGGTACATAACACCACAAGAGTATAATTTATTTGCCAACCAAGCACAAACAGAGATACTGAACCAATACTTCTACGATATAAATCAGTTTGGTAGAGTTTCAGGTAACGATACGGAGTATTCTGATATGCTTAGCGTTTTGCAAGAGAAGTTAAGTGAATTAGAAGTTAGACAAACATCGCTAACTATAGCTAGTGGTGTGTTTAATTACAGAACTAGTACAGCTATAACTTTTCCTGTTTACAAGCTAGGCACGGTTGTTAACGCTGAAACGGGTTACGAAATAGAACAAGTAAATAATAACGAGTGGTATAGCATGCAATCAGCTCCATTAACAGCACCTACTGTTGATAGGGCTGTTTTCGTTAATAGGATAGATGGAATAAACGTTTATCCAAACACGATAAGCAGCATCGATATATCTTATACAAGAGTGCCCGCTGTACCTTCTTGGGGCTATCTTGTTATAGACGGCAAGGCACTATTTAACGATGATCCGCTAAAAACAACACACTTTGCTTTACATGCATCAGAAGAAACCGAGTTAGTTTATAAAATATTAAAATACGCTGGAGTAGCTATGAAGAGAGATGATATTTCACAAGCTGGAGCTGGTTTAGAAAAAACACAAGTTGAACAAGAAAAAATATAATAAATGGGATTATTAGACGGCACTACACAGTCAGCATACTTCAATGGGGATGATTTTGGTAACTACCAATTCACCTCTTTAAAAGATATAATAAACCAATTTATGGCTGTTTATGTTGGTGAGGATAAGATTATAACAAAGGTAAAAAGAGTTGATGTAGCTTTTCACGCACAGAGAGCTATGCAGGAATTATCCTTTGATGTGTTCAAGTCTTGTAAGGCTCAAGAAATAGTGGTGCCACCATCACTGCAAATGACGCTCCCGCAAGACTATGTTAACTACACAAAAGTTAGCTGGGTGGATTCCGCCGGTATAAAGCATTTACTGTATCCAACAAGCAAAACTTCAAACCCATCTAAAGGTTACCCAACTACAAACACTAACTATACGGTTGATAATTTTAAACGCACTTTAACCGGGGTGGTGTCCAACACTGGTGCGGCTGTGATTATTTATGGGGAGTTGATTTATGATATAGGTGTTGGGGATAATATATATGCCCCTGGTATAAGCGACACTGAAGTCCTAAATATATATCACGATGTGATTAATAACAACACTTACATGTATTTTGGGGTTCCAGGCTCGCCGTATGTTGATGTGCCAGTACATAGTGAGGCTCTAAATCCTGGTTTTGGCTACCAGATAGGTGACAACATAGATTTTGAAGTTACAGGGAAAGTTGGTACAACACATATATTTGACCGAAAAGCAGAGGGCGTTTCGGTTAACCTTGATTATACTTTTGGCGCATCTATTGCAATTGCTGCTGCTGGCACTGATATGTCCAGTTTAAAAGTTGGCATGCGATTAATGGGAGCTACTAATATGTATGCGCTGACTGTGCCAACAGTGTATATAGTCGGTATATCAAATGACCAAGTGTACTTAAGTGAACCTGCTAATTTTGGTAGCACGAGTATACCATCAATATTTCACGAAAGCGGAACAGACTACGATAGCGCTACTTGGGCAAGCCACAAGTCAGCTACTCCACCTGAAAATCAAGACGATTACCAAGATGATATTTACTGGCCGATGGATGGTAGTAGATATGGGTTAGATCCCCAGCACGCCCAGGCTAATGGAACTTTTTATATAGATTGTGTTTCGGGAAAAATTCATTTTAGCTCTAATATTAGTGGGAAAACTGTGATCTTAGATTACATAAGCGATAGCCTTGGCACTGATGGCGAGATGCAAGTTCACAAGTTTGCTGAGGAAGCAATGTACAAGTGGTTGTCACACGCTATCTTGTCAGGTAGAGCTAACGTGCCAGAGTATCAAGTTAATAGGTTTAAAAAAGAAAGGTCAGCCGCTATAAGAAACGCTAAGCTAAGGCTTTCTAATATAAAGTTAGAGGAAATTACTCAAATCTTAAGAGGTAAATCGAAACAAATAAAACACTAGTCCATGCCAGAAATTAAGCATAAATTTACCGGTGGTAAAATGAATAAGGACCTCGACGAGAGGCTTATTCCAAACGGCGATTATAGGAATGCGATGAACATACAAGTCTCGACTTCAGAGGGGTCTGACGTTGGAACTATACAAAACATACTAGGTAATAACTTTCCTGACATTGGGCAAGAATATATACCAGAAGGCTCTGTATGCATAGGCTCTATAGCGGATGAGAAAAACGATTGCTTTTACTGGTTCACTACGGAGGGTTCTTTTAAAACAGCTTTTGAAGCAGACGCTACCGCATCAACGATTGGACTAAGTACGACAGTGGTAGAGGGTGTAAATCAGCAGGGCCAAGGAAATCCTTGGGGCGCTAGTTACTGGTCAGCTCCTTTGGATGGTCTTAACGGCGAATCTACTCCGTTTTTTGATACCGAAGCGTATACTACTAAAAGAACAAACACAATACATAGGCTCACCGAGATACACAATCCCAACGAAGAGTATGATTATAAGATAGAAACTGTTTTTTTAGACGACGCTGGCTTAATAGTAACCGCATGGAGGCCAACTGGCGAGTCTCAAACTGATTTAGCTGAGCTTGAGTTTGCTTCAGGTACTGACATACTTGGTAACGCTCCTACATGTTTGCCAAACACTTCTTGTAGTGCATTTGGCTCGACTGTTTTAGGTGGTTACGCAATGTATGGTTTTAACAACAACGGTTTTGGATACGGTAGTTGGAGTGGGCCTAACCCCGGTGTAAACACTAAGTTTCAACTAAACGTATATGATGCCGCTGACATTAAGGTTGGAGACACCGTTCAAGGTATAGGTTTTAACCCTTGGTCGGCGTCTCTTGGATACGAGCCGTATCAAAACTTCTTTAAAGAAGACACTCGCGTAACAAGCAAAACACTAATAACTAATTGGGTGGATCATACTGGGCAAGCTAAAGAGCATCATGTTATAACCTGTAACAGGCCTATTGGAGTGACTTGGTACAACGCTATTACAGACAGCATTATTGACGATACTTTCTTCATACCTGGAAATGGGCTGACGGTAAGTAGCTTAGTAACACATCTACATTTTGACCACAGTGTTTTAAAGTTCTCTGATGAGAACCTTATAACGGGTATAAATATAGTTGACGATATGTTGTTTTGGACAGACAACGCTTCTGAACCAAAAAAAATAAACATACCAAGATCAATAAAAGGGACAATTCCCGCGGCCGCAAATCACACTAGACTTATAAATGAGGCGGAAGGTATAAAGTTCTCTTCAGGTATAGATATTAGGGAAGAACATATTACTGTTATAAAAAAAGCACCAAAAGCACCACCTACAATAACAGTTAAAAGCGGTAGGGAGCCTGGTCTCAACTATAGTGGTGTTTTTTACACCCAAGAGCCAGGATCTGCAAATGACAGCTCTTTTCTCAATAATAACGGGACTCAAGCTACGAGGGACAATTTCTCAGGGCTAGGCGTCGGAGATACTTTTAGGATTAGGTTAGAAGAAAGAATAGATCAGTTATATCCTTTTTACGACCCAGCAAATTATGGGTTTAATACAATAACAGGTGGTACAGGTTATCCGATTGAATGGAATGACGCTATTAACTCTGACGTTGTAATAAGACACTGTAGTGAGATTGATGGAACGTCGATACCATCAATACCGCTAGGGGTTAATTGGGTTATAAAAGCAAAAATAGTGCCTTGGTCAAGAAATAATTTTGCAATAACTACTCCGACCGTTACAGATCCTGGTGGGATTATAGGTTTAAAGTTAGAAATAGTAGCTATACAGGGAAACCCCCTTGTGGCTGATAGCACGGTAAATGGTGGTACATTAAACTACGTTATTGATCTCTTTGATAAAAGTGAAAAAATATTTGAGTTTAAGTTTCCTAGGTTTGCATATCGCTATCAATACGAGGATGGTGAGCTCTCTACTTTCTCCCCCTTTTCACAGGTTGGATTTTTACCTGGTGGCTATACGTTTGAGCCTAGTCAAGGTTACAACTTAGGTATGACAAACATGGCTGCGTCTATAGATATAGAAAACTTTTTAACACAAGACATGCCTTTAGATGTAACTAGGGTTGACTTGTTATATAAAGATGATGCTTCGCCAACAGTGTATTTAATAGATTCATTAAAACCTAAAGACGATAAAACTATATGGGATTCAACATCGCTTACTTATACTAGTAGTTGGGATCAAAACAAGTATACTATTACAGAGGAAAATATATCAGCAGCACTACCATCAAACCAGCTGCTAAGATCCTGGGACAATGTCCCTAGGAAAGCACTGGCGCAAGAAGTTAGTGGTAACAGAATTATTTATGGTAATTACCTACAAAACTACAACCTGTATACCGACGTTAAGAGCCAGATTAATTCTCTTCCCAGCTTCAAACACTCATTAGTTGCACATGAGCCTAGTGATATTAGGTCTATAAAAACACTAAGAGAATACCAACTAGGTGTTACTTTCTTAGATAAATTTGGTAGAGAAACACCTGTGTTAACAAATCCTAACGGTTCTTTTAAAGTTCCTAAATCAAATTCTACTAGCAATAGTAGGTTAAAAGTTGGTTTACGAGGCGTGACAAAAGTACCACTAAACATGACTCACTTTAAGTTTTACATAAAAGAAACTTCTAATGAGTATTACAACATGGCTATGGATAGGTATTACGACGCTGAAGACGGCAATGTTTGGTTGGCGTTTGCATCCTCTGATAGAAACAAGATAGATATAGACACTTTTTTAATATTAAAAAAAGGTGTTAGTTCATCGGTTTTAGTTAAGGATAAAGCTAGGTATAAAGTACTAGCTATCGAAAACGAGGCTCCAGATTTTATAAAAACAGCTAAGATTTTAATATCTGATGCTAAGCACAAGGAACAAGTTGATGATGGAAGTGGAACCCTAATAACAAATACTGAACCTTTATTCTCACTATCCTCAATGGAAGGCTCTCCGGCTCAAGGTGGCAATAGCTTTAATATGAATTGGAATGTTTTTTCAGGTGGTACTGGTAGAAACTTAGATAAAGTATTGGATAATGCCAACGCGCCTGCTGAGCTATATGTTGATTTTCACAATAGCCAAACAGGGGAAACCTCTTCGAGATACAGAATAGCTGAGTTAACCGCTGATTGGGACTCTGCAGCTGCGACAGCAGATAACTTTTTTGTTAAAATAGCCGACAAAGGATTTGGCACTGACATAAATTTTACGTGTAATAACCCTAGCGACCCGGCTAATGCTGATTATATTATAGATAACATACAAGTTAGAATTTATAAATACCAAGTAGAAAACAAGCCTCAATTTGATGGTAGGTTTTTTGTTAAGATATTAATTGACCACGTTTTCGATGCAGCCATAAAGATAGTGCAAGATGGAAATGTTGAGTACGTAGACACCGCAGTAAGAGATGTCTTTTATCTAGGAACAAATGCAGCCTACATGGCAAAAATGGCTTCTCTAAGGTCTATGTGGGGTGGGTATAGTTTTAACTCGTACAATCACGGCGCAATTGGTGATGAAACTAGACTAGCTAGATACATGGCTTTCTTTCAACCAATGAACATGCGTATAGCTCCGCACACAGCTCTGTACAGTACAATTGGGCCCCTTCAAGGTAACCCATCAACATCATATCAGGTTCCTGATGGCAACCCTTTTTCTAGTAATTACGTAGATACTGCAATCGGCGCAGGTTGGTACTCAGGCGGCACTTCATATAATGGAAGTAATTTTTATACATTGAATCAATTATCAGGTTATCATTATACCAATACTGACTGTCTAGGTTCTGGTTTAGCATTAAGTGGTAATTGCATGGGTGGTTACAAGTGGGATGTTAATGGTACTTGGTATATAGATGGCTCGCAGTTTTATGCTAATAGATCTAACGACGATTTTTGGCAATCCGCAACGGGAGGCGGTTGGACAGTTAAACCCGCTGGTTCTCACGGAACTGGTATTTCTAATTACGGTAGGTACGAGTTGTCTATGGGCGGTATAATAGCACACCCTTCTAGTACTGGCTCTTGGAACATATCAGCAGCAAGTAAACGGATGATGGGTGCTCACCACGATGACCCAAACGCAACAAGGAGCGCTGACGGCGTGAAGTACGCTACAACTTGGGAAGGTGAAGATTACTTTGATAATAATGGTACGTTAATATTTGACTTGCAAACTTGGTACAACAACTCTTTGAGTGGAGCTAGTGGCTCTACACCTCAACACTCTGTAAGTGGTTTTTTTAATATACAAAGCCTTCCTGGTATTCAGAGTGGTTCAGCGCCAAATGATTATCACGAAAACCAACACGAGTTTTCTGATAAAATATTCCAAGGTAAAAAATTTACATGGGCCGAAGATCCTAACAATGCAATAACAGAAATAATAGGTAATATCGATCCGTTCCGAAGATCAAGAAATCCTGCTGTTGGTACAAGCACTAGATCGTGGTCTACTAGTGATTCCGACGCCGGTTGGGGAGGTTACGGAACAGTAAATGATTCAAACCGCTATATTGCAGATAACGAGTTGCGACCAGCTAATTTTTCTAAAGCTTTTAGGTTTAACACTATTGATCAAAACGGTGATCAAGATATCGCTTGGAACCCAACGGCTTTGTCAGACAACACTTATCACGGGCCTATACCAAATGGTGTAAAAATGGGTACAACTGATAATCCAGTTACTTATTTAGCTGGATTAAAAATAAAGATAGATAGTGGAAGTAGCAATTTTTTGAATACTTGGAATGGTTATAGTGATGCATGGGTTAACATAGATAACACTCTTGGTTACTGCACAAATAATGGTGTGCCTTACCAGTTAACTCATCAGCATTTTATTATAACAAAAGTTGGGAGTACTGTTATTTCTAATAGTAATTTGTTGATAAGAAATATCGATGGAAATAGAGCTTATATAACTGGTTACCACTCGATGCTAGCTCCTGCTGATTTACCCGCATCTTTTAGCGTTGGTGACACTCTTGAATTACAACAAGCCTGTATGAACGGTATGTCTCAAGATGCTGCTGATTCAGTAAACTACCCAGGTAACGTGTATGGAAAACACATTGGAGCTGTAGGTTATACTTTTAAATTTCAAGAGCCATTAGAATTTGTTGAGGGTGAGTTTTTACCGCCAGATCCAGCTGTATGGGAGACAGAGCCAAAAGATGATGTTGACATAGATATCTACTACGAAGCAAGCTCACCAATACCAGTTAATCTAAACGATACTACCATTCGTACCGCTTTACCTATTGGAACTCTTCTTTCAACCCAAGGTGGTTGGTTCGCGGCAACTCAATCTGTGGTGAACAACTATGATAATGTTGTTGAGGTTTCAGACACCTTTATGACAGATGCATCAGACACGTCTGTTGGCGTGACACCTGGGAGCGTAGTGCACGCTACAATGCCTGACGGTACTGTAATGGGTTATTCAGTTGACAGCTTTTTATATAGTTCATACCCAGTTGCTAATGGCTTAGTGCTTGGCACTAACGTACTTACTTCTAACGTCCAGTTAAACTGGCACAATTGCTACTCTTGGGGTAATGGTGTTGAGTCCAATAGAGTTAGAGATAATTATAATCAACCATACATAAGTAACGGCGTTATTGTCTCTACAACACTAGAAGAATATGCTGAGGAGCACAAGAAATATGGGTTGATATACTCTGGAATATACAACTCCGTTAGTGGTATCAATGACACCAATCAGTTTATCGCTGCAGAAAAGATTACTAAAGACATAAACCCTATATACGGTAGTATACAAAAGCTACACTCAAGATCTTCGGCTGATGGAGACTTGATTACGCTTTGTGAAGATAGAATTTTAAAAATACTAGCAGATAAAGATGCTGTTTTTAATGCTGACGGAAACGCTAATTTAACGGCTTCTAATAAAGTCTTAGGACAAGCCATACCATACGCTGGAGATTATGGTATATCTAAAAATCCAGAATCATTTGCGTCGGAGTCTTATAGAGTGTATTTTACAGACAAAGTAAGAGGAGCTGTAATTAGGTTGTCTAAAGATGGTATAACTCCAATATCAAGCTACGGGATGAAAGATTGGTTTAGAGATCACTTACAAAAAACTAGCTCTATATACGGTAGTTATGATGACAAGAAAGAAGAGTACAACGTAACGCTTGTTTTTCCTGGCACCGTTATTGCAGAAGACAAAGTCAACCAAACTACAGTTTCTTACAGGGAAGATGTGAAAGGTTGGGTTAGTTTTAAATCATTTGTACCAGAAAACGCTTTAAGCGCTGCCAACGAATATTACACTATAAAAAACGGTTTAGTATGGCATCACCACGTGGATCCTTTAACTAATCCTAACAACTCGTTTTACAACGTGTTTACACGTTCTTCTTTTGAGGTTATTTTTAATGAGTTTCCAGCGGCTGTAAAATCGTTTAAAACACTTAATTATGAAGGTACTCAATCTAAAGTAGAGCAAGTCTTCGACCCCAACGTTGGTGGTTTATTAGACGACGGTGTGTTTCACAACCTCGCGAGCTCAGATGGTTGGTATGTTGACAATATAAAAACAGATCAAGATACTGGTAGCATGCCTGAGTTTATAAACAAAGAAGGAAAGTGGTTTAACTACATGCGAGGCGAGCAACTAAATATAAATGATTATGTCGCTTCTAACTATGATAGTAGTGATTTTGCTCACCAAGGTATTGGCTTAAGTTTAGCAGCACCTATTCAAACAGCTATATTTGGCTGTATGGACCCAACGGCATTTAACTACGATCCGTTAGCTGATTTTCCAAGTGATCCAGACACGTGTATAGCTGTATATTACGGTTGTACAAGTCCTGGTGCGGATAATTTTAACGCCTTGGCAAACACGGATGATGGGACTTGTATTTGGTCAGGCTGTACAGATGGCCCGACCTCTGGTTTAATGACACCAAACGGTTGTGGTCTTGGGTGTACTGGCGCAATGAATTTTAACGCTGTAGCAAATCTTGATGATGGTTCTTGTATTTACTGTATTTATGGTTGTACGGATGCTACAATGTTTAATTATGATGCATCAGCTACTTGTGATGACGGAAATTGTATACCGTTTATACCTGGGTGTACAGACAACTACAACGGAAGTGTAATGAATTATAACCCTCTAGCTAATATAGATGACGGAACATGCGACTACCCTGGTTGTGTAGAGGGATCAAGCGCTGATAACGAAGGAGCTCCTTTGCCAGCAGGCTTGCTAGCATTAACGACAAACGGAGACCCTTTGCTACGTACAAGTACAGCTTGTTGGGCTAATTACACTCCTTATAACAACTATCCATTTAGTGTTACTTTAGTGCAGCCTTACCCTGGGCCAAGCGCAAGTAACAGTTACCTAGATGATATAAATGCTTGGCTTGGATCACAGTCACTTACGACTATTTCATATATACCACCTTGCCCTACTGTGGATGATGGTTCTTGTAGTTATGACGGCTGTATGGATGATGGGACGCTAGGCAACAGCTTGTACCCGCCTTACCCTGCAATCAACTACGACCCTACAGCTACAGTTCAATCGTTAGCGAACTGTGTTTACTGTGGAGACACATTGGCATTCAACTATGATTATGCTGATTTAGTTGATCCTTTAGGGAGTCTTGACGCATGTTTATATTGCCCGGATTTACAAGGTACTTTGGTTGTTGACAACCCTCAGTTAGATTCTTTTGACGTTACTTGGTCAATACCTCCTGGCTACGATTATTTATTGCCAGGACCGCTAAGCCCAGGTGACAGTGGTATAGTGACGGTTAAAATATCATGGGGTAAATCAAGCGAAGTGCCGCCTTATACCTATGGTCTTATCACAAACCCTGGTGGTGGTACTTTTACGTACAGCCCGTATAACTTTGACTTAGATCCAACTAACTACCCGGCTATAACAGATAATGGTGATGGCACTCTTACTATAACTGTTTCGCTAGGTCAGTTCGCTGATGGAATATTAATGGGAGCGCCGGGAATAGCACCAAACACAGAATATAGCGTTGCAGTCGATACTTTCTGCTCCAACAATCCTATTGATGCTGTCCCAGCAAACACAATATTAAATACTAACTTCCAAAACTCTAATACAGTTTCTCAAGTACAAATAACAACATTGACTCCACCACCAGTACCTGTTTACGGGTGTTTAAATGATCCTTCAGCGATCAACTTTATGTGTGGACCAAATAACACTGGAACTAATAACCCTGGTTCTCAAGTGCCTTGTACTGGCGTTGGCGGACCTATAGTTGGTGGAATTGATCCTGCAAACGGCTTGATAGTAAATACTGATGATGGTTCATGTGTAGCTCCGGTTTATGGTTGTACTGATGATGGTTTCTGTACTGATGGAAGTATAACTTACACTAGTTACCACCCTTGCTACGATGCTCTATATGTAACTGCAAATAGCCCGTTCAATGGTACTGCCGCACAAAATTGGGATCCACTAGCTAACAGTGATGATGGCTCGTGTGAGTATACAGGTTGTATGAACCCTTCTGATTGCAACTACGATGCAAACTACAACGTTCCTTGTGTTGATGATAACGGCGTGACAAATGGTACTGGTGGTAATTGCTGCGGTGGTTGTGGTGATCCGCTTGGCCTTAACTATGCTGGGTTCAACGATAGCAATTGCTTTTCTACCTGTACTTACTGTTCTTTAATGCCATCTCCACCAAATGCAGATCCATTAGTTGGTATGGGAATAAACATCACGCCTGATGGAACTACAAATGTAGTTAATGGCGTTACGTACGTAGGTATTAACCTTACAACAAGCTTCCCTTTAGGTTATGACTTTAGCGTCGTTAATCAAAGCACTGGTCTAGGTTGGTATGACATTAAAATTAAAGTTAAAGAAACAGGCAATTTTGGATTCACAACAGAGTATCTTCAAATAGATATTACCAACCCACCTACTCCCGGCACGCAATTCACACAGAATTTACCACCATTTGGCAGCGGAATGGCTTACTTTAACCCTAAAATAAAACAAGGTGTTGCTTATGAGTTTATGTTTGCATCATATTGCTATAGCTCTGGAGGAGGTTACAACGTTGGGATGTCAGATAACCTATGGCAAGGGCCGTTCACTTATTAAAAACTAAAACTCAACAAAATGCAACACTTAGAGCTAAGCTTTACTAATATAAATATCTCTGTTCAAGTTGGCGACTTAATATTTTATATTACTACCTTTTCCACTGCAGGTGGTTTTGATTTTTCTAACTCACCAAAACTACTGTTTGGAGTTGTTGTAGATATTAGTGGCAATGCTTTGACTGTTGAGTATGATGATATTAATAATCCAAATTTACCGCCAAACCCCGGAGACTATATAATGTTCGCTAAAGACCAAGTTGTGAATAAATCTGGCTTAAAAGGTTATTATTTAAGCGCAAACTTTGTAAACAATTCAAAAGGACCAGTAGAACTATTCTCAGTTGGATCAGAGGTTTCAGAAAGTAGTAAATAAAAACAAAATAAATGGCTTATAGATATCCAGGAGGAAAACGTATTTCAAGACCAAGATCAAAAAATGAGTTTGGTTGTGCTCGTCAGTATCAAACTGACCCTAATCAAGTTTACTTTGGTTGGACGGCGACTAACTACTTAGCCTCAAACCCTGGTTGTGACAACGGTAGTGGTGTAGCTTTAATAACGAACACAAGCTGCTGTAATTGGGATACTGTTGTTGGTTTACCTAAGCTAGGTCCTGGAACGCAAAAACCACTAGCTCCAGCTGATTATCCATTGGGTAAGACGAGGTTTGGCTGTGCACAGGAGTATCAAGGTGATTCTAACCTGCCTTATTTCGGGTGGTATGCTTACAACTATGACCCACTAGCAGACGGGTGTGATGGTGGTAATGGACAGCCGAACTCTAACAATACAGACTGTTGCATGTGGGATATTCTAGTGGGTGGCAAGGTTGGCCCGCAAAACGATAAGCCGTTAGCACCTAACGATTATCCATTAGGAAAAACTAGATATGGGTGTGCTCAAATAGAGCAAACTGACCCAAGCCTACCGTTTTTTGGTTGGACTGCTTATAATTACGACCCACTGGCGGATGGGTGTGATAATGGGTCTGGAAACCCCGTGTATAGCAACACGGATTGTTGCGATTGGGACCTTATAACGGGCGGGGGTAAAGTTGGCCCAGGATACACAACTAAAAAAGAAATACGCGAGCCAAGCAGGCCGTTTACTAACTCGCTTAAAAAACCAGGGTGTGCCCAGGAAACTTGCAATGACATTAACTCGCCAGACTACGGTTGCTACCATAAACCCTTCTATGGTTTAACTGCCTTCCCATATAACAACCCACTGTTCTATCACGTTACAAATGACGGCTGCCCAAACGCTTTTGGTTTCCCACAAGTTAACAATATAGATTGTTGTGAGTGTGATACTCCTGTTGGCACCGGTGCTACTGGTGATCTTGGAAACGCTAAGCTTGGACCGAGTTTTTACCCAATTGCAGGCCTTACATCGTCTGGAAAATCGGGTTATGACGCTCCTTTACAATCAGACACAAAACCTATAAAATGGGCATACGGCTGTGCTCAAGAGTATCAAAGTAATCCTAACTTACCATACTACGGTTGGTACGCTATGAATTACTCCCAAAGCTACCCAGGTTGTGATGTTGGAACGGGTTTTCCCGACCCAAATAATACTGACTGTTGTAGTTGGGATATTCTTTTAGGTTCTCCAAGAGTTAGTGATGATGGAACAAAAGTAGCTCCGCGTGGCTTTCACTTTATGCCTGATGGCTCACTTATGTCTAATGCTGACATGTATGAAAGAGAAATTTTTATCGCTAGCTTTAATAAAGAAACCAAAGAACTACTTATATATGGGTTAACTATAGATACGTCTGACATACCTTCAAGCGGCGCTAGAAGAAGTTTTGTTGTAAGCGGCGATATTGATGCTTCTTTCAATATAGAAGTGAGAGATGCTGATGGTAATCATTATGATTTTTACACTGAAACTTGGGTGGCTAGAACTAGCATGTCAGCCACGAAGCGTATTGGGTCAGATAGTTACACTGGCTACATTAATTTTTCTGGAGTAGCAACTAAACTACACACGTTTACGGTTAGGCTGTTCACTAAAGATGTTGGGTCTAAAAACACAAAGTTAAAGCTTGGTAGTGAGGTTAGAAACAATGACGGTTCTTTAAATGTAAACCTTAGTGGAGCACAAAACCAACGCATGGTTGAAAAGATTATATTTCAAAACGTTACAACTCAACTCTCGCTGTCTTGCGTTTCACCATCGCTAAGCGGTAGCGGAGGGGTGTGGCAAAATTTAAAACCAAGACCTAGTGATTTGACTGGCGCTAGTGTTTTGTCTATTAACGAAACTACAGCTAAAGGTGCGATGCCTTTTAAAATAACCGTACAGGCTGGTGACGGAAGATCTATATCTATAAACCGCCAACCAAGCATTGATGATTTAGTTATGATTCATGTTGTTACTGTTGGAGATAGTGCACTACCCATTAAAAGCGAACCTATCAACGCTGAGTCGCCTAGGTTTTACAGATGGCCAATTAGCAATGTAGCCGGGCTTTCACATGGAATGATACTAGATCCACTAGGCAGCAATGTTACTGCTAATAGTGAAATAAAAAACTACTCAACACAAGGACAATATGATATTGAAAAACTAAGTGAATACGAGAGCCAAGAGTTGATTCGAGAAACGGTAAAATACAAAGAAGAGTTTATAAAAGCTGTAACGCCAACTGGACCTATACTAGCGGTAAACCAAGCTGGCTTTGTAACATCGCAAGCTGGAGAAGTTGTATTCAACCAACAGCAAGTCGATGCTTTTAAAGGAGACTCTGGTGTTGCTATTTATGGTTATGGCGAGGAGAGCGTGCAAAGTCTTTCATATGGGTTTTTAACTAGATTTAGCGATATAAAAGCTGAAATACTAGAAGAGCACCAAACAGTGACAACAGTTACTAGCGATAGTGCTAAGGTAAAAAGTACTGCTGTTACTGTTAGTGAAATGGATGGTATAACAGCGGGTGTTAGCTTTATGACAGGCGAGGGTGTTGGTGGTAAAGTTTTAGTTATCGCAAAGTCGTCGGCTTCTGGTAGTGGTGTATTAACGCTACAAGAGCCAAGAGCGATTCAACAAGGTGCCACGGTGCGTTTTAGTGGTTCGGCAAAAAATATTACAATAACAGGTTTTGTGAAAGCGAACGGCGATTTGTCTAGCAGCAAGGTTATATACCTTGATGTAGAAAGATTCTTAACTAGCGTCTAAGTAAAAGAGTAGCCAAAACTGTGACTATATTAATATAAAACAAAAAATTAAATTATGGCAAATAAAAATTCATCTCCAGCTAAGTTTCTTAGTGCTTTGTTTGGCGGCGCTCAAAGAAGAAGAGAGCAAAGAGCTGCTAACGAAGATTTTGGAAACCAAATGGATAACTGGGAGGACACTAAGATGACAAATCCTTATGCTGGTGTAAAAAATCCTTATGCAAATATGGAGAATGTTTATGAAGATCAAACGGTAGATCTAAAAGCTGCTGAGTTCGCCAAAGAGCAATCGCAGCAAAGTGCCGCTAATATAATGCAGAACTTAAGAGGTGCTGCTGGGGGAAGTGGAATCGCTGGTTTAGCCCAAGTCCTAGCGAACCAAGGCGCTAAACAAGCAAAGGGAGCAGCTGCTGATATAGGTAGACAGGAAAAAGCCAATCAAGCTAGAGCTATGGGTGAGTCTAGTAGGTTGCAGACTATGGACAGAGAAGGAGAACAAAAAAGAGACATGCTAGTGCGAGAAGGCAATAGAATGACAGAACAGTTTGACTTAGACAAGCAAAGTAAAATGCTAGATATAGCGCAGCAAAGAAAAATGGCATCTGACCAATCTATTGACAATGCCAATGCGCAGATGGATCAGTTTGTTACCGGGGCGGTTACAAGTGGCTTAGGCGCTTTGATGTCTGATGTTCGATTAAAAGAAAACATAAACAAGACTGGAATTTCAAGGTCTGGAATACCAATATATACATTCAACTACAAGGGTGAAGATCAAGTTTGGTCAGGAACAATGGCTCAAGATTTGTTAAGTATGGGTAGAGGTGACGCTGTAACTACTACTAGTAGTGGTTATTATGGTGTTCACTATGACATGCTTGATGTTGATATGGTAGAAAAAACTAAATAATATGGCTGAAGACAAGCAGGTTAAAAAATATTTTGAAAACATACCTTACGGTAATGACTCTAAATCTTCTGAGATACATGGTAAACACAACCAAGTGGTTATAAATAAGTTTGTTTCCAGTCTAGTTAGGAAGTATGACGAGGCGGTGCTAAATAAAGACAAGCAGATGGCTAGTCACTTTAAGGACGCTATTAAAAAAATGTCTAATCAGCTTGACAATTTAAAAACAATAAAAGAGGAGTTCGCTGTTAATTACGGTGGAGGTGTTGGTGGAAAAAAATTGTTTTCAAACTATACCGACTTGAGTTTTAGTAGGGCTTTCTTTACGGAGCAGGGTAATATAGGTTTTGATAAAGACCTAAACCCAGTGTTGTCAATCACTGGTGAAAACGGCGAAGTTGTAGACAAACGCATAGAAGATGTTACCCAAGACTGGGTGGTAAAAGGAACTGAAGAAGCTGACTTCATGAGGATGCAGCAGGACGCTCAGAAACAGAGCAACTCTAGCAATCAACCTCTAGATTTTGACATTGACTGGCACACGGATAACATGCTTTCAAACATGGATGCGTGGAAATCTTTTGTTTCAGATAAAATTGGTGGTAGGTATTTTCTTAATGACTACATCGAGGAAAACGCTGAGGCTATACAGTCTGGAGAGATAAGTGACGACATGTTACACCCAGATTCATTTAACCCTGCTTTTGACAACAGGCTACACAGCCACTATGCTAATAGGTTAAAAAAGTCTTTTGATCCAAACTTTCAGACAGAGTCTGAAGCTAGAAAAGCAGACAGGTTAATAGCCAAAAACAACACCGAAAACAATCAAGCTTAATATATGAACGATAATTCATTTGGAATAAGAGAAGCGAAATCTACTATAGTTAAGTCTGAATTAGATAGAATTATGCAAGTCCATATAGACTCTGGTCAGTTCACTAAAGAAGAGCTTGCTGAGATTAAAAAGCGAGAGGCTAATAAAATAAAAGAAGCAAAGGTAGTAGCTGAGAAGCCTAAAGCTAAAGAAGTTAAAGAGGTGGAGGTTGAGGAGGTAAAACCTACTAAGCCAAATCCAAGGACTAAAATATCAACATCAGGCTCGAGCCCAAGTGATATCTTAGGCGCTAACAACTTAAGTTTTTTCAATAAGTCTGAAGAAAGCGGCGTTAAAGATTTAAGAGAGATGTATGGTGATGATTTTGTTTTTGAAGAAAAACTATTTCAAGATTCTACCGAAGATGGTGGTGGTGGTGGTTTTGACGCTATAACAGTCAGCACCAAAGATGGTAAGAAGTCTGCTACTTTCGACATGAATATAGGTGGATCTACATTTTCACCTAATCTTTATGGCACTAGCAAGTTCCGTAAAGGAGAAGAAGTTTCTTACGAAGAAGGTAGGAACCGCTCTTACGACATACTAACAAACTTTATAAAAGAAAACTCTACACAGGAAGGAATAGACTCTCAGGCTGTTAAAAAAACAGATAGAAAAAAACTATTAAAAGAAATTAACATCCAAAGAGATGAGCTAGCTGCTGAAGATATAGCTGAGGTTGAGGAGAAGTTTGAAAGTGGAGAACTTTTTACTCAAGAAACTAAAAAGATATTTAGCTTTGGTAATGACTTTAAAGATGCTGGTACATACGAAGATATAGCTTTTGAAAAAGAATTAAAACGAGCTCAAAAGCAGTTAGAGGAAGATGGTGGTAAGCCAACTAAAGATCAAGTACAAGCGCTAGCTAAAAGTTTTATTATAGATAAAATACAAAACGAAAAGCTAACTGAAATAATGGACGACATAGCTTACGAAGAGGGTTTTAGAAGTAGATGGGGTAAGCACAATATTCAAGAAAAATATAACCTAGCAGCTAGAGAGTTTGATGTTGATTTCAACAAAGACATGGCTCTTTATGATCTCAAAAGAGAGGACTTAGAGTCTGGCAGCGACATGGCTAGGTATAAGGAAATTAACTCACAGTTTGGTGATGCTAACTTTGAATACGAACTTCAAGAGGGCGAAAGTTACGCTGAGCTAGACAATGGAAAGAAAGTTCCCGAGAAAATCATCAAAGAATACCAGGCTTTACAGCCAGGTGTAACGGCTAGGATATCATCTATAAACGAGCTCTCAGAATCTATTCAAGAAAAAGCCGCTGCTTATGGTGATAATGCAGCCGCTATAGACATATCCAGAAGAAATTACGATGAGGCAGAAGAGTTTTTAGTTGAGACAGCTATGGGGCTTTTTGAGATTGGCATGAACGTTGGTACTGGTTTACCGCTACTTGTTGGTGGGGAAAACAAAGCTCTTATTAAAAATACAGCAAAAGTTAAGGCTAAGCTTCAAGAAACAAGAGACTCTTACAGTAAAGACGTTGAGTTTGAAGATGCTTTCGACTCTCCTATTAACTTTGGAACCTTTGCTATGCAGGAGGTTTCTAACCAAATACCTATATTTGCAGCGCTAGCAATACCATACGTTGGTACCAGTATAATTGGTGTGTCTGCTTTCGGTGATCACTACGTTAACTTAAACATGGAGCGGGACAGCCCTGGCGGGAGACAGAAGTCTAATGCCAACATTTGGTGGAGCTCTGTTGGGTTTGGTGCGTCTGAATTAGTTTTTGAACGTCTAACTACAATACCTTTGATTAGGGCTGCCAAAAGAGGTTTTGGAAACACTCCGGGTGCAAAGCAATTGGTGTTTAGAACCGCTAAAGAGTATTTTAAAAAGAACACCGGTAAATTTGTTTACGGCGCTTTGGCTGAGCCTATAGGTGAGGGAATGACCCAGTTAACACAGAATTGGATAGATGGAAAACCTATGACACAGGGACTAGGGCACGCTATGTTCTCTGGGTTGATGTTTGGTACCACTTTATCTGCAGCTCCGTTTATTAAGGGCGCGTACTTAAACAAGTACAATGATCACGCTTCAAAAGCAGAGGTAAGAAAGCGTGTTAATAAAATGAAAAAACTAGGCCTTACAAACCAAGAGATTGACAGGAAGATAGCAGAGCTGAAAGAGTATGGCATAGACGGTAGGGAAAAAGCAATTAAAGATCTAAACAAAGATAAAAAAAGTAACGAGAAAATAATAGCTCAACTGTATGACCAGAATGTGGCTGAGATGAAAGAACTTGAAACAGAAGTACAAGGACTTAGCTCTGATGTAACTAGAATATACTTTGATTTAGAGCAACAGCAAGAAGGGTTAAAGCTTGAGGCCCAAGAAATTGAAAATAATAAAACCTTAACAAAAAAACAAAGGAATGACCAGTTAAAAGCAGTGCAAGCAAGGTTTGATGCTACTGGCCGTCAGATGGAGGCTTTTAAAGATAAAAAAGCGTTTGGAGACGAATGGACGGTTTTTAAAGGTGTTGAAGGTAACGCAGATAGAGTTGCTGAGTTAAATAAAAAAGCAAAAAGCGAATTATTTAATGAAGGTAAGAAAGATCCAACAGCCATTCAGATAAATGATAAGGCTAAGTTTTTATATAACGTTGACAAAATCAACGCTGACCATAAAGCGAATTCTAAAGCGGGTTTAACAGATGTTGTTAATGTACAAACAGAAGAAGATGCTATTGAGTATATTGAAGGGCTTACTAACATAACTGAGGCTAATAGAAAAAGAGCAATAAAAAACGTTAAGAACGGGTCACACGGCGCTAACATACCCACTACAGATAAAGATGTTAATGGTGAGACTGTATTGATACCAATGCAAATCGTGGAAAGTCAGGCGGCTGATGATAGGTTAGAGACAAGAACACACGAAGTTGGACACTCGGTGTTTATAAAAGCTATTTCTAGCGATCCTAAGGCATTTGAAGGATTAGCTGAGCAAATACTGCAACATTTAAAAACAAACAACCCCAGTGCGTTCAAAAGGGTTTCCTTTAGAAACGGTAGACAGACCGATGCGGACGAAATCGTTATGTTGTTTTTAGAAGAAGTTGCCTCTGGTAAAGTTGATATTAAAAAAACAGGTAAAGCTGGATTTTTCGCCACGTTAATGAACAAAGGTATTGAAGAGGTTGGCGGTAAGCCTATTGATTTAAAAGGTGAAACTGACTCTATAAGCTTTTTAATAGGTATAGCTAAGAAAATAAAAGCAGGTACTATCAACGCTGAAGACATCGCGGCTATAAAAGGTAATACTATATCTAAAAACGCTGTTCTATCAACGGGTACAACTAAAGTTAAAGCAAGTAATCTTGCTGGTGATCTAGTGAAAGCGTCAAGAGCCGTGAACCTAGATGATCCTAAGTTTGAGGGTATGGATATTAGTGAGCGAATAGATTCTTACACTAACGGCGCAACAAGTATAGCAGAACTGCAAGAAGGTGGTATGCGATCACCTTTTTCAACTATATACACAGGTATATTACAGGGAGGGTTTGACAGGGTGTTTGCAGAGGGTATATCTAGCGAACAAAAACAAATACAAAGAGAAAACTTAGGCACACGGTTAATAAACTACGATCCAGCTAAAACGCCTGAGCTTTCTAAGTGGATGTATGGTGGTAGTGGTAAAAAAGGTAACGTTGGTTATGCTGCTTTGGTTGCTAAGGAGAAATTATACAAAGAAGGAGAGAAGAGAAAACAAGAGGTGCGTGGTGACGTTGTAACAGAAGATGGTAAAACACTGTTTGACAAAATGGTTGACGAAGGTACTGAAAACAATCAGACTAACAAAAACGAC
>TARA_R110002074_G_scaffold135810_2_pt1 | contig 20433 bp, 3 predicted proteins | sample TARA_R110002074 | Tara Oceans TARA_R110002074 (sample SAMEA4397215) | marine metagenome | biome: Polar Biome; feature: [MIX] marine epipelagic wind mixed layer (ENVO:01000061); material: water (ENVO:00002006), including particulate matter (ENVO:01000060) such as... | depth 10-100 m | reverse complement strand
ATTACGACGCATTTATGAGGATTATCCTTATGATGGATCTCTCCGCGAAAGATTAGAGTGGGAGAATAAATCCACTTATTTAGATCTTCATGTTTTCGAGAATGAATATCCGCGCACCAATGGATATATTAATATGTCGGCCGGTGAGTGGGGCAACGTCTCTGCTAAGAAGGAAGGTTATGGACTTCCTGCAGATGTAGAATACATTTTTCTCAAAGGCGGACCTCACCCTAATCCTGACGGGATGTCCCCCTATTCAACTCAGCTTACCGGCGCAAACTATTACGAAACTGCCTTAAACCGAACCAATAACTTACAATTTGACCTTTTAAGCAAGGGCGCCACTGTAGAATTTTGGATGAAGAAGGATGCCTTCGATCTCACAAAAACCGAAAAAGAAGTTATTTTCGACCTCTGGAATGGTAATGCAGCGGGCTCGGGTAACTATGGACGTTTTAGATTAGAATTAACCGGTGCCTCTGGCGCAGATTGTCTTCGTGCAACGGTATTGTCTGGCGGACATGGCTTTGAAATGCAATCTGTTGCTGACAGTACATTAACAAGTGAAGCTATCGCAGATGGAACCTGGCACCATTATGCGCTTACCATGATGTCGGCGTCCAATGGCGTGCTTACGAATTTCTACCTTGATGGAAATCTGAACCGATCACAAGTTCTTGGTAGCTCCATGGACCTTAATGAGGTCACCGGCGCTTTGAGGGCAAACATCGGCGCATTGATTTCCTCACCAGTCAGTTCTTCTGCCGCTCAATATTCTGGTAAGCTCTCAGCTTCGCTAGATGAGTTCCGATATTGGAAGACAGAACGTAGCGGTAAAGAGATTGGTCGCCATTGGTTCACTCAGGTGGGCGGCGGAACTAATGATGATCCTGAACCCTTTAAGACGACTCTAGACAAGGTAAACACCGATCTAGGGGTATACTACAAGTTTAACGAAGGAATTACGGGCGTCCCCGCCACGGATTCTGTTCTTCTTGATTACTCGGGGCGCATCAGTAATGGTAGTTGGACCGGCTATTCAACAGCTTCCCGCGCAACTGGTTCAGCCATTGTCCTTTCAAATGCTGCTATCAAAGAATTTAAGGATCCGATTATCTATGCATTTCATCCCGAAGTCTCTGCATTGGCCACGCGCATGCGTCTTACCGGATCCAGTTATGACGTTACAAATAACGCTGCCATTTATAATACTATCCCCGCATGGATTACAGAAGAAGACAACGAGGGGCAACGTCAACTCAAGCAGCTTGTACAAATTATGTCTAGCTATTTTGATACGTTACAGCTTCAGGTTGAGTCTCTTCCCACCTTAGGGAATATCCATTATGCGTCTGGAAGCCATAAGCCTCTTCCGTTCGCCGATCGCCTCGTTAGTTCAGCAGGATTGGCTGTACCAGAATTATTTATCGATGCTGACATCATTGAAAAACTGGCAGATCGTAGCGAAGATCGCATCTATGAAAAATCACTGGCTGATATCAAGAACACCATTTATCAGAACATCTATAATAACTTGGTTTACATTTATAAAACCAAGGGAACTGAAAAGTCTTTCCGTAATTTAATTCGCTGCTTCGGCATCGACGACGATCTTGTTAAACTAAACATGTATGGCGACGGAATCGAATATGAAGTTCGAGAAAATCGCCGCACCGTTTCTGTCGTTGATAAGTTCGTTGATTTTAATACGCCCGATAACACATCTGCTACGGTGTACCAATCTCAGGGCAGCGACACCACCAACACCAAGGGATATCTGCCTCAAACTAGCGCATCCGCAACCGGTTTTGCACAAACTTTAGAAGCAGACATCCTTTTTCCACTAAAGCCCAACGAGAATGCCTCATTTTATTATAACACTAATACTGTTAGCGCTTCGCTTTTTGGCGTGCACGCAGTTCACAATAATGAAAATTATACTACCTGGGCCACTTCCCCCGCTGATAGCGCTAACTTCCAGGTTTACGCCGTACGCGATGAACAAACTTCTGATAGTGTTCGTTTCGTACTCACAGGAACTGCTGGAACATGTGTGCCCTGGTCGATGGCGTCGGATTTATATGAAGAAGTTTATAACAATACTTACTGGAATTTAGCAGTTCGTATTAAACCCCTCAATTATCCCCAGGCTGGCCAGGTTCTTGGCGCTCCCGCAAGCGCTGACATCAACAACTACACCATAGAGCTTCATGGCGTTCAGCTAGACGCCGGCGTCGTACGCAACGAGTTCAACCTCGCCGCGACCGTTGAGGGAGCCCCGGGCGGTTTTGTGACGGGCAGTAAGAGAGCCTTCATCGGCGCCCACCGGACTAACTTCACCGGTTCCGTTCTAGAGGCGTCTGATGTTAAGGTAAATGCATGCCGTTATTGGTATGATTACTTAGAAGATGATGCGTTGGTTGGACATGCTTACGATACTCAAAACTACGGGTCTCTATATCCCAATCGTTATGCGTTTCCGTTTAATGCTTCCGCGTCGTTTGGCGAGGTGTTGCAGTCGGATACTCTTGTATTCAATTGGGAGTTTGCTGAGAACACCGGATCAAATGCTAGCGGACAATTCGCGGTAGCGGATGAATCATCTGGCTCGATTACCTCGGCAGCCCGCTTCGATGCACTTGGAGATATCCTCGGCTATCAATACCCAGCCAAGGGCTATGGCTTCTTAGAGTCTTCCACAAAGGTTGTCGACAAAGACCACGTGATCTCCTCCAAACTACAACTACCAGAGAACGTTCACTCTAGCGATATGATCACGGTCTTGGGCGCCCAGGAACAACAGGTGTTTACTCGCGACTCACGTCCCGTTAACTACTTCTTTGCTTTTGAGAAGAGTATGGCCCAAGCTCTCTCGGTTGAAATGATCAACTATTTCGCCACGCTCAAGGATATCCATAATCTCATCGGCGCGCCAGTGAATCACTATCGCCCAGAATACAAGGGACTGAAGGTTCTGCGACAGCGATTCTTCGAGCGTGTTTCCAATTCTGAAATCGATTTTGAGAAGTTCTATGAATTCTATAAGTGGTTTGATTCATCACTCACGATGATGTTGCAACAGCTTGTGCCGGCGTCTGCCGATTTTGCAGAAAATGTGCGAACGGTTATTGAGAGCCATATGCTCGAACGAAGCAAGTATCAACACAAAATTCAGAATGTTAAGCAGCAAGCAGCCGACCCGGAAGGGACATTGCAGGGTAACTCCACGCAGATGCCACAGGGTGGTTCTCCCGAAGACAACCCCCCTGGTACTGGCTTCTTCTCTGCTAATGCTGCCACACGAAGACAGCTTGGCACCTCTCAACCAATTAACTTTAAGAACTGGAACTTTATTCACGCCCCCGTCCCACGACCACCGCCGGATCCCAAATCCCTCCTGTTCGATGGCACCGACGAATACGTGGATATTGGAGCTCCCGGCACTTGGGATCCATTGATCGGCCTCGCGGGAGCCTCGGCAAAGGCATTCAGTTTATCGCTTTGGCTTAAGCCTGCCGTATGGCCCACCGGTAATGCCCCAGGAATAATTACGTTTGGTAACAACGACCGAGGATTGATTTGTAACTCCGGAACAGGTCCCAACAATACTCGATTATTTGCGAGGCTAGATACGGGCGGCTCCCTCGGCACTATCGCCACCGCCGGCGCGCTTACACAAGATGTTTGGCAGCACGTTGTTGTTACATACGCTGGAGCCTCTGGGGGCGCCCTGAAAATTTATGTCGACGCGTCAGAAACATCATATGACGTCCAAAATACTGGCGCACCAGAAGCAATCGTGACGCACAACGGCGTTATAGGATCCTCCACACCTTCTGGAGTCAAACTACCGGGCAATATGTGCGATGTTGCCGTGTGGGACAAAGAACTTTCCTCTGCCGAAGTAACTGAAATTTATGGAAGTGGAAAACGAGTTAACCTTAAGAAGGTGGGTGCCACTCCCAATCTTCTGTCCTGGTGGATGATGGGCGCTGACCCTCTTGATACTTATGATGGGACAATCTATGATCAAGTTGTTGGAGGCAGAAACGGTACCCCAACCAATTTCGACTCGGCAGCAGATATCGAGGAAGATTCCCCGGGCTTTGCCGCCGCATATTATGGGTCAATTACAAATGAAAACTCCATTTGGTGGCAATCTGAGGCTGCTCGAAATACAACTGCATTAGTAGAAGACACCCCCTCGGCAGACCCCGGCTTGTTGAAGAATAAGCAAGCTATGCTGGCGAATGTTAAAGCCACCAACAAGAGAGCACAGCAGGCTCCCTATAAATTTGGTGCAGAAGGCAATTCAACACTGGGTGGTGTTGGATTTGGTATTAACAAAAAGACCGACTTTGTCTTCGTGGCCACAACCCCATTTGGTTCAGTAAGGAACGGCGCCGCAGAGAACATCATGGTTGGCTTCCGACGCGAAGTTGAGGAGCTAATGAATACGAAGGATGTTTATCATCCAGCTTTTAAACAGCGCCTAGGATTCCAACTGAATCCCGATATCAACCGAGACAATAGTGACCTTCATAAGGGCGATGGCAATCTATTGGCGCCATTTAGCATCTACTCTTCCTCAGTTACCACTGGACAAAACCTTCAAGTTATCCAAAACTATGCACCTGAGATTGAGATTACAAATCTGCACCATGATATCGTTCATGACAGCGACACACCGCTTCAGGGACCCTTTACAGAGAAGTTTGTTGGCGGTCGTCAATACCGACACACTGAAATAAATGAGGGCTCTGATAACGCTCGCTACCGTGCTGAAGGTTGGAAGATAAGGTTCGATAAGGTTCTGTCGAAAGACGGCGCAGACTTCGAAACACCAATGATTGGTATCGTTCCCCCCAACTATGATGGCGGCGCAGCAGAGGGATTTGATAAAGATGTTCCCACTGCACATCGCCTGCGCAATGTTGGCGCCAAACGCCCCATAAACATCCAGAATGTTAAGATGACCACCTCTTCAGTGGGCACGAACCTTTCGGGAACGCTAGCCCATGGCAAGATCGGAAACTACCAGAAGAATTACGAAGTGGTACAGACTTCTGGCCGCACTCAAAACGATTTCTATTTCAATGATCAGTCATTTGATTTTGCTTCGAATCCTGAGACACTTGCTACTCGTGGTAGGTTTGCCCTCGCGCCTCCTTTGGGTAATTCAGTACTTTTGGATGATGTTGGAGACGGTTTTATCAACATCGGCACCACCGATGAGTGGAACTCCCTCATCGGCGGAACCGGCACTGCCGCTAAGCCCTTCACTATCTCATGCTGGATTAAGAACCGCCGCGGCGATACCTATGACGGTAACGCAGCACCCTATGGCGGCAGGATCTGGAACTTTGGAAATTATGACATCAATCTTAGTGTAGATGGCACCAACTATCCTACTCACATTCAGTTTCAAATAACGCTAACTGCGTCGCCCTACTCGCGAAGGTTAGATAGCACCAGCGGGAGCATTGAGGCAGATACATGGTATCATGTGGTCACAACATATTATAATGGCACTATGAGGTTGCATATTGATGGTGTGCTAAATAGTACTGCTACATATACTCAGAACCGAGATGATATCGAGACCTATGACGGTTTCATAGGCACCCGAAATGGCAGCTCCTATTTTTGGAACGGCAACATGTGCGACTTTGCCGTTTGGAATAGACGCCTATCTGATACTGAAATAGAAACAATTTATAATGGCGGCGCTCGGGTCAATCTACAAAGGGCGGTGCCGGACGCTCTTTTGAAATGGTATCCCTTAGGGGATTATCCAGGCGACAGCTTTACAGCTGCTGGTCAGCCCATGTACGATGTCATGAATCCGATGAATCCAGGGACGACGGGGTTTGACACTTCTTTGCTAAACAATGGTATAGAACGGAATAAATCTGGCTCTCTGCAATATGGTGCTATAGGCAGCTTAACAGAAAATGTAAGTGGCAATCTAGATTACACCCTTCCCACCCGTACCGGCGCAAACTCCAATCAGACTGTTATTGTAAATCGTTTCAGCGCCGGCGGAGCCAGCTATGAAGTTGATTCCCAAGGATATATGGACCCAGCCCATGAAGAGTTTTCAGTTTATAATGCCTCGCCTTACCGCAGTCCCCGCACCCTTAACTTTGGAAATACAGGATCTCTTGGGCAGGTCTACCTGGACCTTTCGGGCACCATCCAGGTCCGAGATCAGATCGGTAGGCCGCGAGGTCTTAGACAGCTTTCTAGGCTTCATTGCGGACAGTTCGGCGCCGATGGCGTCTTCGGGGAAGTTGTACCCCAAACCTATGTAACTGTTCCGTCTTATCACAAGATAAATCGAAACTCGCGCAGTGTTATTAAGGAAATCACGGGACATGCTGCCTATTTCAGAGGTGGCGAGTGGGGCGTTGATAATAACGCTGGTACGGGCTCCATCGGGGATATGACTAAGGCCGTCGGCGCGACAGACCGTGCTGGAGCCGGTACGAATTCTTGGACAGCCACGTTTCAGCCCGGCAATGCGTGGAGTATGTCACTATGGTTTTATCCAGATACCAGGTCGCCCTACTGGGATTCCACCGGCTATATGTGGGTCTGGAGCACAAAACCAGGCTGGGGCGCCCATTATTTAACTATGTACGGCGGCGGCGGTCAGCCCACGCTTCGGTTCCACCTAGATGGAACCACAGGTGATTCAAACCTGACCTCCGACTACGGTGAGATCATACCAAATGCATGGAATCACGTTGTAATAACAAAGAAACAAGGCACCAACATAGACGAAGACGAGCCCGAATACCAGACAATGGTTGTTAATGGAGGTCCTGTGAAGATCAGTACAACAGCAGGTTCGGTCAGGGACATCGGCAACGGCACCGCATTCTGTATTGGCGGAAACGGTGATCAAGCGACTCAAAGCCCTATCGATACTTTTGTTGGATATATGAGCGAAATGATGTGGTGGTGTGGTCGCGCCTTGACACATAGTGAAGCAAAGAGCCTCTACAACGGTGGCATTCAAGCAAATATCTGGGATCAATCATTATACAAGATACTAGACCCCAATAAGATACGCAGTGAAATGTATGCTCAGGGTATTACAGGATCTTCGACCTTCACCGGCGGCAGTAGTGGCGTCGCGATGCTGGCGGCTATGGGTGGTTGGCCAACCGGAGACTATCTAAATTTGCTAGATGGTATGGTGGCACACTATCGATTCCATCAGTTCTCAGGCTCCCAGCCCGGCGGAGTGGATTCGTCGTATGGGTACTCAGACAATCCAGCCAGACACTCTACGGCTGATCCTCATAATACCTCCGGCGTCATTAACACTCTAAATTCTGCGTATAGTGGTGCTTATGGACCTTCCCGGCGCCCCACCGAGTCAGTCCTCGCTGGACCCTGGGAAGATATGGCCCTCAATGGCTATGTTACGTTTACATCCGAGGTTGCTCCGCGAACCGTGGAACGACAGATAGTTCATGATAACTTGTACGTTCAGCGCCCAATACCACAATCTCTGCAACAATATAGCTGGGTAACTTCATCTCTTCTGCGATCAGAAGCAGGTCCGATAAAGATGACGCGTACCATAGATACGCTACAAGCACCTAGTTGCATAAAAGCCACTTCGATGGACGCACTAGCAATAAGAGGTCCCAATTATATCGGCAGTCAGGCTGGGTGGTACGTAACAGGTGCTTCCGATGCCCTCGGCGCCGGGTCTAATCCAATTTATCAGCCTGCCCCCACTGGTTCAAAGGATATGCTGCTTTATAAGAATCTTACCCCACTTTTTACGGGATTGAATACGCTGATCCAAGATCCAGTCGATACCGCACAGCATATTTTAGGATCGACCCAAACGCAGGAAGGTATACTTGGAGACGCATTAGTTCCAGCACCTTATGAATCAGTTCCACCAACTTCTTTGCTGCCGGGCATCCTCTTCGGCGCGCCAGGACAGGGCTCCGGCGGCGGCGGAACGTCACTCTGCTTCATCGGCAGATGCCAGGAATGGGATCAACTAATTGGATCCGGTTCAGCTAATGCTAATCAAATGTCGTGGGCATGGTGGATGCGAAAAGATGGTGACGGCGCCAACACCACCGGTATACAGGATCATGAAGCTTTTTATCCTCGAATTTTCTCTTTTGGATCATCAACCCGGCTATCTTCTGGAACCCCAACTCAAGGAGATAACTTCTTTACGACTGTGGATGATGACGGTTATTTGTCTTTATACGCGAATACCTGGACTACTCAAAGTGGTTCCTGGGTAGTTTGTAACCCGGACGGCACCTCAACAATAGAGAGGCATAAATGGTATCATGTTGTGATGACTTATGATGCGTCTTCTATCTCAAACGATCCCGTCTTTTATGTTGATGGCGTACAACAATTTGTTGCAACCCGAACACGCCCCACCGGCTCCTATAATGGTATTAGCACGCCTTTCAACCAGGCCACTATTGGATGTTCTGTCACCGCCTCCAGCGCCGGCGGCGGTGGCTATGGCGGGGGTATCTGTCTCTGGAGTGGCATGTTTGCTGATATGGCTGCTTGGAATACAATTCTAACGTCAGCTGAAGCCTCGGCTGTTTATAATGGTGGTACCCCCACGAACCTCAAGCAGCTTCTTCCTGAGGATATAGTGGCATGGTATCGGTTTACTCCCGGCGCAGGAGATACAGCTACCGAAAACCGGCTCTACGGACTGGACCCCATGGCGGGTACATTAGTTGGCAAAGCCTACAACCGTGCCGGCCCAACCCAATTTTCTCAAAGTATTGGTCTCTTTGCTACCACCGGACACACAAGTCCCCTAGGACCAAGGTATGGCAAAATGTTCAAAACTTGCTTTCCGGTGAGTGCTTCTGTTTTCCCATCCTTAAATAAGGCGCCTGATCTCGTCACGTTTAAAGAGGATTATGCTGCTTGCTTTAATACCTTAAATCTCGGTCGGAATGGTCCATATGGACATCCCACGTGGAAGCAGACAAGAACTGGTGATCACAAAGTTGCGCGGCAATTGCGCAAGGAGAACAAGATCGGCGTTCTTATGCCCCCGGCGCCGGCTAAGTCTCGCCGCGGTCTACAGTACGGTAAGAAAGCCAACAAATTTGTGGATTATACCGAAATGCCGGTCGTTTACGATACCGCCAAACCCATTGAGTTTGTATTCGAAGACCGCATTGGCGGAAACAAAGACAACGACCTGAGACTTAAGGTGAGTTATCAGAATAACTTGGATTATTTCAGCAATCAAGGTCTCAACAATCGCTTGGCTTTGGGAGAACGAATTAGACCAGATGTAGGGAATGCCTTTAATGCTGCAGCAGATTATCTCTTTGATTCCAATTTGAGTGCGGTTGTTAAATATGGACAGAAGATTTACCCCGCTGCGGAGAATACGGGACAGAAGAGAATTCGAACCCGCGAAGCATATAACTTTGATGATGTTTGGAATGAAGTACGTAAGTATCGTTCAATTCAGATCCCGCCGAAACCCAACTCACAGGGCTTCTATGATCCGGGCGAGAGTGTGTGGCCGTTGGATGCGCCGATGTCTCTTACTCATTCTCCCGATAGCCCAGATCTAGATTCTCTCTATCCCCCTGGTGGACTTCGCGGGCTTGTTGTACAGGGCGGCGGGGTGATGCCTGGTGGTACCACGGCGCAAAGCACATATCCAGCCGGCTATCTTGGATCCCAGGCGGGCGAACTAATGAATACGTATGCACGTTTCGGAGGACTGAGTAATCGTGGACCTACGGCTGTTACGGCATCGTTAGCTTATACAATGCCGGTGCCCAATGGACAACTCTTCTCTTCCTCAATCTCTCCGCCGCAAGGAGGGGGGCTCCTCTTTGGTCATGTAGCTTGGACAGCACACGAGAGTGCTTCAATGCCCTATAAGCCATATGAAGGATACATGGAGAGCGTTCGCTCGCTTGGTAAGAATATGTCCATTATTCCTGAGTTTAGAATTAGTGAACATTTAGAGAGATATTTTGAATTTGACGGGGGCAACTTCCTGGCAGATGTAGACAATCTTTTCAGTGTAACAGGGTCGGCTCTGGTGGGCAGCGCCAATGAAGATTTTTATAAGGTTTATTCTACATCGGATTTCATGAAATATTTCAAGGTTGTAGATAAGCAGCTTGCCAACAAAACTACCGCTGCCGGTGCTCAGCTCAAGCGATACTCGATAGAACTAAGTTGTGATGCATTGATGCAATTCCTTCCCTATAAGGGATTTTACCCGGCTGAAAGAACTATAGAGTTGGGAAGGTTGATGTCTCAGTCGCTGGGTCCAATTCGCTCCTTTCCATCCACCCTCGGCGCCACAAACAATGACGCACTCAAGGCCACTAAACGTATTCTTTTAGAACCATTAATGGCACCCGGAATTTTGTTTAATACTATTAAGACCGGAATCGCTTGCAGCAGCATGGTGCTGGTGGGACAAGCACCCTATCACAGAGTGACAGGGTCAAATAATATTTCTACGACAGCTTCCTGGTTCAACAGCCCGGTTGGGGGTCAAGCAGGATATTTTGAGTCGAATCTGGATGGAACGGGTTACCTGCACTACGGCGGCGCCCATGGGCTCGCTGATGCCGGCACTCCGGCGAATCAATATCCGTTTTATAGTCTGCGCGTTGTTTCGTCCGGCTCAAAAGATTTGTATAATACTGACTTTTACGGACAAACAATTCCCTTTGAGGCTATCCGAGATCCTGCCAGTTATCTTTCGATGAGGGCTATTAATGGCTCGAAGCGAGTCTGGAACGAAACATTTTATCTCTATGATACAGGTCTCCACAGCGCCAGCATCGATCCCGGCACTAACACGCCCGCGATCCTATATAACGGCGATTATAGCTCCCCCCTTTATCAGTTGGGAATAGATAATTTCTTATGTGAAACAGTAAATTTCTTTCAGGAACCACTTAAATCATTTCTTTCCAAACCAGAAGAAGAGTTCCTGGCAGTGAAGAAAGACAAATATTATGGGATGCGAGTTAAACTGGCTCGCACCAACTCATCCGCGTCGGTCTCAGAGTTTCCCTTTGAAAGATCATTCGGAATGTATAGTAGAGATTCAGCCTTTGGACCCTCCGTTCTTTTACGTGGAACAAGAAGAGGTGGGCCGCTCGCGGCCGTAGGAGATTATGAATTGCCAAGCTACGAGCCATGGCTACCACCGCATTGGTATGGATCCTGTGAAGCCAACATCATATTTAAAGCACCTTACAGTGGCAAAGTTACATTGACCGAAATTTTGGGCAATCAAATTACTGAATTTGAGAAAGATTCCGCAGATATAGTGCCAACGGGCAAAACAGGACGCGTCCCCGGCACCACAAACCCCGAGCAGTTCCTTTTCAGGAATTATGCTGATGGCATGGACGTTGTTAGACCTCAAATTACTTCAAGCGTTAATCTTTTGCAAAAGCTTCTTGTCGTTCCACCCGATACCAATGATCAGCAGGCACGCTGGCTTATCCAGCCTAAATTTGAAACTCCAGTACTAAATTTCTTTGATGTACCAGTCTCCGCTTCTGCTTTGTATGGATCCTTTGTGGGCGCCCACTACCACGGAATACTCAATTATTCCTCTCCATTTAGTAACGACGGCTTCTATAACAAGAAGAACCCCAAAATTCGCGGTATGTGGCACCAATATGGCAAGGCGCTGAGCGGATCTGAGGGCATCCACCTTTCTGTAGAAAATCTTCCAACTCAGTATAGTTCCTCCACCTATGGTGGAAATATCGACATCGCGCCGCTAGCTGACATTGTGGGAATGCCCGTATCAGCGAAACGAATTGGCAATTTTGCCGAGGAGAAGACGGTCGAAGAAGCAATCATTTGTGTTCCCTTCCTCACAGTCAGGGGCAATCGCAAGTTCTTTAATGTAGAAAAACGATCCAAAGAATATGTGTCTCAGCTAGCTCTGTTGAATAAATATATGTTCCCTCCGACCATGGACTTCCTCAAGAACAATAGCGTGGCGCCTTTCGCTTTCTATGCCTTTGAATTCAATATGCAATTCACTCAAAAGGATCTTATGGATATTTGGCAGAACTGCGCGCCTACAAAGGGCTCCGCATTCCAGAAGTCGAATGTAACTATTAAGATTCGCAGCCTTGTTGACAAGATGCTGGAGAACAAGGAAGAACTTCAGTGGATGGTATTTAAGGTTAAGAGAAAGGCTGAAAAGGATTATAGTGTATATACGAAGAAGGGTCTCACTGAAGGGCTGCCCATCGTGCAGGAGTCACTGGATTCCCCATACAGCTATAACTGGCCTTATGATTACTTCTCCTTCGTAGAGCTAGTTAAGATAGATGAATCGGTGACTTACGCAACTGACGACATTATTCCAGAAGACGAGGAAGAGGACGTGATAATGCCAGACCTACGAGAGTTCATACCGGCACCAAAGAAACTATCCCCCGCTATTGCACCGCCGGCGCAGATATTAAAGGAAGTAAAGGAAGGAATTCCGACTAAGGTTATAAAGCCGAAGACGGAAAAGTAAGAAATGGTAGAGTTTTTTAACAAAAAAGAAGAAATTCTCGAAGTGCAGTTGACCGAGTATGGCAAGTATCTCTTGTCGATCGGCAAGCTTGACCCTGTCTACTATGGTTTCTATGACGATGAAATCTTGTATAACTCTGAGTATGCAGATATCACAGATGAACCACAAAACAATATCGACCGGCGCATTCGTCATAATACCCCGAATCTTAAGGTTATCCCGACTTGTACCAGCGCCGAGGGACGAGTCAATCGGTTCATAGAGAATGTTGCCAGCGCCCTGGGAAGCCCCACTTCGGATCCTGCAGACAACACTGAGGCGCTCCATCAGGAGTCCTTCACAGCGAAAAGTAATTTTACCTCTTATCCTATAGGAACTGGTGATATGACTTCGACCAAAACGGCCGCCTGGTCTATTAGTGCCCTCAAAAATACTATAGAAAGCGCCCGCGATTATATCATTACAAACCCCTCCAGTAGTGTCGCCGGCTTAAACGACGGCGTTATAACGGATATTCCCCAGTTGGAAATTGAGCTAAATTATCAGATGTTCTATCAGCAAGGGGAATTTAAGAGTGATGCAATTAGTGGGTACCTAGACAGTTCGGAGCCTAATATATATTTGTCAATGAAAGAAGATTATTTGGTTTTGGAGATTTTAGAGGGAAATACTAATTTTGATAAAGAAAACTTTGAAGTTGAGGTCTTTTTCGATTCCGCGGGCTCGGTCACAGTCCCGGGCGAAAGTACTCTAGAACAAATGTCATTTATTGATGCTAATGCCAATCATATTGTTACTCCTAAGCCGCTGGGCAACCAGCAAACTAACATTGGCGATGTTGAATATTATTTTAATTTATACTTAGATGAGGAGCTTCCTGCTCACATTCTGGATGCAATCAATATGACCCCCCGCGATATAGGTTCAAGTACAAGTCGATTTAGTTTCAACAGAGACATCTATATTACTGATGATGAGGAACAGTGTTAAAATGAAACCCTTCGTCCCCGCTATTAATCCAGGACAAGCCATGGGGCTTCCTGCCGTTTATATCGAAAAGATAAAGCTGTTACCACCAAATCGAGAACGTGGAGTGCAAGATGTTCAGATAGATCTATCCCTTCAAGTGGTCACCGGGCCCGGGCACATGCCGAAGGCTAATGCTTTAAAGATTCTGAACGGACCTTATCGAATTTTCGTGGCTTTCTGTAGAGAGGCTGCTTCCTTAGTGCAACTTAAAATGAATCCCCTCTTGGTTAAAACAATTATTAAAAATCCTAAGATAAATCCCGGGGATCAATACGAGAAGCACTATATGAAGCCCAATTTGCGGGGTCAACGTGTATCTACTGTTGTCGTGGGGACAGAAGCTGTGGTAGCATCTAAAAAGATGAGTGTGGTAGGGTCTTTCCCTTTAGAAGGATTAACAAATCTCTATTTTTTTGCAACTGCCTACGGCGCTGACCCTCAAAGCGGACACCCCTCCGGTTTCGAAGGTAAAATACGGTCTATGCGGGTAGGGGCTCCCGTATGTGAAGTTATTCTTAATAATGGCGCGGCTCCCACCACAGCAGCTTTTTTCCAATTGAGAGGTCCCACGGGCGCTACCTCTCAGATTTGGACCGGTCCGGTACATTACCGGGAAGAAGAGGGTTACATGGGGGGACCTAAACATGATTCCCGTCCGCATCCCCGACTCATTCCGTTGTTGGTATCAAACCAAAAACTACAGGATTTACGTTTTATAGAATTTGTAAATCAGCTAGATTTTACCTTGTCGAAGGCTGCTCCTGGAGCGCTGTCATTAGATGGTACAACCGGCCTAGACCGGTCCGAAATCCGAAATGCAGCAGCGATCAAAAAGATTCTTCGAACCCCACGGTATGTTTCAGATGCAAGTTATTCGCGCATGCAGGATAACTCATTAAAGGTCTTTTTCTCTATTGATTACGGTCGCCTAGTTCAAGAAAATTCTACTTTGGGCTATATGATACAAAACCCCAATGCTCTCTACGCCTCCTATAGTCTTGAAAACATTAAGATATACCGCACACGTATAAATGCCAATGTGGAACCAAATGAGCTGACCCCCGGAAAAGTTGATATTTGCGGCAGCGGGCAGAGAAAGCCCGCCGAAGAAGATGTGCTAGTGGCTACGTTAGGCAGCGGTGTGGATAGTTTTGGGTTCAACAACTTAAATGGTAATGTATTGGCGCTAGCGGTTACTGATTCTACCATGGCAAACTACAACTTTGGCACGTATGAATATAGAGCAGTAATAGAAGCAGCAGATGAAACTGCCTCGGCTGTGAAGATGATACTTAACAGGTTAGAAGCAGCTTTTAGCCGTTACGAACTTTTTTACAGTCAAATGTCGGGATACGACCAACCCGGCGCCGGAATCCAGAATGCTCCTCTAGCAGCTGCCGCCTCTAAGGCTTCAGAGAATACTAGTTGGAAAGATTTAATAGGCTCATTCTTGGGGGCAGTAGAATTTATTTTTGGCACGAGTGTGATGAAGCCCACTCCTCTCGCGTGGAGAAAGAATTTGGTTGCTATGGTAAACCCTGCAAGCCGCGATACGTCTTCTATGCTACGCGTAAAAACAATCATTGGGGATTTTATAACTAATTTACGGATGATCAGTACTCCTCCCACCCAGCCTACTTCCGCCGCCGGATCAGATGTCCGATCAAAGATAGACTCGCAAAATAGTTCGGTACGCAAGCTTCTTTTAGACCACGTATTTAGAGCCAATTATACGTCGCACGGACCCGCTAGCGAGGGAACAGATTATTTGGACGTCGACCTAGTTGAGCGTAATGGTGCCTTAATTAATATTAGTTATGAAAACTACAGCACCCGGCTGCAAATGGAGTTGAGCAAGTTCGTGCTCCCGAAACCCAATGACCCGGGTATAAATCAATATGGTTTTTTGACGCCGGTGAGGATCAACACTGAAGGGAGCGTAGTCGATACGAGTACGGTCGATTTGGAGTCTTCATTGGGAAGCAGCATTCTTAACGCCTCGCTAGACCCCAATAGCTCGGCAAGACCCCCAACGTCCCCCAATAGCTCAGATACGGTGTACTATAATGAATTAAATAATATTTTATTGAGCGCTGGCATTTCGGCCGAGCAAACCACATTGCCTTTGGGCGCTGTTTTGCAGCGCCGCGGCAAAGATATCAATATAAATACATTGAAGAGCAGTCAGTTTATCTCAGCGACGTCGCCCTTTTTCAAAGAGAATACAGCACTGAAGACGACCCTAAGTGGATCCAACGAAGTTAAAATGAATATTGGTAAAGACATCACTGAGAACGTTCTGGAGTCTGGGATAGTGGGACACCTTGTTAATATGAGAGCTATAAACTTTATTCCACCGAGTGATTATAGACCCCCCGATAATGCTCGTGGATCACTAGCAGCCGAGTCAGCAGCACAAAATCCTGATTCACTAGATTCAAATAGTACTTTTGGACAATCAGTTAATTTTAATTCGGTGGCAGAAATTCAATATTTTGCGGGCTACACACGTTCCGATAGTCTGGTAAATTTAAATGACCCAACTTGGAAAACTCTTACGCGCCAAGTTTTCTCATCAGCTCGGTCTGAAGATACTCCACTGTTATGTCGGGTGTTTCTTATGACACCATCGTTGAATATGCCTAATAATTATAAGCTTCCGCTTTATAACGAGTTCTTCTTGTTGGGTGCACCCAACAGAGCAATATCAAACTTAAATGTTAAGGGGTCCACGTACCAGCAGTATTTTAAGTCTCTCTCTAGGGAACAAGCAGCTGCTGCAGGATCTCTTATTAGTAAACCAAGTGTCATGATTAATTTACCTTATACGCGGGTACCCCTAGAGACGACAACCAACGCTAGCGGTGGTGGTAATGGTGGAGGTTCTTATTAATGCCATTTAATACTGGCTATATGGTCTCCACAGACATGATTAACGTAGACTTGGTGGGACCGAGTCCCCAGGTCGGTCGACATGCCGGACAACCGGGAGTAGGCTATCATGGGAATACACTTCTTCGCTCAGATTGGGGTGTTGCAGATATGCTCAGGGGCGCTATGGGCACTTACTACTCCCGCACCTCCCACGTGGCAGCGGGAGGTATGCTGGCGTTCGTGCCCAACCACCTCCACCCGCCCCAGTACAGCTTCCCCGGCGGCGCTCCCCCTAATGCATATGGATCGCAAGGATTTGGTCAAGGTGGATTGATGCTGGGCAACCATCTCTCTCCCCTTACGATCCAGGTCCATCCTAGCATAGATAATCTAGGTTTCTATGGAGGTCGATTTACAATTAATCCCAATTTAAACGTATGGAATCGACATGACGTGTCCAACAATACTGAGGACTCGATAGCTCTTGATATTGACATACGGTCAGCGGCGCCGAATACCGATATGAATTATAGCGGAAATCCCAACTGGGCGCTTTATGTACGCGGTTCGGCAGGACAGCATGACTGGGGGAACCCTATAGGCGCAGTTAACCCTTTCGGCGGTGCACCAGTTACCACAGATTTGCCCGGGGTATTAGATACGACCACAATATTTACAGATCATGCCACGACCTTTAAGGGACTGTCTGACGATTTAGGGGATCGTATTTCTAGTGGAGTGGGGGAAGTGATCGTACCAGTATATAATTTCTACGCACGAACATCACCTCCGTATGAGAGAATATCCCGTGACGCTAGCGAGCCAATGCTTGCTAACTATTATTGTCTCCAGTCTCTAATGCGCGTCGCAAATGATAATCGGGCGAATGAATCTGCTATCATTCAACAGCTGGGCGAAGAAGTACTTGCTCCCTCAGAATCCCCAGAGGACGGGTCTTTGCTTGGCTCATCAGGTGTTGCCCAAGAATATTTTCAACAAGTTACGCTGGAAGGAAAACTACAAGAGCTTGATACAGGGGGACCCACGGATTCGGCTGGCAATCCTATTCCCGATCCGCTGTTTGTTGATCTAGATCCTAGAAACTCTACTCCTCCAGTATATTCAGTAGAAAAAAGCCAACGTTTGTATAAATTGTACAGTAATGGGATCAATGAACTTAAAATTACTAATGAACTTGATAGCGTAAAGGATGATTTCGACAGTAAATATAAGAATATGGTGATGCTTACAAGTGACGTCATACCTTTAAGTAAACTGGGCGTGGGCGATTTGAAAGCTTCTGGAGTTAGCCATCTGCCTTTTTACAATAAAATTACTATACCCAGGATGCCATCATGGCGACCGAGTTATATTGGAATGATCAGGGATGAGCTAAACGCCTCGGTACCGAGTTGCGGAGATAAGTTTATTGACATTCTGCAGATGTACGTAAGTCAGGATTTATTGGGAACATCCGAGCCAACTTACATGACTGCACAGGTTCTTAATCGCCAGCAGCTGGGGAACATGGCTGGCTCCCACAATGCAGTTCAAGCTATTCCGAAGGTCGCTGCCTTAAGTCGGTTTATTGGAGACTGTCGCGACTATGTTTCTCCTCCTGTGATAGGTGCACCAAGCAGGGAGCGCATCGGACGAGTCTTGCGACGCATTACCAATTCGCGCCAGTGGTCGGAAACAATAGGCGACGTCTCTACCGCCCCGGGCATGCAGGAGGGAGTTATTGCGGCGACGACTAGTCAAGGAGTGGTACTGGGAGACAATTTTGTATTGCTTAGGGATAATGATGCGGAATTTGCTCCATCGGCAGCCTATGGCGAAGCTATCAATAAATTTCTTGATTTAATCGATGGTGATAACCTTCCACAATCCCATGCGAGCGTCCCTCCAGGCTGGCCAGCCCGTACGGCAGAAAACCTAATAGCACAACCGATCTATGCGCAGAATGAAACTCTGATGTATCAAATCAAGAAGAGGTTGTTAAATCCCGATGGAACGCCCGGCACCACCGTACAGACCATTCTACTAGGAAAAGATTTTGGTACTTCTAATATAGCCAACGACAGCAGTGATATTACATATATTGATTCTCAAGCCAAATATGGAGTGAGGTACTTTTATGAAATTAGAGCCCTTACTATTGTATATGGCAATGCTTATACTTATCGAGACCTACAGGTTAAAACAACACAAGATACTGTTATGCTGCGCGCTGCAGGTTCTGCCGCGGCAGCATCTGCACTGGGCTTTGCGGCGGATATTTCTAACCCGGTAGTTGCCGCAATGGGAGGCGAATTCGCGTATACATTTAGTGATCCTTCGGCACCCGATGACGTCAGTTATAACAACCAAGCCCACGGGCCCGCTGCTCGCTCGGGTGACGGTTATTACAATAGCAAGAAATTTGGATATTTCTTGTGGGAGGGCCAGCCTGGCGCGGAAAGCTTCGACGCCGTGAACCTGCAGAGTCTTCAGACCGGTGGTACCGCCTGGGTTTGGGCGGCTGGCTCTGGTAACAGCAACGTTGCACAGTCACTGATAGGGCGCGAGCATCTAAAGCGTTTGAAACTACGTTTTGTCGCACCAGATTCTGTGGGAACAACTACTCGGGGCTCTGTTGTTAGCATCGTTTACACAGGTGGGACTTCATGACAATAACGACAAACTATTGGTACTTGGATATTAGGGAGCTGGAAAACAATATCGGCGTGAATGAGTTTTCGGTTGGTCCTTTTGGTGGCGCCGAATCCCCTGCCGGCTACCATTCCAGCCCCCCCAGCCCCTTACAACTAGGCGTAGATAAAAAAGAATATCCACATGGTTTTACAGCGGAGTGGACCAACTTGGCCCAAATAGGTCAACAACTTAGTCCCATTACATTGATCGATCAACTTCAGGCAGCCTTTAATGAGGCGCATGAGGATGGTCGCACTCAATATTCCTATACGGTGAGAGTTAAGGCTCATCCCGCCATCGCCGCGGTCATAGATGAAGCTTACATGACCCCTGCGCAGCTTTCTCCCATTGTGTTGGAGTATGAAATTGACGCCGCCCCCGGCGGAATGAACACGACTCCCGGTACTGGATTCGACATACTTTTCCGCTCAGGCAATCACGGATCCACGTGGCACACCGGCGACAGCGACTACCCCGAAGCTAACAAAACTTTTTGGCCAGTAGCGGGCTTTTCTGTACTCAATGAACCAGATCCAGTTATTTTTTCTAGTCCTTTTAGTACACAAACGGTCATGATTACTGATAATCCTCCGGTACCGCCAGATATAGTGTTTGTTCCCTATGTGGGCGTTAACAATAAAGTGATGGTACTCTTTTCGCCGAACATGGGCGAACTTGAAGCTCGCCCGATTATTTTAAAAAATAGTGATGCGTCCTTTATAGTGGATGAATATTACTCACAAAAAGGTATAATTGTAACAGAAGAACAAGTATTAACACCGGATGTTGGAGAGCTTACGCGACCTAAGCTCCAATATCGCAACGATGATGAAACAACAAAATATGAACTATTTCGGGTTGATAAAAAGCCCACAAGTTATAATGATTTTCGCGACCGCCATTTAACAGGCGAGCCAATCGAGACAGAACTAAGCGCCGAAAAGTTTTCTACATCTCCTTCATTTGTTGATACCATCCAGCCCAATAGAACATATTGGTATTGCGCGCGGTCTATTGACCTTCACGAGAACTTATCTAACCCTACCCATATTTTTGAAATAGAGATCGTGGACAACAAGGGTCAGATGTTTATGCGACATAAGGTTATAAATTTTGAGGCGTCTGTGTTAAACTATAAAAAAACGGGTCGTAAGATTTTGGCCATTGAGCCTCGCAATATGCAGAGTGTTTATGATACCACAAATCCACCTTCCCCTGTGGCTCTTGATGAGGTACCCACCAACAACATATTGGGAACTTCAGAAGTCCGCACCGCATCATCT
>TARA_R110002074_G_scaffold393471_1_pt1 | contig 20461 bp, 15 predicted proteins | sample TARA_R110002074 | Tara Oceans TARA_R110002074 (sample SAMEA4397215) | marine metagenome | biome: Polar Biome; feature: [MIX] marine epipelagic wind mixed layer (ENVO:01000061); material: water (ENVO:00002006), including particulate matter (ENVO:01000060) such as... | depth 10-100 m | reverse complement strand
GGTAAGTTTAGATTTACGGTCTGTAAAGGCAAGTGAAATTTCATTGTCAGGTAATTTTTCGCCCAATGGTTTTGACGGTCGCGAAATATGTGCCATTGCGAGATACGCCGGTATAAGTGATAAGGTTTCTGTTTTTGGCTTGTACGAAATGGAAAATACCGTGCAGTCACAGCAATTAATAGCTCAAATTATTTGGTACTTTATAGAAGGTATCAATTACAGAATTAAAGAATCACCATACTCTAAAACTGAAGACTTTGTAAAGTACAATGTGCCTAGCGAAGATGAAGAATTAGTGTTTTACAAAAGTTTATTAACAGAAAGATGGTGGGTAGAAGTCCCATCAATTTTTACTTCACATACTAAAGGCCATACACCTGCGTTATTACCTTGCACCGAGAAGGATTATTTAGATGCATGTAATCAAGACATTCCTGAAAGGTGGTTTAAAGCTTATAAGAAAGGCTTTAATTAACAAGATTAATTTTTAAGCATTAAAGACTTTAATACAATATTTTATACAAAACATAGTTTTAGATGTTAGAATAAATCATTGTATTCTGAGTTTAACCATAATCGAAATTTAACCTAAAGTATGAAGAAGCTATTGTTATCCTCTATAGCGTTTGTTTTTTTACTCACAAGTTGTGGGTCTAAGACTAAAGGAGAGCTAACCGGTGTCCAGGGAAAAAAGTGGTACCCAGAAAAACCATATGGAATGGAACTTATCCCAAGAGGTTCGTTCATTATGGGTAAGAGTGAAGAAGACCAAGCGAAATTATTGAACGCACCGACCAAAACGGTTACCGTACGTTCTTTTTACATGGATGATACAGAAATCACAAATAGTGAGTATCGTCAATTTGTAGAATGGGTAAAGGATTCTATCGTAAGAACCAAATTGGCAATATTAGCAGATGAGTTGGGTATCGGTCCTGAAGAAGGCGGTATCGGTGATTATGCATTTAAAGATGCAGATACCACTAGATCTTCTGTTTATGATAAGTATATGCTAGATAATTATTCTGGAATGGGCGAAACCGGTTACGAAGGTAGAGCTTTGAGTAAAGATGAGGACCTAGTTTGGGATACTTCAGAATATCCAGATGAGTATTATACTGAAATTATGGACTCCATCTATTTATCTGAAGAAGAATCTTATAACGGTCAACGTACTATAGATGTTAAGAAACTAAAGTTCAAGTACAATTGGATGGATATCGAAGCAGCAGCACGCGCTTCTACAAAGGGTAATAAAAGTCGAAAAGATTTTATTCGGACTGAAGAAGTAGAGATTTATCCAGATACAACAGTATGGATTAGAGATTTCTCATACTCGTATAATGAACCAATGCACAACGATTATTTCTGGCACGATGCGTACAGTGAATATCCTGTAGTAGGTATCACATGGCAACAAGCAAAAGCTTTTTGTAATTGGAGAACCAAATACAAGAACGACGATAACAAAAGCAGAGGTAAGCAGTTCGTAAATCAATTTAGACTTCCTACCGAAGCAGAATGGGAATATGCTGCTAGAGGTGGTATCGAAGGTGGAACATACCCTTGGGGTGGACCATATGTTATAAGTGATACTGGTTGTTTTATGGCTAATTTTAAACCACAACGTGGTGATTATGCCGCAGATGCCGCACTTTATACAGTAGAAGCGAAATCTTATGAGCCCAATGACTTTAATATGTACAATATGGCTGGTAACGTTTCTGAATGGACAAATTCAAGTTATGACCCAAGCGCATACGATTACGTATCAACAATGAACCCAAATGGCGGTGATCAATCGAACACTAGAAAAGTTATTAGAGGTGGTTCTTGGAAAGATGTAGCTTACTTCTTGCAAGTAAGTACAAGAGATTACGAATATGCAGATTCTGCTCGTAGTTATATAGGATTCAGAACAGTTCAAGATTATATGGGCGAAGAGGATTCTACACAATAAATAATAGTATAAACAGTTTTATAATAAATTCAAATTAAATTTTAACCAAATCTTTTTTATTAAACCTTAAATAAATTAAAATCATGGCACAGTCAAAATCCACAAAAAAATTATTTAACATGGCCTACGGCCTTGGAGCATCAGTTGTAATTATTGGTGCATTATTCAAAATTCTTCACTGGGAGTTAGGTCCTTTAAACGGAGGTATTCTTTTAGCAATCGGTCTTATTACTGAAGCTCTTATTTTCGCAATTAGTGCATTTGAACCAGTTGATGAAGATTTAGATTGGGCATTAGTTTACCCAGAATTAGCAGGAGCTGAAGGCAAATCTTCTCCTAAGAAAGGACAAGCAGCTGAAATTAAAGAAGCGGAAGCATCTTTATCTAAAAAATTAGATGATTTGTTAAAAGAAGCTGGTGTAGATGCAAGTCTAATGGAGAGCTTAGGTTCTAGCATTAAAAACTTTGAAGGTGCCGCTAAAGGTATCGCTCCTACAGTAGACGCAATGGAATCTACTAAGAAGTATTCAAATGAAATGGTTCAAGCTGCCAATCAAATGGAGTCTTTGAACAGTCTTTATAAAGTACAATTAGAAAGTGCTAGCAGACAAGCTTCAGTAAATGAAGAAGTAGTACAAAATGCAAGTGCTCTTAAGGATCAAATGGCATCATTGTCAACTAACCTTTCTTCATTGAATGGTGTTTATGGCGGTATGTTATCTGCAATGAGTAAAAACTAAATTGGATTTTAATAGAACCCAAGTCAATTATTAATTAAAATCTAAAAAAATAAATCCATGGCAGGAGGAAAAAATTCACCACGGCAGAAGATGGTCAACTTAATGTATTTGATCTTTATCGCAATGCTGGCATTAAACATGAGTAAAGAAGTATTAGCTGCATTCGGTATAATGAATGAAAAGCTAGAGACTTCAAACGCAATGACAACCGCAAGTAACGAAGCGTTCTTGGGTAGTCTGGAAACTAAAGCATCTGAAGATGCAGCTAAATATGAAAAGCTGTACAAGAATGCTCAACAGATTAAAGCAATGTCTCAAGAATATTTTGATTATCTAGAGTCGCTTAAATCTGGAATGACTGAAGGAATAGAAGATCCTACTGATTATGCTCGTATGGATATGTCTGATTTTTTAGATCAGAAATTATTCCAAGGAGAAAATTTATCAGAAGATGGTAAAAAGTTCATGAGTAACTTAACCGGTTATAGAGATCAAGTTGCGGCAATTGTACCAGCAGCCTTAAAGCAATCTGTTATCGATCGTTTCCAAACGGGAGATGAGAATGGTAAAGTTGAAAAAAGAGACGGTACCAAACAAGATTGGATCAACTATCATTATGAAGGGTATCCTTTGGTAGCATCATTGGCAAAGTTAACTGCACTACAAGCAGATGTAAAAGTTACTGAAGAAGCAGCTTTGAAATCTATGTTAGAAGGTGAGTTAACAAGTCAAGTTTCTTTAAAGAATTTTGCAACATCACTTTCAGCTTCTAAATCTGCATATTATACAGGTGAGAAGTACGATGGTAAGATTATCATTAGTAAAACCGATAATTCTTCTACTCCAGTAAGAGCCGAATTAACGTTAGACGGTAGAAAACTTTCAGAAGGTTCTGATTATAAATTAGAAGCAGGTGGAGTTAAAATGCTAATTGGTTCTGGTTCTGCAGGTGATCATGAAGTAAAAGGTATGATTTACTTTAAGCAAGATGGTGAAGAGATTCCTGTTGAGGTTAATAATTCATTCGCAACAATATCTAAACCAGGTGGTGCTTTAATCGCAGCTGATAAGATGAATGTTGTTTACCGTGGTGTTTCAAATCCAATGTCGATTTCTATACCAGGTATTGCAAATAACAAAGTAAATGCTTCTGCGCCAGGTTTAAAGTCAATAGGCGGTAGCAAGTATGTTATGAATCCGGGAACTGGTAGAACAGTTACTATTAAGGCTTCAGGTACATTGCCAGATGGTGAACCAGTTGGGTCATCATTAGAATTCAGAATTAAAGATATTCCAAGACCAGAAGGTAGCGTAAGTAAGCAAACAGGTAGTATTAAACTTCCTAAAAGAAACGTAGAAATAGCTACTATAGGTGCAGGTTTAGAAGATTTCGATTTTGATTTGAATCTTGCGGTAAGTGGGTTTAAATTTAAAGTGCCAGGCCAACCAACTGTTTCTGTTAGAGGGAATAAGATGGATGGTAAAGCTAAAGCAGCTTTACAACGTGCTAAAAGAGGAGATATAGTTCAAGTATTTGATATCGAAGCTTATATCACAAATAATAAAAGTTACAAGTTGAAGAAAGTATCTCCAGTAGTTGTGGAGATTACAAACTAAAATAAATGGAATTCTACCGGGTAAACCTTACGGTTATGCCCGGTTAATTTTAAAGTGAATCAAACATGAATTGGAAAAATGTTTTAGTAATGGGAGCGGTAACAATGTTACCTTTATCAATGATGGCCCAAGCAAATGTATTGAATGCTAAAAAACCAGATGAGGTTGGTGTACGTACAGAAGCTCAGAAAGCTGTCGATAACGACACTCCGTTAGAATACGGTTATGTAGATGATAGGGATATACTTTGGTCTAAAACTTTATGGGAGACCATAGATTTAGATGAGAGAGTTAATTTCCCATTATATTATCCAACAGATACTATGGATATTGGACCAGATAGAAGGTCTTTATATCACGTTCTAATTAAAAATTTAAAAAGTGGAAAATTAGAAACCTATACAGATTCTTATTTCACTAAAAAAAGATCTTTTGGCGATTTAAAAGATGCCTTACAGATGGTTGATACTCTTGATTATGGGTATGAGCAAATGAATGCAGGTGAAACTGTTTCAGAAGAATACATTACTCGTAGAAATATATCTGCACACGATATAGAAGAATATCATATTAAAGGAATTTGGTATTTTGACAAAAGACAAGGGGAGCTTAAATACCGTCTTTTAGGTATTGCACCAGTTGCGCCAGATGTAAACTTTATGGATGATGATAATCCTGATATGGTTGAACTATTCTGGGTTTGGTTTCCAGATGCACGTGCAATACTTCATGAAGCAAAAGTTTTTAATCAACAGAATTCTGCTCAGCCTATCACTTTCGATATGTTGTTGAACGCAAGAAGGTTTAACGCAGTCATCTATAAAGAGGATAACATTCAAGGCGATAGAAATATAGATGATTATATTGCAGATAATGCTTTATTTCAGTTATTAGAGGCTAATCGTATCAAAGAAGCTATTCGAGATAAAGAACAGGATATGTGGGCTTATTAAGCTTAATAAAACAACCAATTCATATAATAAAAACCCAATCGAAAGATTGGGTTTTTTGTTTTCGCAAATAAATGAATTCATTTGTTATTACCTTTGCGGTATGATAGATTATATGGTTGTAGGACTAGGATTGGCAGGCACAGCTTTTTGTGAAACACTGCGTAGAAATAACAAAAGTTTTGTTGTTTTTAATGATAAGTCGCAAACCTCTTCAAGAGTTGCAGGCGGACTCTATAATCCTATTATTTTAAAACGTTTTACATTATCATGGAAGGCAGATGAACAACTAGCAGTAGCGGTTGATTTTTATAAGCAACTTGAACAATTCTTGAATATTCAATTTGATGAAAAGTTGAGTGTATTACGAAAATTCGCATCTATTGAAGAGCAGAATTTATGGTTTGAAGCTGCGGACAAAAAAAGTCTGAAACCATATTTAGACACGCGATTAGTTTCCAATAATAATTCAGAACTTAAAGTTCCTTTCGAATTCGGAAAGGTTTTAGAAACCGGTAAGTTAGATACTAAAGTGCTTTTTGATGGATATATAAAATGGTTGCAACAAGAAAAAAAAATATATCTGGAGACTTTTGATTACAATGAGTTGAAAATTCTGCCAAATTCTGTTAGTTATAAAGGTGTAAAAGCTAAAAATATAGTTTTTGCTGAAGGTTTTGGAATGATGCAAAATCCGTATTTTAAGTATTTACCCATGCAAGGCTCAAAAGGAGAGTACTTGGTTATAGAAGCAAAAGGACTTCAAGAAAGTAACATTATAAAATCTTCAATTTTTTTAATTCCCTTAGGTAATGATTTATATAAGGTAGGGGCAACTTATCATAGAGAACAAAAAGATAACGGTACAACCGAAGATGCTAAAGAGGAATTGCAAAGAAAATTGGACAGTCTTTTAAATTGTGCTTATAAGATAATTAATCAAGAAGCTGGCGTTAGACCAACGGTAAAAGACAGAAGGCCTTTGGTAGGTAAACATCCAAAATATAATAATCTATGGGTTTTAAATGGATTTGGATCACATGGTATTATGATTGCCCCTTGGGCTTCAAAAGCATTATATGAACGAATTGAAACAAAGGTGCCAATACTAGATGAAATGGATATTGCGAGGTTTAATTGAAATTAGGTATTCTTAAGTTTTACCTTTGAATTATATTTTACAAAAATGTTAATCCATATATTTCTAGACGATCTCATAATTACTGGCATGAAGACTATCATGGTAATTACAATGGCAATAAAGGTTTGAATGAGGTTAGCGCCGATGATTAATTTTGCGATTACAAAAGCTGCCACAGCAAAGGCAATTCCTACGCCATAACTTACATACATAGCTCCATAAAAAAAAGAAGGCTCTATTTTATATTTTAGGTCACAATGGCCACAGCGTTCATGCATTTTAAAGATTTTGCTCATATGATAAGGGTTTTTATCCAAATACATGCTTTCTTGGTGACATCTTGGACAACTTCCTGTTAAAATGCTGTAGAGTTTGTTTCCTTTTTTTAACATTTGCAAAACTTTATACAAAGGTACAATTTTAAGGTTCTTTAAATCTAATAGAGAAACCATTAAACACAAATTTTGCTTAGGAAGAATCATTATGTAAAAGTGATATTTTTAAGAATAAACTAGAAGAATTATTATTTATGTTAAACGTTCACAACCTATCAGTATCCTTTGGCGGAGAATATCTTTTTGAAGAAATCTCTTTTCGATTGAATGGAGGAAATAGAGTAGGTCTTGTAGGGAAGAATGGTGCAGGAAAATCCACCTTATTAAAAATGCTTAATAAGGATATGGCTTTAGATACCGGAGTTATTGCGGTTGAGAAGGATATTAAAATAGGTTTTCTTAGGCAAGATATAGATTTCGTACAGGGTAGAACGGTTTTAGATGAGGCTTACCAAGCATTTGAGGAGATTAAGGCCTTAGAGCTTAGGTTAGATGAAATTAATCATCAACTGGCAGAACGCACAGATTATGAAACCGATTCGTATAGTCAGCTTATAATAGATTTAAACGATGTATCACATCACTATGAAATATTAGGAGGATACAATTATCAGGGCGAAACTGAAAAGATCCTTCAAGGGTTAGGTTTTAGACGCGAAGATTTTGAAAAAAAGACCGAAACGTTCTCAGGTGGTTGGCGTATGCGAATCGAGCTTGCTAAGTTGTTATTGCAAAGTAATGATGTGTTGTTACTCGATGAGCCAACAAACCACTTGGATATTGAATCTATAATTTGGTTCGAACAATTTTTGAATAATTATACAGGAGCAGTTGTAATTGTTTCGCATGATAAAATGTTCTTAGATAATGTCACCAATAGAACTATAGAAATTTCATTGGGTCGAATATATGATTACAATAAGCCATATACAGAATATCTGGTTTTAAGGAACGAAATAAAGCAACAACAGGTTAACGCGCAAAAGAATCAAGAAAAAGAAATTCAACAGGCAGAACGACTTATTGAAAAGTTTAGGGCAAAGTCTACCAAAGCTTCTATGGCGCAATCATTAATTAAAAAATTGGATAAAATTGAGCGTATAGAGGTTGATGAAGATGATAATAGTGTAATGAGTTTACGTTTTCCAATATCAGTTACACCAGGTAGGGTCGTAGTTGAAATTGAAGAACTTTCTAAGGCATACGGTAGTAATAAAGTGCTTGATGATATTAATCTATTAATAGAACGTGATAGCAAAACTGCCTTTGTTGGTCAAAACGGTCAAGGTAAATCTACTTTAGCGAAAATTATTGTAGGCGAATTAGAACACAAAGGATATTTGAAGCTCGGTCATAATGTTCAGATTGGATATTTTGCTCAGAACCAAGCGGAGTATTTAGATGGTAATAAAACCGTTTTAGATACCATGATAGATGCTGCCAATGAAAAGAATAGAAGTAAGGTTCGAGATATCTTAGGCTCTTTTCTATTTAGGGGAGATGAAGTTGAAAAATATGTAAAGGTATTATCGGGTGGTGAAAGAAACCGACTAGCATTGGCGAAAATGTTATTACAGCCATTTAATGTATTGGTGATGGATGAACCTACCAACCACCTCGATATTAAATCGAAAAATGTATTAAAACAAGCGTGTTTAAATTTTGAGGGTACATTGATTTTGGTTTCTCACGATAGAGATTTTCTACAAGGCTTAACTAATAAGGTATATGAATTTAAGGACCAGAAGATCAAGGAGTATCTTGGCGATGTGGAATATTATTTAGAACAGCGTAGGGTAGAAAACTTTAGGGCTATTGAAAAAAAACAGGTTGTAGCTGTTGAAAAGGAGAAGCCAAAAGAATCAAATTCTTTTCAAGATCAGAAGAAATTAAAGAGTTTAAAAAATCAATTAAGTTCTATAGAAAGCAAAATTGGTAGTCTAGAAAAAGAAATAAAGGAAATTGACCATAACCTTTTGGTAGATTACGATAAAACAATTGCTAAATCTAACTTTTTCGATACTTACCAAGCTAAAAAGAAGAAATTAGATAAGCTAATGCAAGATTGGGAAGTTCTTACAATAGATATCGAATCAATAGCGTAGTCAAATTTCATTGACTACATTTTTAGTGAGTTTCACAACATAAATTGGCGCTTTCACAACAAACGCGGGTTAGTCAACGATAAAATTTTAGTTTTAGGCGTTATTAGTTCAAATTTGTAGGAGAATTCTTAATTAAAAGAATTAATTAAACTGCCAACATATGAAAAAACTATACTTTTTAAGTTTTAGCTTATTTTTTCTGACAACAGTATGCTTTGCAGAGATATCTAAAAAGGAGAAGAAAGCCTTGGTGGATCTGTACACAACTACGAATGGTAAACACTGGGTAAAGAAATGGGATTTAAATACTCCGGTTTCTCAATGGCACGGTATAACTATTGAAGACAATAAAGTAGTTGAAATTAATTTGTTCCATAATAACCTTATGGGGCCAATCTCATCTGAGATTGGTAATTTAGAACATCTTAAAGTATTGAATCTTGCTTTTAATTCTTTAACAGGCGCGCTTCCTTCAGAAATTGTTAACCTTTCTAATTTAAAAGTATTGAAATTAGAGATGAATAGGCTAAATGGTGAAATTCCTAATGGAATAGGAAATTTAAACCAGTTAATAGAGCTTTCAGCTTTTAATAATTTTCTAACAGGCAAGATACCTGCTACAGTGGGTGATTTAAAAGGATTAAAAATATTGAATCTTTCAAGTAATGATTTTTATGGTGATATACCTGCTTCTTTAGGACAATTATCACAATTGGAAACATTAGGCCTATTCGAAAATAAATTAGAAGGTGCCATTCCAAAAGATATGGGTAGGCTAAGTAAATTAAAAGAGTTGGTTTTAGCAAATAACCGACTTGACGGTGCAATTCCTAATGAATTTTCTCAATTGGCAAGTTTAGAAGTTTTTCAAATTCAAAATAATAATTTCAGTTCGTTTAAAGCTTTAGAGTTTTTAGAAACAAAAGAATACTTAGTTTTTGATTATGATAAAGATGATAGAAAACTAGAATTTAAAGACATCAACTTCAAAAAGACCAGAATGGCCGAAACGAAGTTTGAAGACATAGAAGAGTAAGAGTAGTTTACACTTTTAGTTAGTTTGGTGAAAGAAAGAGATGTTGAACAGCATCTCTTTCTTGGTTCAATACTTTAACGTTTTTGGGTTATCATAAATTTATTTTTAAAACGTTATATAATAGGTACTTTATAGTCTTTCACTGTTTTCTTAAAGGGGTTAATAGGAGTTTAAAGTTGAAAAATTCACCTAGGGAACATTTAATTTTCTCATTATGAAAAACATTTTAAAATATAGCAGCTTCATAATTCTCTTTTTGGGGATTGGTGGTATAGTTAATGGGCAAATACCAAAAAGTGAAAAACAATATTTAATAGAGTTTTACAAAAGCACGGTTGGTGAGCAATGGCAGAATAGTTGGAATTTAAAAGCTAATCCTTCTACTTGGTATGGTGTAGAAATAAATGATGGTCATGTTGTTGCATTAAAGCTATATCGTAATAATCTTAGTGGAAGAATTCCAGATGGTATTGCCACACTTACAAATTTAAAGACTTTGAATCTTTCATTTAATACCTTGAATGGTAGCTTACCTCAAGATTTGTTTGAATTAACAGAATTAAAGTTTCTTAGGCTTGAAATGAATAAGTTTGGTGGAACTTTACCTCTTGACTATTCTAAAATGAAACAACTTGAAGTGCTTTCTATGTTTAATAATTTATTTCAAGGAACTATACCAAGCGGAATTGGGCAATTAGAAAATTTAAAAGCCTTAAATCTCTCGAGTAATTATTTAGAGGGTAGTTTACCAAAGTCAATTGAAAATCTAACAAATTTAGAAAGGTTAGAGCTTTTTGGTAATAAGTTGGCTGGGTCAATAGATGTTGATTTAGGTAGGCTAGTAAATTTAAAGGAACTGATACTTTCTTACAATCAATTTGAGGGCGATTTACCAGGTAGTATGGCTACTTTAATTAATCTTGAGTTTGTGCAATTACAGGGTAATGATTTTAGGTCATTGAATTCATTGTTAAGAATGCAAAGTCAAAACTTGGTTGTTTTTGATAGTGACGACGAATTTTTAAATATGAAATTTGGTAAGCATGAATCGAGCAAGACTCGCTTAGTAGAAACGAAATACGAGGATGTGAAGCGTAATTAATAGCTTTGAAATAATATAAAAGGGATGCTAATGCATCCCTTTTTTTGTGCTCAATTTTAAAGAAAATCAACATACTTTATGATTACTTTAACCATTTAAATGTTAAGAGCCATATACGTTTTTTTGTAGTTTCGCTTTTTGGTAACTGATTTTCATAAGTTTCTAAAGTTTACCATTTTTACCTACACAAAGTACTTTAAGACACCATTAGAGATTAATTATTTAGAAAGTCAAAAACGGTAAGTCTAATGGTAATTTGAAATAGGTTATTTATTATGTAGTGCCTGAATGTTGATAGATTGATTTGCTTTAAAAGTAGAGCAGTCGTTTCACATTTGAATTTGGTCGCTTCATTCAATTAATTAGAGTCTTAAGGGCCTTAAAAAGTATATTTGGTCTTGTGTTTTTCAAATACGCTTATAAATTAAATTAAAATGCGAAAAATTATTTTTACTGTATTGGGTATCTTACTAATTGTAGTATCCTTCTTTTTATCTAAGGTTATTATTGATAGTAAAAAAACGTTTAAACCAAAATCTGAAAAAGTGGTTAAAACTGTTTTTACAGAAATAGTTGAAAATGGTACAGTGCCTATTGTAGTATCTGCAAATGGTAATTTAACTGCGAAGCAACGTGTAGAGTTATATGCTGAAGTTCAAGGCGTTTTTAAGCGAGGTAGTAAACTTTTTAAAGAAGGGCAAGCTTTTCGACAAGGTGAAACAGTTATCAGTATAGATGCAAATGAATATGCGGCAAGTGTACAATCTGCAAAAAGCAATCTGTTCAATCAACTTACGGCGATTATGCCAGATTTACGCTTAGATTATCCCGATATCTATTCGAAATGGCAAGATTACTTGACCAATTTTGATATGTCTACAAGTACTCCTGTGCTTCCTGAATTGAATACAGAAAAAGAGAAATTCTTTATTTCTGGTAGAGGTATTTTAACAAGTTACTATAATGTAAAGAATTTAGAACAACGACTTTCTAAATACCGTATTGCTGCTCCATTTTCAGGGGTGCTTACCGAAGCCTTGGTTACAGAAGGTACTTTAGTTAGGTCAGGTCAAAAATTAGGAGAATTTATTAATCCAGAGATATATGAGCTTGAAGTTTCTATTAGTAAACGTTACACAGACCTTTTAAAATTAGGTGAATCGGTAGAGCTTACCAATTTAGATGACAATACCAAGTACAAGGGTAAGGTTACTAGAATCAACGGTAATATTGATCAAGCAACACAAACGGTTAAGGCATATATAGAAGTAGATAATAAAAACTTACGTGAAGGTATGTACTTAGAGGCCAATTTAGATGCCAGAAAAGAGGAGAATGCTATTGAGGTTGATAGAAGTTTGCTTTTAGAAGGAAACAGAATATTTGTAGTACGTGATTCGGTTTTGGATATTATTGATGTTAACCCTGTTTATTTTTCAGATAAACGTGTAGTGTTAAAAGATGTGCCCAATGGAGTTACCATAATGTCTAAACCTTTAAGTGGCGCTTATACAGGTATGGCAGTGAAAATTTACTCTGAACAAACAGAAAATACAAAAGAATAATGCGTAAACTGATAGAATACTTTATTCGGTATCATGTTGCCGTTAATGTTGTAGTAATTTCCTTTGCCCTTTTTGGTATAGTAGGAGCAAAGGCTTTGAAATCTTCTTTCTTTCCTTTAACGGATTCTAAGAATATTGCGATTACCATTACCTACCCAGGTGCTTCACCACTAGAGGTTGAAGAAGGTATTGTATTAAAGATAGAAGATAATCTAAAGGGGCTTCAAGGTGTTGACCGAGTTACCTCTACTTCTAGGGAGAATAGCGGTACCATTAATGTCGAAATAGAAAAAGGAGAGAACATCGACTTTATGCTATTAGAAGTTAAAAATGCGGTTGATAGGGTGCCAACTTTCCCAACCGGTATGGAACCTTTAATTGTATCGAAACTAGAGGCCGTTCGTCAAACAATAGCTTTTGCTATTAGTGGTGAAAAGATTCCTTTAGCCACTTTAAAAAGTGTTGGTCGGCAAATTGAGAATGACCTTAGAGCAATGGAGGGTATTTCTCAAATAGAAATTTCAGGTTTCCCAGCAGAGGAAATTGAAATAGCCGTTAATGAAAATAACCTTTTGGCTTATGGCATATCATTTACAGAAGTTGCTAATGCAGTAAGTAATGCCAATATTCTAGTTACGGGTGGTAATATTAAGACCGATGCAGAGGAATATTTAATACGCGCTAATAATCGAGCGTATTATGGTGATGAGCTTAACAATTTAGTAGTTAAAGCAGACCCATCTGGTACCGTTATTCGACTAAAAGATGTGGCTATCGTAAAAGACCGTTTTTCGGAATCGCCTAATGCGACTTATTTTGATGGTAATTTATCGGTAAGCACAACTATTACAAGTACTAATAATGAAGATTTAATATCCTCTGCTGAACAAGTAAAAGAGTATATAGAAGATTTTAATGAGAAGTATAACAATGTCAAATTAGATATTGTGTCCGATCAGTCGACAACCCTTGTTCAACGTACCCAATTATTGACGGAGAATGCTATCATGGGTATGTTGTTGGTGCTGATTTTTCTGTCCTTATTTTTAAACACAAGATTGGCATTTTGGGTAGCCTTCGGTTTACCTGTGGCATTCTTAGGAATGTTTGTCTTTGCTGGTTTCTTTGATGTGACCATTAATGTTTTGTCTTTATTCGGTATGATTATCGTTATCGGTATTCTGGTAGATGACGGTATTGTAATTGCTGAAAACATCTATCAACATTACGAAAAGGGAAAAACCCCTGTACAGGCTGCTGTTGATGGTACTATGGAGGTATTACCACCTATTATTTCTGCAATTATCACTACAATATTAGCCTTCTCTATATTCCTGTTTTTAGATAGTAGAATAGGGGAGTTCTTTGGCGAAGTTTCTGTAATCGTAATTCTGACATTAGTAGTTTCATTAGTAGAAGCATTAATTATTCTACCAGCTCACTTAGCGCACTCTAAAGCATTACAACCTTTAGATGATAAACCAAAAAGCGGATTAGGAAAGGCATTTGCCAAACTGCGTGTTATTAATGAGACTGGTGATAAAATGATGACGTGGATGCGCGATAAATTGTACACGCCTGCATTACGTTTTGCAATGAACTATAAAATATTTGTTTTCAGTCTTTTCCTAGGGGCACTTATATTGACCTTAGGTTCTGTTGGCGGGGGTGTTATTAGAACTGCATTTTTTCCAAGAGTAGCGAGTGACAGGGTAGGTATAGAATTAGAAATGCCTAATGGTACTAATGAAAAAATTACAGATTCTATTATTTCCATGATTGAGGAGAAAGCAGAAATTGTAAATCAAGAATTGACAGATAAATATTTAAAGGGCACTAATAAGATGCTTTTTGAAAATGTTATTAGACGTTTAGGTCCAGGTTCATCAACGGCACAATTAAATATTAATCTTTTGCCTGGTGAGGAAAGGCCCGATGAAATTTCGTCAGATATGGTTACCAGTAGGCTAGAGGAGCTAGTGGGGCCTGTTATTGGGGTAGAAAGTTTAATATATGGATCAGGTGGTAACTTTGGTGGTTCTCCTGTATCAGTTTCGCTCTTAGGAAACAATATTGAAGAGCTCAAAGCGGCAAAGGTTGAATTGAAAAGCATTTTGCTGAATAACTCTCGATTAAAAGATATTTCTGATAATGACCCAGCCGGTATTAAGGAAATTCGATTGACCTTAAAAGAGAATGCCTATTTGTTAGGTCTAGACCTACGCACGGTAATGGCACAGGTGCGATCAGGATTTTTCGGAGTACAGGCACAGCGTTTTCAACGATCTCAAGATGAAATTAGAGTGTGGGTACGGTATGAAAAAGATGAACGTTCTTCGATTACCAATTTAGATGAAATGCGCATTGTCACTCCTACAGGTGAACGTGTTCCGATGAGTGAAATAGCTGACTATACTATTGAGCGTGGCGATGTTGCCATTAATAGATTAGAAGGCAGGCGAGAAATTCAAGTATCTGCAGACATGAAAGATGTAAAGGATAGCCCTACGGATATCATGACAGAAATACAAAATGTCATCATGCCAGAAATACACTCTAAGTATCCAACAGTAAGTGCTTCCTATGAGGGGCAGAATAGAGAGTTAGGTAAATTAACAGGGTCTTTAAAATTGGTAGGATTCACGGTTTTACTTTTAATATATATCACAATAGCGTTTACATTTAGAAGCTTTAGTCAACCCTTAATGTTATTGCTTTTAGTGCCGTTCAGCTTTACAGCAGTAGCGTGGGGACACTGGATTCACGATTTTCCGATTAACGTACTATCGATTTTAGGAATCATTGCCTTAATTGGTATTATGGTGAACGACGGCTTGGTTCTAATAGGTAAGTTCAATACAAACTTGCGAGAAGGTATGACCTTTGACAATGCCATTTTCGAAGCAGGTAAATCTAGGTTTAGGGCAATTTTTCTTACCTCCATTACAACTATTGCAGGTTTGGCGCCACTAATGTTAGAGACTAGCAGACAAGCACAATTTTTAAAACCAATGGCTATTTCTATTGCCTACGGTATTGGTATAGCCACCATACTTACATTGTTGATGTTACCTCTTTTTCTATCATTCAGTAATAATCTGAAGGCTGGTAATAAAATGTTGGCTTCTGGGCATAAAATTACAAAAGAAGAAGTAGAAAGAGCTATTACCGAGCGTAAAGAAGCTGCACATCTAGAAGGTCAAAAGAATCATTCAACCGAAGATGAAAGTCATCACGATTACCCAGAAGTTAGTTCAAATATTCATTAGAAATTAGAAGTATAGTATAATGATTAGATTACGAATCATCCATTTATTGTTGTTAATTCCATTTTGTAGTGTATTCGCACAAGAGAAAACACTCTCTAAAGAAGAGGCTGTTGCCAAAGTATTAGAAAATAATTATGGTATCGAGATTGCGAAAAATCAAATTGATATAGCTGAGAATAATGCCAGTGTACTTAATTCTGGTTACTTACCATCATTAACTGGTAATGCTGGTGCAACGTATAATTCGAATAATACTACAACAGAATTTCCTGGGCAAGTAGATGAGAATAACGATCCTAGAGCAGATATTGAAGTTAATGATGCAGAAAGCCAGCGATACAACGCTGCTGTAAATCTTAATTACACGCTGTTCGATGGTTTAGGTAGGTTCTATAATTTCAAAAGACTTAAAGAACAGTATCAACTGAGCACGCTTCAAGCAAGAGAAACGATTGAGAATACGATGATCCAAATGTTCAGTGTGTATTTCGAAATTGCTCGCTTAACAGAAAACAAGAATGTTCAAAAACAGGCTTTAGAAATTTCAAATGATAGAATTAAAAGAGCAGAGTATTCTTTTGAATACGGTCAAAATACTAAGTTAGATATTTTAAATGCTCAGGTAGATGTAACTAACGATAGTATCAATCTGTTGAATACCGAACAGCAATTGGCAAATGCAAAAAGAGATTTGAATGTAGTGCTAAATCAAAACTTGAACGAAGAATACGAGGTAGATACAACCGTAGTCTTTATTCCTAAATTTCAACTTGTTGAGTTTATGGACAAAACCATCACCAATAACGTGGCCATTCTACAAACAGAATCAAATTTGAATATTAATGCTTACGATATTAAAGTGAACAAATCTGGTTATTTACCTACAGTTGGTTTAACAGGGTCTTATGGGTGGAATAGAAACCAGAGTGCACCTTCGGCATTTTTATCGGGAGCTATTTTTCCAGGTACAAATTCAAATATTGCCAGTATGTCTCTAGGGGCTAGTCTTACTTGGAACCTATTCGATGGGGGTGGTACAACGGTTCGTGTGAAAAATTCGAAAATCACGTACGCAAACCAAGAATTATTGAGAAAGCAAGTTGAGCTAGAAGTAAATCGTGATATGCAGAATGCGATGGCTATTTATGAGAATCGTTTAAAAATTTATCAGATTCAAGAACAGAATGTATTTACCAACCAGAATAATTTTGAACGTTCTCGCGAACAATTTCAATTGGGAAGTATAACATCTATTGAGTTTAGGCAAGCTCAAATAAATTTATTGAATGCACAGACGAACAAAAATTTAGCAAAGTACGATGCTAAGTTGGCTGAGCTTCAATTACTACAACTTACAGGACAATTATTGAATATTGAACTGTAACAGTTACTTAAAAAGGTAGGTATGGACATGTATATCAAAAGAACAAATAGCGAGCTGATAGAAATTCTCTATCAACAGTCACTTCTTACGTTTGAATCTCAGTTAAGTTTAAGAGAGGAAATACAGAAACGTGATATTGAAGTAGATCTTTCGCCTTTAGAAACTTCAATTTCAAATAAACTCACGCAGATCAAAAATTTGGAATACTTGAAAGATTTTGGTTTTAAAGCGGAAAAAAATTCTGATGGAATTACGGTGACAAGGACCAAAAAGGCTATGTTCACTGATATTACTGCTATTATTTTAGGGGTAATTGTTTTTTTAATAGGTGTTTACGGTTGTATCAACCTAGCCTTTACTTTCATTAATGGCGATGAGTTAGATGTTTTTACCTTGGCGTATAAATTTGCTATAGCTGCATTGGTTTTTATAGGTTTTAGCTTTTTCAGTGGATTAAAACGAGTTTTCGATTATACGGGTTTTGAGCTTTCGACATTAAATGGATTAATCACTTTAAAAAAACGTTTCGATATAAAGCTTGAGGAAATTAAAGCAACAGCTGCCGATGTTTTTGTAGAAACCGATGATGAAACACTCTTTTTAAAGTTGGGTAATCAAACCATCTTCACTTCAAATGCTGAAAATTTAGTGCAGACCCTTACCTTAAAAGAATTGGCTAAAGAATTGAAAGGCGCATAAATACTATGTACGAGCATTTTTTTCAATGTCCATATTGTTGGGAAGAGGTTTCTATGCTTCTTGATCCTTCTGTAACTCAACAGACTTATGTAGAAGATTGTGAAGTGTGTTGTAACCCTATAGAAGTTACTCCTCGTTTTGAAGATAATGAACTAATAGCCTTCGATGCTCAAAATATAGAACAATAGTTAGTTTTTAAATTCTATTTTGCCACCAAAAGTATCATCCTTATCAATAGTTTTCGGATTTCCGTAAACTTGTATTGAACCACCAGCTTTTACTTTGGCAATGATATTTTCACTTGCGTAAACTTCGGCAATGCCACCGCCTAAAACGATAACTGAGGTAGTTTTTGACTTTAAACCTTTATTATATAGTTTGCCGCCAGTGTTAATATTGGCATCTTGGTGATTAGTTGTGCCAGAAAGCTTTAATTCACTTCCGCTAGTACTTTTCGCGGTCAAATTATCTACATCAATATTAAGGGTGATTACGGCAGCTTCTTGAGACCTAATTTCTAGTATCGAACTTCTTATCATTCCGCTAGAAATAATTCTTGCATTTTCGTTGGCATCGATTACTTTTAATTCTTCAGTGAAGTATAGTTTAACATTTACGGTGTTACCCGATAAAAACTCATTTGCAACCATTTTCACTTTCAAGAGTCCGTTATTCTCAGTAATGCTAACATCATTTTTATCATCATCACTCAATACAAGTTTATTCTCTTGACCTTTAATAAGGTTTACGGTAATGCGGTCATATGCCTTGAGTTCGTTAAATTTCTGTAAAGGAATAGTTGCAGTACTTTGTGCAAAACAAGAAAATATTGAACACATAAAAAGGACAATAGTGATGATTGGTTTCATGAAATATTGGTAATTAGTGCTTCAAAGTTACACTACATTTCCGATTTATGTACAAAACTCGGTTTTCGATATTTTTTAAGTGGTTTGTCTGTAATAGTTAAATAATGATAAGGTGTTCGGTTAGCTTTTACAGTTTCACTATCTTAAACAAGTAATTGTCTTCATTGTAGAGTATGAAAAAGAAATATGTATTATTGACCTTAGTAATCGCGTTAGGCATCGTTGGCTATGCTGGGGTTGAATATTTCCCATATTCTGAAAATGTGGTGTTGCCTGAAACGTTAGATTCTATTCCTACTCGGCGAGAATTACGACGCAGCTTATTTGAAAAACGAGAAATACTAGTAGTTTATGCCGCTAATGATAGTGCATTAAATAAAAAGTATGAACAGATACTCAACGAGCTTTCGTTGTTAGAACCTACTGAATCTTGGCGAAGTGCAAAAATCCTATATAAACGAGTAGATCAGGTAACTGAAGAAAACCTAAGGGAGAATGTCATTTTTCTGTTGGGTGCTATTCAAGAGAATACAATTCTAAAAAGATTTATAGACCAAACTCCATTTCAGGCGAATAGGAAAGAGATAATGATAGGCTCAAATGAGATAGCGAATGAAAATTCTGTTTTATCGATGAGTTTTTATCCGAATCCATTAATGTCCAAAATGCCATTTAGTTTTATGACAGGAACAGATGCGCAACAGGTATTTGAATTTTTTGCTGAAAAGGTCAAAGAAAACGGAAGGTCTTTTTACTGGCAGAATCTTAGTTATGAACTTTACAATGATCGCGAACGTGTGGTGATGGGAGATTTTAATGATCAATGGAAAATAGATAATACTACGTTTTTTGATTTCTCTAAAGGCAACAAGGTTCTTTTGAATGCAGAAAAGTATCAGTTCGTAAATCATAAAAATGCCTTAAAACCATCTGAAGTAAAAGGCCTTGAGGAGCAAATAAAACGAAATACTTCAAAAGTGTTCGCTTTTTTAGACAATGACAACTTTCCTAAAATAACGTATAATTTTTATAGCAACACAGAAGAGAAGGGCTTAATGACCGGTAATACGAGCCAAGCCCATTACGATACGTTGAATAATTCTGTTCATATCATTGCCAATAGAATATATAAGGATAACAACATTGGTAAAGACAATGAATTACTGCTGCGTAATATGCTAGGGATTTCTAAAAAAGATATTCTAACCCAAGGCCTTCCCATTTATTTTACCGATAAATGGCAAATGAAAGGCTATAAATATTGGTCTGCACGGTTGGCAGAATCAGAAAATACGTTGTCGGTTGCCGAACTACTCGATAATACCTTTCTTGAGATGGAATCTTCACTAATACGAGATTGCTTGGCAGGGGCTTTTGTAGATTTTTTAATGCAAACCTGGGGTAAAGAAATCTTTCTGTACCATTATAAAGATGGTGAACTTAACGCCAAAGAAATACAAAGGTTAGAAGGGCAATGGCAACTGTATTTAAAAAGCCTAACGAAGAACTATCCGAAAGAAGAAGTAGTTAAAAAAGAGTTGCCCTATTTAAAAGGGTTCAATTTTGCCCATGAAGGCTACAGTATTTATAATGGCTATGGTTCTAAAAAGGCTACAGAATCGTTGTTGAAGCAAAAGTCAATGGGCAGCAATGCTATGGCATTGGTACCCTATACTGGTATTAATAATA
>TARA_R110002074_G_scaffold66636_2_pt1 | contig 20471 bp, 16 predicted proteins | sample TARA_R110002074 | Tara Oceans TARA_R110002074 (sample SAMEA4397215) | marine metagenome | biome: Polar Biome; feature: [MIX] marine epipelagic wind mixed layer (ENVO:01000061); material: water (ENVO:00002006), including particulate matter (ENVO:01000060) such as... | depth 10-100 m | reverse complement strand
GCGCAAGTCCTTGGAATACCAACGAGTTAGTATGCGTCGGCCCTGTGTTGAACATGGTCAACGAACTCTTTGAAATCTGCTGCGAACGTGCTCCTGATCCAGCGGACCAAGAGAGACGCATTGATGCTGCCATCAAGGCTGGCGTTGATGTCCACCAGTCCGACAAAAACGGAGTAACAGCATTGCATCACGCGGTGCGTTTTAGGAGCCCGATAGCCGTCCAATCGCTGATCCGATCGGGGGCAAACGTCAATCAACGCTGCCGACGAAATGGATCGACACCGCTGCACCGCGCGGTTTGCCAAACGGGCGCACCGGGCACCGCTGGTCGATCGGAGGCCGTCACAGAAATCGTTACGATGCTACTTGCCGCTGGTGCGGACCCTTCGATTGCCAACAAATCCGGGAAGACACCCGCGGACTACGTGACCAACGACTTGTTGCGGTCTTTGCTATCTGCCAAGGCAAAACGTGGGTAACCGACCAAGCAGGTCGGTAGGAATGATCGAGCACCACCATGCGAGTCGTTTGGGCGTCCGCCCCGGTTGCAAGTGGACGCAACAACGCTTCGCAAAACAGACCCAATACCGAAAGACTCCCGCCGCACTGGTTAGTGCACGCGGAGTCCGGCTAACGAACGTCTTGGCAGTGGATAGGATCCACTCACCCACCTCAATGATTTCCACCCTGATCCGATCGATGCATGATGGACGGCCTTACATTCCGAGATTTAGACGAATCCGAGGCATCCTCGGCCCGCGACCTGTTCTGCACACACACCGATTTTCATGCACGCCACGTCGTCGCGAGACTGCCCGCCTATTTTGATATCGCCCGACACCTTGAACCCGATGAAGTATTTTTTGCTCGACAACGTATCGTCGCCGGAGCGTTTCTCGACCGAACGCTTATCGGAACGATCGCGATTGAACCAACCCACTCCATCCACGAGGTCGATCTCGTGGACTCAGACGCGATTTGGGATCGGTTCACAGAACATGAGGTGAACGTGTACTGCACACTCACTGCAGATCTTGAACGCACCTACATTGGTGCCCCTCCCAACACGTTGACTGCTCACTCACTTGCGGTTCACCCGGATCACCGGCGCCGGGGCATTGCACGGTCTTTACTTGTCCACACTCTCGCCGCCTTAACTCACGCCGAACAACGTTCGCTCTACATTGAAACCGCCCGCAACAAACATCTCGTGCGTCTGTGTGAATCGGTTGGCTTCGTTCCCGTGCGCAGGACCTTTTCGCTCTCAGAGCGGTTGGGATTTGGAAGCTGGGGTTCAGTGTTGTTTCGCTACAACGTTGAAAACAGGAGATAAAAATGCACTTCACACGGAGCCCCCAAGTCGCGAAGCCGGGCGTTCTGAGAATTCAGAACTTCTCGTCGCGCCCGAGTGATTCTGGGGGCACGGTATAGCCAGTGAATCCGTTGGATCTCTTTTCCGAACAAGGAGATTACTTCTGGTGCGTTGTTCAGTCGCGTGTTGGTGAGGTTGACGTGTCGATCGATCGGACCGAGCTTAACAATGGAGCTTTGGACTTGCTGCAGCGGTTAATCACGAACCTTGACTCAACGCTTGATTCTTCGATTCATTTCTTTGACACCGTCAAATCGCGTTATGCCATCGAGTACATCGATGACTTGAAGGCCCCTCGCGCGGTTGTTTCTCGTTCGGGATTTTGCATCTTCTGGTCTTCGTCTGTGGGTGATCGCCGCGGCGACGCGACCGCTGGCGTCGATTTCAACACTCGTTTTGAACCAATTGACCTTTCGATTGGTGACTGAATTTCGCCGCATGCTCGCTCACCTTCGCCCACAGACAACAATACGACGTTGTCGGTTGCTGCAAGTCTTCGCCCCCGTGATGCCTGACTTGTTCCGACTGACATTGAACAAGTGACTATCGCTAAATGAAGCCAAACCTTCATCCCTACGCTCCTCCCCGCGAAACAAAGCCCTCCAGCGTTGAGCCAGCTCAGTGGCCTTCGAACTTTGTCTCAGTTGCGTACCGTTTTCTGGGCCTCGCGTCCCTGGCATTCGCTGCACTCTTTGTTTGTTTGTTTTTTTGGCAATCTGGCGTTTCTTCAATCTTTGGCCTCATTGTCATTGGGCTCGCTTCCACGCCATACCTGCTTCTCTGGTTCGCATGCCGGTACCTCACTTCATGGTGCGGAGCAATCATGGTCGCTTTGACACTAGGCTTCCTTGTGTGGTTCGGTCCTGTTGTGATCTACGCGGATCCTGAAAACGATCAAAATGAACTTGATTCGATCCCTGGCTGGGTCTTTCAACTTGGGGCTGGGTTCGGTGCAATGTACATCGCGGTCCCTGTAGATTGGGCTGAGCGAAAATTCGTTGCATCTATTCGGAAGGGCAACCAAACTCGCGAATAACCACCGAATTTGCCGAAGCATTCTACCCCGATGGCTTCTGAAAGCTTTCGATCCACTTCGTTGCCCGTTCCTTTCACCCGGTTTCACCTGCGATTACTTGTCCGGTGATGCCCTAAACGTGAATCTGACTGATGCGACACAAGACTAGCAATTCCGGTCGTGAATAACCGGATGGTGCCACCCAACGAACCTTGACTCTTTCCGTTTGCACTCGTTTCTGAACGCGGTTCGCCGGTGAGCATTTTGCTACACAAATGAAAAAAGGCAGCACGTGAACCAAATCTCCCCTGTTATCCCAGACCATCTTCGGATTCGTTTCGTTCGACGATCTGGAACAACGACGCCCCCTGCGGTGCACCAGAGTCGAGGGTCGCTCCGCGACGGGTGGTGTGTGTCCAGGTGATCGAACAACCGCGGAGCGGTGACAAGTGCAGATCACGATCCTCGCCCCCGATCTGCCCGCCGTGGGGTGCAGTCGGTGTTGCTCGGCCCCGAAACGCAAGTGGCAAAGCCGTGAACCGGAACGAACCGACGATGCTTGATCGCAACGCTTTCGCTAAGCTACAGTACGCCCCCCTTTGGCCGGGCCCACAGTTCTTTGTGACTTGCTGGCATCATCGTGCGACGCTTCTTCGCTGGTGCCTGACCGCACTGTTGAAAGCCCGTGACGAAACACCACCACTGAACAAAGGGTTTCGACACGATGGCCTCGTCAGCGTCACTTGGCAATGGAGTTCTTCCGATGGGGCTCGGTCGACTCAGACGCCACGCATCTCAGGAACACACCATGCCGACTCCATCCATTCACGTGATCGTTGCGCTGATATTGGTCTTGCCAATCTCAAACGTCGCCCAAGCTCAATCGAACGAGCCCCCGGCATCGGCTACCGAAACGCCTACCAAACAGACGCTAACAGGTTCCTCTCATTCGACACATGGTTTGGTCGGCCTGCGTCCCATTCCTGCGGATGTATCGGGCACCAAGCACCACCATGGTGGGTCGTGGGAGGGCATGCCAACCTACGATAAACAGAATGGCAATTATCCGTTTGTGGCGCAAAACATCGACACGCTTTTCGGCTGGGTGCCCGGTGGCGACTTTGCGACAAAGCGAGTCTTCTTTGAATACTACTGGGGGCTGAGCAAAGACCGAGACGATCTCGCCCCTGAGAAGAATCATCTGATACAGACGATTCGCCGATGGGAGCGAAAAGGAGCTGAGATCGAACATATCTTGATCTGCCGAGAAGCTCGTTTGGCAGTGGATCGTGGTTGGGCGGACGCAGAGCTGGGCCCGTTCAAGGAAGACGGGCGGATTCTTTCAGCCAAAGACATCCGCGACATACGCCAGCTCTTCCAGGAGGCTCATTCAAAAAGCTTGACACAACACGCTGACTACAAGTTGATCATGATGGTCGAAGAGCCAACCTTCTTCGCGACCAACGAAGAAGCACAAAAAGTGATCAAGATGACCAGTGGCGTGGCGTACGAAGCTCACCAGTTCAACCGGCACTGGCCGCTCGCCACGGGTTGGTCCAAACCTGAAAGTGTTGTCGCGGGTGCCAAGTGGGCATTGGAACAAGACCTCGAATACATCTTCTACTTTGGCCCCATCGTTTGGGAACAAGACGAACGGTACGAGCCATTCATCGAACGAAAGTGGATCGAATTGTTCTGGGCGGCGGGGCTGCCGAAGCATCATCCAAAGATGCACTACTACCTCAACCTATTCCCACACCACACAGGCCGGAATCGCCCAGTCGGCCCGGAGTCCAACCCTCATTCAAACCTTGGGTTTACCAAGTGGATGATCGAAGAGGTAAAGCAATCGAACAGGTAGCCGTAGCTCGGCTGACAGGGGACTGGTGGCATGAAATTCGGGATACGCACAATTGGGCTTTCTACGGCCACACTTGCCGCCACCGTTGCGTGGTTCTCGGGAATGGTCACGGTTTTCGACGACACGTTCGTTCGGGAACCGTTGGTCGGAGTGATCTTCGCGGCCTCCGTGCTCTTCTCGATCCCAGTGGGCATTGTTTTCACGACGCTCAGCTTCGCTGACGACAACGAGCGTGAGCATTGGCCGATCGCAACGGTGAGCTGCGTACTGATACTGTTGCTTGGATTTGTGGGTTACTACGGAGCGTGGCCTCTCGCAGAGAATTTTATTCCGAATACTGCATTCACGAGCAATCGTCGCTTTTGGTGGTTGATCGCGAGCGAGGTGGAGGACGCTGGGTTCTATCTACTTTGCATTGGAGTCTTGCTTGTGTTTGGCAACTTGTTGATTGCTGCGATTCGCCACTTTCGTGGCCGTGACTCACAGCTGAGCGATTCGCTCACCGACTGATCCGCTAGCTGCAAAATGGTTGACCACATTTGCGTTGCTTGCCAAAGGCAAGGTGCAACAAGTCTCGGTGGGCTCGAATCTCACGTCGGCTCGCTGTCGGGCCGCCTGCTAGCGCCAACCGGACGGATCTGCCAACCGGACTTGCAATGTTCGGTCGCCGAACTCGCAACGTGGAGCCTCGATTTCAACTGCTACCATGTGGTTAGTACGCCGGCATAGACAACGCGACACAGCAAGCCCGAGATGAAAAACGAACCGCCAATACTAAAGTTCGACGAACACCGCGAGTCCGCGAGCGATGACACTCGAGTTCGATGCCCAAAATGTGGCAGTCTTATCTTCATGCACTCGATGCGATGCGAGCACTGCGGAATCCATTTTGAAGGTGAGGCGTGGGAATTCTCCTCGTCGACAAAGCAAGACCTGAACTCAACAACGCTCGGTTTACCGCGATGGATACTGGTTGTTGCCATCGTGTTTCTATGCTGCCTGATCCTATACGCATCGTTCGGAGTCTTTTGATTGGCTATGATGCTTCCCGCTTGCTCTTCGTTACGACGGCTTCGATCGCAACCGGTTTTTGGAACTGGGGTCTCGGCAGTGAGGGAGGAAGGGCCGATTGAACCCGGAGGTTGGCTTTTGCGAGGTGGCAAAGAACGCGTCGATGTGTTCCCAGCTACCGAACCTGCTGAGTTCGAGTTGCGTCTGGCATTCAAGCCCGGGTGAGCATTTCGAAAACGATTTTCTCGCAAATGGCTTGCATTCGACAAATGAATGGCACCTTTGCTAGGGAAGCGTTTTCGATGAAGTACGAGCAATGGAGAAACGAACTGTTTAGCTTTCCGCCCGAAAGCGACCCGGTGATGCATGAGCATGCACAGGACTTCTACAATGTGCCACCTGAGCTCGCGTTCGATTATGTGGATCAGATCCTTGTCGACTCCGACGTGCACGGGTCGTTCACAAAGGATCAACTTGGCAAAGGGATCAATACAATCTATTCCAATTGCTGCAGCGATCTTCCGTTTCTCTACACCTCGGATTGCGGTGAAGATCGAAGGGTCAAGGGGATTCGCAACCTGAAGCACCTCTATCAAAACTTTTTCAACCGACACTGCACTGGCCAAGTGACCGACATCGGCAACTCCCGCGACGACGGTCCAATGGGATTCATTTGCTATATGTTCTGGGATGTTTTTGTTTTGTACCCTGGCAATGCAACTCCAGGGATGGTCGATGCAGCAATCGATGTGATGCATTCCGTTCTTCAGACGAACCACGACAATAGTCTGGTGTCCGCGATCCATGGGCTCGGGCACTGGGCGTCCAGTGTGCCAGATGCGGTCTCGATCCTGGAACATTGGTGTCAGAAACCGACAACGCAAAATCACGCGGTATTGGAATATGCTCGCGCAGCATCAACGGGCATGATACAGTGACCGCAATTCAAAGTCGCCGAGTGGTTTTTCAGTTGGGGACTTGGGCAGTCACCATGGCTGTCGTGACTGGACACCAAAGAAGCGTCCCTCATCCCACAGTGATTCTTGGTTGACCAAAGATGAAATGGAACGCCCGGACGATTGTCATTCTCACGATGGCGATAACGCTGTTGCACTCTCCAGCCATTGCGGAGGAGTTCGAGGTCTACGGAACATCGACCGTGTTCACGGTCACTTCCGACATCTTGGCGAAAACACCCGAGTGGAAGATCGGCGACGAACAAATACCCTGTGCGATTGGTACTGCCATTCAGATTGCGAAAGAGCGACACGACAAAAATGAATTCCGAGGATTTGGTAAGTTGCATGCTTGGGCGTATCACCGTGCAGTGCTCGTGTCAGCGGATGACAATCGCTTCTACTGGCTGGTGACGTATAAAGGTCCCTATGACGCATCGCTCTTCAAGGGCCCGGGTGGATATTCGTATCCAGGAGCCAGGACTCACTACATTCATTATCCGGTGTTGATGAGCGGTGAGCTCGCGCCAGAACGGGTTCGAAACGACAAGCTTGGTGAAGCCCGTAAGCGGTACTTTGAGGACTCCGATGAGGAATTCGATTTCTGGAGCGTGCTTGAGACTGCCGGTTGGCCGCACCTGTTGAATGATTTCGAAGAATGGAATGAAAGCAGAAAAGACGATCCGTTTGCTCCCGCGGAAAGCGAGCCAAGCGTCCGCTAGTTTGGCTTTCGAGGAACGAAACTGAAGTTTCCAACCCCGGATTTCATCGAATGGTTCGCGACCAATTCTCGAAGGCGCTAGCGGACTTCGTCCTGGATTGCGAGCACCGACAGCAACTTTAGTCGCGTAACTCGAATTGTTCTGGCCGTCCCAGAGACAAGAATCCATCTCAAAGCAATAGTTCGATGCGTGATCGTCAAAGACAGATCAGCTCTTCCTGTCGATTGGTCACTGGGATGTCCAGGTTGCGAAGTCGCGAAAGGATCTCGCCGCAGAGTTCTCGATAGCGTGCAGCGAATTGTCGTCCGTACTTTGCGTCGCAGTTCGCTTGTGGATTGCTCAGCTCACGCGGATCGACGGCCCGGGCCAATTGCGCCGCGTTTGGAATGACCGATTCGAAAGGCGTGGGCAGCATGGAATATGGTTCCGCAACCATCGCACGGTGCAGCGGTGTTTGCTGGCGATACAACGTCCACAGCGTTCCGAGCGTCTCGACACGAAAACGTTTGAGCCGATCGACCAGGTTGGCTGAACCTCGCACCGACAATTGATCCGGGATCGATGGGATCACGCAGCCATCCGCGATCCGCAAGAACATTTTGACTTGCATGGCAATGCTGGGTGGGCAGTCGACGATGACGAAGTCATACAACTCGTTGCGCCACTTCTTCGCACCCGGCATTTGTTTCTTGATCTGCGTGAACAACTCTCGCTCGGTTTGAAACAACCCGGCACGACGCTTGGATCGAAACGCATTGCTGTAGAAGTCATCGATTCGAAACGAGCATGGGATCACGTCCAGGAAGTCATGCACCGTCGCGACATTGGATGTCTCTTCCGAGATGAAGGATCGCAGGTCGCCGACTTCAAAATCCGGATCGCACATTTCCAAGAAGACGTCGTGCAGCGTGCGTTTGCGATTCTCGCACTGGAGCATTCTCTTTTGCCCCAACAGCAATTCGCCCGCCATGCTTTGGTGATCCGCATCGATCACCAAAGTCTTGAACCCTTCCTCCGCCAACGTTTCCGCGATGGCAACCGTCGAAGCGGTCTTTCCAACTCCACCTTTGAGATTGATCATCAATAGAACAGGCATGGGCTTTCAGTGGTTCGAGGGTATGGAATCGCCTAGCGGAAACAGCACCCGAGAGGGGAGCTCTTCCACTCAACCATTCACCATAAACTCACGAACGCTCAAACCGAGCGGTCGGGAATCGTGCTCTTTCGTTCCACCGGGCATCAAAGCTGGCCCATTCAGCCCAACCGTTTCGCTGCGTGCATTCCGCAGCGTCGTCGCCAGCGCCCCTCTATCGGTCATAAATCTGGCGCAATTCGTCCGGAGACGCACCTTTGGCGAACGCATGTTGGATCCGCCAGTTCAGCAAGGTTTGGCGGAGTACGCCGCGCTGCTGCCATCGTCGTGCGTCGACTCGTACCGGCCCTGGCAACAGCGACGCAGGTGTGATCTTGCGAAGTTCCGCCGACAGCATCACGTCTTCCATCAGGCTCACGGCAGCGAATCCGCCCGCCCGATCATACGCGTCGCGTTGGACAAAGATTGCCTGATCGCCAAACACGTTTGATCTCACGCGAGCTCGCCAGGCGTTCCCCCATTCCAGCCAGCGGTACCGCCAGCCATTCGCATCGATGTGTTGGCGAAAGCCGCCCCATACCGGCCAGTTAGCCTGTCGCAGTTGCTCCAGTGCATCGCCTGGCAAACGATTGTCAGCGTGTAGGAACAGCAGCATCTCGCCGGTCGCCATCTCGGCCGCCGCACGCAACTGCACCCCACGTCCCGACGGAGCACGCAGGCACCGCACGCGGTGGTCTCTGAGGGATTCGGCGATCTCGAGGGTACCGTCGCTGCTGCCGCCATCGCTCACGACCACTTCTGCGGCACCGCATCGCAACGCGGAGTCAACACAGGCCGCGATGTTGGCCGCTTCGTTCCAGGTCGGCACAATGACGCTGACCTTCATCGTTGGCTAGCCAGCTGAATGGTGTCAACGACGTCCGGTGAACCGGTTCGCTCAGACGGTTTGAACATGTCGGTAGCGTGAGTACGCCAGTGGTCCGATGATCAACAGCGGGATCCAGGCGGCGATGCCGGGCGTGACCAGGGTGGTGCTGCCGCCCAGCGTGCTCGCGACCGTTTTCAACGCGAAGAATGCGATGATCAATCCGACGGCGGATCCAATCAAGACGAACAGTTTGCGGCCGCGGCGATTGACCACCATCGGCAAGACCAGCAAGATCAACGCGAAGTCGAGCGGTGCTCGGACGATGCGTTCGTGCGTTGTCGTTCGCAACGCCATGCTGCTGTGCACGGCTGGATTGCGGACTCGTCCGGCCAATTCCATGACCGATGCCAGCTTTGTCGCAGTGTCTTGCGTTTGCAGCATGTTGGGGTGGATGCTGGTGACGACAAAGCATTCCGTCGGACCCAACCACGGTTGATCGGCTGGCGTGAGAATCACCATGTCTTCCCGCGACGAGAGTCCCGCCGAAGGAACGCTGCTGAGTTGTTCCGGTCGACGTACTCCTTGCAGCAAGTACCCGGTGACGTCTGGCATTCCGGTTCGGCCAGCCAAATCTTTCCAGCTGCTTCGTTTGGCGTCGATGCCGAATGTCGCAGTTCCCGCCGATGCCAATTGCGACGAAGCAGTGTCGGGGCCAGCGGGCTCAGTCGGTCCCTTTTCGGCTCGCCATTCTGCCATCGCGGCCGGGTCCCACCAGATCGCTTCGCGTGCGAGCAACACGTCGCCGAATCCGGCGTAGTCGCTGTAAAGACGAAAGTTGGGGCGTGAGATGACTCGTCCAAGCGTCCGCAATTTGTCGCCTTCGATCAGAATCCCGGAGGATTGGTCGTAGGTCGGCATGACCGCTTGTTCGATGTCGCCGGAGAGGTTTTTCGCTTTCATGGTCAACGAATCACGAAAACGGGGGATCACCCATTCGCGATTGGCTAGCTGGACCGAGATGATTGCGAGCGAAGCGATGACCATCGGTCGGAGGATCCGCCCGTGGGAAACTCCCGCAGACAAAGTGGCGGTCAATTCCCCGGTTCGCCGCAGCCAACCGGCGGTGAAGAGGAACGCCATCAGCGTGATGATCGTGCCTGTCATGTCGAAAAGCAGCAGCAGGTACGGCCCGTAGAACTTGGCCAGCACCAACGGCAATGAATCGCCGACTTTGGATTGAGCGATCAGATCGTCCATCGCTGTGAACGCGTGAAACACGATGAAGATGCCCGCCAAAGACAAAAAGCACACACAAACGGTGCGCAAGAAGAGGATCAGGACATAGCGATCGATCTGGGTCACGATGCGGCGGGCTGGGTCTTGAAGGCGAACCGGGCTGTTGAGAGCCAGGCTTCGAGATATCAGGTGAACGAGGGAAAACGGATTTCTCCCGTCCCGCCTTACCATCGCATCCAACCCACCGACGCCTCAAGATCAATCGTCGGTGGCTGAATTTGTAGCACGGTGGTCTCCACCGTGAGATTGCGCTCGGCTGGCTGGGAGGCCCCCAGCCAGCTACGGGGTTGTGCTCGCTGAACACGGGGCGGTTTGAGTCAACCGTTCCCTGCTGAAATACGCGGACGTTGGGAACCAGAATCAGGGCACTTCAGTCTGTGACCAACCTGTAGCACGGTGGTCTCCACCGTGAGATTGCGCTCGGCTGGCTGGGAGGCCCCCAGCCAGCTACGGGGTTGTGCTCGCTGAACACGGGGCGGTTTGAGTCAACCGTTCCCTGCTGAAATACGCGGACGTTGGGAACCAGAATCAGGGCACTTCAGTCAGCGATCAACCTGTAGCACGGTGGTCTTCACCGTGAGATTGCGCTCGGCTGGCTGGGAGGCCCCAGCCAGCTACGATTTGGTTGCGATGGCTGGATCAGTCGACCAGTTGGGCGCCGGGGGGCAGTGGGTCGGCGTGGATGATCACGTCGCCTTGCGAGTCAACTCGATTCGATTGGTAGGATCGAGGTGCGAACGAGTCGCTTTGGATGACTCCGCCGTATCCATCGGTGGGATAGCCACTGCCGGGGACGATGGTTTCACCGTAACCAAGCGTGCCGCTGCCGAAATACGGGTCGACCGAGCCTTCGTAGTAACCTGGCATGCTGGCACTGTATTCGCTGCCACAACCGTCACCGACATAGGCTTGGGGTGCAGGGCAGGTCGAGCAGGTTCCCGCGGAAGCTTGAGGTGCAGCGTAGGGCGCATAAGCAGGTGCGGGCGCATAAACCGGTTGTTGTGGGATCATCGGTGGAGCCGCAACCGCTGGGCCGCGATTGAACAATCCACAGGATCCCGTGTTGCAACCACCAGCGCTTGGTGCGGGCGGTGGAGCGAACGGGTTGACGGCGCGACCGATCGCGCTGGCTCGATTGCAAAGACCACAGTTTGCACCACGGCCGAAGAAGAAGTTTCTCATTCCTGAGCAGCCGGTCGAGGTAACCGTGACCGTCACGAGCATCAGGAGCGTTAGAGTTCGGATTGTCATCAGAGTTTCCTTGACTGGCAAAGCAGGCGGATCGGGCAAGGTGGACCCAAAGGGAAAACCGAGCCTAAACGTTGGCCTTGGCATCAAGACCACTCAAAAGTAGGACGCTCTGCGTGTTGTGCAAATGCAACACGCTAATTTTGGGCAACAATTTGTTGACAAAACGCCACATCCCACCTTCAGAAGGGCTGTGGTAGCTTGGACGCCCCGCACGATTCATACGACCCGTTTGATTGTTCGCATGATGCAGCTCCCTCACTTTCACGACCACAAGTCGCTGATGAACGACAACGCCATCAGCCGATCATCCGGTTCCTCGATCCGCGTCATCGCGGAACGGGGCACGCCCTCGCGTGCGATCCCGCCTTGGTCGCTCAGCGTCACAGTGCCCAAAATCACAGTGTTCAGCATCACACTGTTCTGCATCACGCTATGCGGTGCGATCGTGTCACCACCGGCTCCAGCCCACGCGGGCCAGCCGTTGTCGTTTGATACGAGCAGCTTCTCAATGCCTCTGACTTTGTCCGAGTCCCACCATTGGACATCAAGCGAAACGATCGCGGCGAAAGATATCGCCGCGATCGAGCAGGCAGAAGAGATGGAGCGTCAGGCTGAAATGCAATTGGACGCGTCTGAGTCGCTGACGTCCGTCCGTCCAGCCGCGGACTCCGTGATTCATCCGTCGTCGATGATTCCGCCGGGATCGTTCACCGTTCCAGCACCCTCCAGTTTGCAGCGGTGTTTGTCGAGCGATCGCTATTGGTTGATCAGCACGCGCCACATCACCAGCACGGCTTGTCGAGCCAACCTGCAGAATCCCAACCTGCGTATCTCGCGGCTGAATCGTTGCGGTCGAGTCACCCCGTCCAGTCTGGACGAATACCTCGCGACGTTTGATCCCAGTCGCCCGCGAGTCATCTATGTACACGGCAACCGCCGGTCCGCACCGCTGGCCATCGAACGCGGTTTGGATGTCGCTCGCGAATTGGAATCGAACCGCTGCGGCCAAGTGCCGATGGATTTTGTCATCTGGAGTTGGCAGAGCGATCGTGAAACGTTCGCCATCACGGATGCTCGCATTAAAGCTGAACGCACCGACGCCCAAGGTTTGTATTTGGCGTGGTTGCTGCATCGTCACGTGGACGCCGCTCAGCCGACGGCGTTGATCGGTTTCAGCTTTGGTGGCCGCATCGTGACAGGCAGTTTGCACGCTTTGGCGGGTGGTGCGATTGGTCGTCGTCGATTGAGCGAAGAGCCCGTGATGGCCGCCAACCTCGATGTTGGCTTGTTGGCTCCTGCGATCCAGAGCGATTGGTTGATGCCGCACGGGTACCATCGTTTGGCGACTCAAAACATGAATCGACTGGTCCTGCTGTACAACCAACGCGACGCAATCCTTAAGAACTACTGGCTGCTTTCGCGAATCCGTGGCACACGTGCTCTGGGGTACACCGGCCCAACGCGGTTTGCGCCTCGGTATGACGGATCGCCGCTGCCGGTTCGTTCGCGGGATTGTTCACCGACGGTCGGAAAGGCTCACTCAGAAGAAGACTATTACAAGCGATCGTGTTTCGCCGGTCGCGAAATGGCGACCCTGCTGACTAGTTGCCAGCAAATCGACTGATTGGCGGGTTTGAAGAGCGGGCGGTTGGTCTCATCGGCCGCAACGCGTTAGCGTCCGGTTCGTGGTTTGTTGCCGTGTGGTGACGCTCATCGGCTGGCTGTTGAAATCCCTGCAGCCCGAACAGTTTGACTAAGCCGAGGACTTTGCCTGTTGGTTGCGACGCGCGAAAGTGCGAACGCGTTGTACCGGACCGATCGATCGCGACGATTCGATGGGTGTCGCAAAGGATCTGCGACGTTTAATTCGTTCGGTTTCGCAGGATGCAGTGCCGCCAGTCTCATGAAAGTCAACTCTCTTCACGCGTCGGTTCCCGTATTGTTGGTTGCGATGTTGGCTGGTTGGGCCAGCAACGAGTGCCACGCCGATTGGCCCTTTCCTTTGCTGCGTCCCGATGGGGCTCAGCGGATCGATGTGATCGGACCGGTCGGTAGCCGGATGCCAGAATCGTATCGACGCCAATACAACCGTCCGACTTACCTTGGTGGCAAGACCGCAGCAATCATCGCTCCGTCCAGCCAAGAAGCACGCGCGTGGCAACGAGCCGATGCGTTGGGGTTGTATGACAACAACGGCATCAAAGGAGCACTGAACGGCAAGCACTGCCCGCCTCAACGAGTCGAGCAGCACTACTTCTATCCCAAGCCTTGGGAAGTTCTGACCGTTGGGCCTCGTCGATCGCGATCGGCCGATGCCGACGACGTCGATCGCTATGAAGAACCAGTCTTGATGAAAGAGGTCGCCCAGGAATTGGAAGAAGCGGAAACGTTGCATCGCCCCAATCCAGACGAACTGGAATCGGTCTTGCCGGAGCCCGAAGTTCAGCAACCCGTGCAAGACCCGGCAGCCGACGCGTTGGATCTGAACGACCAATCGTCCCTTCCCACGAGTCGCGATCCCGTCTTTGTGGCTCCTGTTAGCGGACTAATTCACCGCTAGTCAGCGAGTGTTTGATCAAGTGGCATAGGGATTTAGCCTGGATTGAGCACAATCACAGGTTGGGAGCCTATGCCGCTTTTGGCGAGCCTTGCCCTCGTTTCCAGGGAATTCTCGCTCAACCTTTCCTTGACCAACAAGGAAGCCGCCACTAATCTGTGCGTAAGCGGGGATTCACCCCGCTCCCGCCTGCCACCTCCCACACGGCTACCGAATCAGTGTCTCCCCGGGATTGATTCGGATCGGCGATGATTTTTCGTCCCCATGCATTTGCTTGGAAGGAAATTCGTCGTGATAGATATTTCGTTGGTCACGCTGTCCAAACAGTCACCGCGATCCCCACTTCCCCACTTAGCCGTTGCGGGACTCTTCTTTTTCTCTGCCCTCGGTTCCCCACCGAGTTCGGCAGCGGACGAACCCGATGCGGGCAACGTCAGTTTCCACGACGACGTCTTGCCAATCTTGCGAACCAATTGCTTTGGTTGCCATCAAGGTGCCAAGCAATTGGGCGAATACGTCATGACCGACTTTGATGCGTTGATTCGCAGCGGGGAAAGCGGCGACGCAGCGATTGTTCCCGGCGACGCCGATTCGAGCTACTTGGTCTCATTGATCACTTCGCACGATGGCGTTGCAGAGATGCCCAAATCGCCTCGGAAACCTTTGCACGAAACCGAGGTCGAAACGATTCGGAAATGGATCGAACAAGGTGCCTCGAACGATTCGCCCGAAACATCCGGTCCACGGTTTGATGCGGATCATCCGCCGATCTACGCCGGGCCGCCGACCCTGCCATCGATCGATCTTTCGCCCGACGAGCAAACTCTCGCCATCGCGGGTTACCACGAGATCTGTTTGCTAGACGCCAATTCAGGCGAAATGCAAACTCGGTTGGTTGGCATCTCGCCTCGCATCAACTCCGTGCGTTTTTCACCCGATGGATCACGCATCGCGGCTGCCGGCGGCACACCCGGCGAACTCGGTGAGCTTCAAATTTGGAACGCATCGACCGGCGAGCTAGAACTTTCGCGGCAGGTCACCTACGACACGATCACTGGTTTGTCGTGGTCGCCCGATGGTTCCAAGATCGCGATTGGAGCGAACGACAACACGGTGCGAGCCTTGAACGCGGCCAGTGGTGAACAAGTCTTGTTCCAAGGGGCTCACGAAGATTGGATTCGCGACACGGTCTTCACGCCGGATGGCAAGCACTTGGTTTCGGTCGCTCGTGACATGACGTGCAAGTTGACCGAGGTCGAAACCGAACGCTTCATCGACAACGTTACGTCCATCACACCGGGGGCTCTCTCTGGCGGCCTGTCCAGCGTGGCGATGCATCCTTCCCGCGATGAAATCGTCGTCGGCGGGGCCGATGGTGTGACCAAGGTCTATCGTGTTTTCCGTCAAACCAAACGACAAATTGGTGACGACGCAAACTTGATCCGCAATCTGCCGCGGTTGAATGGACGCATTCGCCAAGTCGTTGTGAACTCGGCCGGCACGCATCTCGCCGCCGTCGCAACGATCGACGGTCACTCCGAACTGAGAGTTTGGAAGTATGACTTCACCGGTGAATTGACCGACGAACTCAAAGCCATCCTCGGCAAACGCGTTGCGAATCGCTCGGCCGAAGAAAAGAAGAAGGTCGACGAATCGGTCAATCAGACGACAACGCAAACGGTGCACTTCGAACTGCCCGAAGCGGCCGCCTATTCATTGGAATTGACGGACGACGGCAGTGTCTTCGTTGCCGCCAACGATGGACAAATTCGACACCTCGATGCAACCGGAAAGCTGGTCCGATCATTCCATGCGGTGCCGCAGTATGGAGCGGAAGGACGCGAGCCCTCCGGTTCCACTGCACCGGGCGGCTTGCGCCACTCCGCTAAAGGCGAAGGTCCTCTCGGGACCGATCGCGAGCTGGACTTCTCATCCACCGCCAAAACTGACGATTTACCTTCCGAATCGCCGGTCAATCTGTCGGAACTGGTCGAGCTATCCGTTGTTCCTGAATCGATTTCGCTGACTTCGCCGTACGATTACGTTCAGCTCGTCGCCATCGGGAAACTGCGAGATGGATCAACGGTCGACGTGACGCGTCAAATCACGGTGTCAAAATCTGACGCCTTCGCCAGTCTTCCTGGTGGGCTGATTCGTCCTCGAGGCAATTCCGTTGGCGAAGTCACCGTCAGCTTTGGTTCGCATCAACACACGCTGCCGATCGAGATCACCGGTCAAGGCGATGCCTCCGTCGACTTCATCCGCGATGTTAATCCGGTGTTGTCTCGTTTGGGATGCAACCAAGGCACCTGCCACGGGGCTCAGAAAGGCAAGAACGGATTTCGATTGTCGCTGCGAGGTTACGATCCAATCTTCGACATCCGAGCCCTGACGGATGACCTGGCCGCGCGACGTATCAATCCATCGGCTCCCGACGATTCGATGATGCTTCGCAAACCGCTGGGCACCACGCCTCACGAAGGCGGCACGCTGATGAAGAAGGGCGATCCCTATCACGCGGTTTTGCATCGCTGGATCGCTGACGGTTCCAAACTAGATTTGCAAACGCCACGCGTCGCCTCGCTAGAGATTTCGCCACGCAACCCCGTCGTTCAGTCCACTGACGCTCGACAACAGGTCCGCATCGTTGCGACTTATGCCAACGGCGACATTCGAGACGTCACGCGGGAAGCGTTCATCAGTTCAGGCAACACCGAAATTGCGACCGCGAAAACTGGCGGGTTGCTTCAGGCCGTTCGGCGTGGTGAAGCACCCGTGCTGGCTCGTTTCGAAGGTGCCTACGCCGCCACGACGTTGACCGTGATGGGTGATCGTTCGGGATACGAACAAGCCGAAGTGGATACTTGGGGGCGGATCGATGAGTTGGTCGCTCAAAAGTGGGATCGAATGAAGATCATTCCCAGCGACGTTGCCAACGACGCCACCTTCCTCCGCCGAGTGCACTTGGACCTGACTGGATTGCCTCCGACCAGCCAAGCGGTTCGCGAATTTTTGGCGGATGAGACGCCTAGCAAATTGAAACGCCAAGCCGTGATCGATCGCTTGATCGGCAACGAGGACTTCGTCGAATATTGGACGAACAAGTGGGCGGATCTGTTGCAGGTCAACCGCAAGTTCCTCGGCGTCGAAGGCACGAAACTCTATCGCGATTGGATCCGCAAAGCGGTCGAGGAAAATCGTCCGTACGATGAGTTTGCCTATGAAATCCTAACGGCGTCTGGTTCCAATCAAACCAACCCCGCCGCGTCGTACTACAAAGTCCTCCGGACCCCCGAGGACACAATGGAAAACACGACGCACCTGTTCCTTGGCATTCGATTCAATTGCAACAAGTGCCACGATCACCCATTCGAACGCTGGACCCAAGACCAGTATTACGAACTGGCGGCCTACTTCGCCAAAGTCGATCGAAAGAAGGATCCAGATTCCGGGAATCGAAAGATCGGTGGCACGGCGGTTGAGGGTGCCACGCCGCTTTTTGAGATCATCGCCGACTCGGCTGATTCCGAAGTCCAACACGCTCGGACGGGCGAAGACGTTGTGCCGTCGTTCCCATACGAATTGGCCGGCAACACCGCCACTGAAGCCGAGCAGCAGACTCGGAATGCCCCATCGGACGGACAAACGTTGGTTTCGAAATCCGACGATGTACCGACACGACGTGAGGAACTGGCGAACTGGATGACGGATCCAACGAATCCGTACTTCGCACGTTCTTACGTCAATCGCATCTGGGGCTACATGACCGGCGTCGGATTGATCGAACCGATTGATGACATCCGGGCGGGCAACCCGCCGACCAACCCACAATTGCTGGACTACCTGACCGACGAGTTCATCGGTTCGAACTTTGACACCCGACACTTGATGCGTTTGATCGTCAGTTCACGAACGTATCAGTTGTCGGTTGAGTCCAATCAATGGAACGAAGACGATCACCTGAACTACTCTCACGCGACGCCGCGACGTTTGCCCGCCGAAGTGATTTTCGACGCGGTCCATTCGCTGACGGGGGCCACCAGCCAAATCCCTGGCATGCCAGCTGGGACACGGGCCGCCGCTGCGACGGATTCGGGAGTGGCGTTGACCGACGGATTCCTCGCGAATCTTGGTCGTCCTGTGCGAGAGACCGCGTGCGAATGCGAACGAGGCACGGACCTGCAACTGGGTCCAGTGATGGCGTTGATCAGTGGTCCGACGATCGGTACCGCAATCAGTGACCCAAAGAACGAACTTGAAAAGATCGTCGCTGAAAACTCCACCGACGAAGCTGTCACGGAAGAAATTTTCTTGCGAGCTTTGGGACGCTATCCGAGCGACAAAGAGCGAGCCGCTTTCGCGACGATTCACTCGCAGATCGCAGGCGACCACGAAACGCTCGTTCAACGATTGGCCGATGCCGAAGCGGCTTGGGCGGAGCGTTTCCCCAAGTTAGAAGCGTCTCGCAAGGAGATGTTGGCGAAGCTCGCCATGGACATCGAAGCTCGACGTGCGGAAATCGCTGATGAACGAGCCAAGATGGAAGCCGAGCGGCAAAAGAAGATCGATGAGGCTACTCAGAAGCTTGCGGATCAAGAAGCGAAATTGCCCGAGTTGGTCAACGCGTTTCTGAAGGAGAAGAAGGCCGACACGGAATGGCATCCTTTGACACCGACCGGACTGTCCGCGACCAACCAAGCGACGTTGGCGGTCCAGCCCGACCGCAGCGTTCTGGCGAGCGGGAAACAGGGCAATGGTTCCTACATTGTCGATTTTGAAACCAACCTGACCGGCATCACTGGTTTCCGTGTGGAAGCATTGACCGACCCAAGCCTCCCGCAAAACGGTCCCGGCCGCGCGGGCAATTTCGTGGTCACAGAAATCACCGTTCGTGCTGGCTCGGCTGCGGCTGGCTCGGATGAGGCTGATACCAAACCCAAAGATTTGCCTGCGGTCAAAATTGCCCGCGCGTCAGCGGACTTCTTGCAGAACGGTTTCAAGATCGAAAGCACGTTCGATGGAAATGCGGGCAACCAATCTGCCTGGGCGGTTTCCGGAGCCAACGGACACGAGCACTGGGCAACATTTCAGTTCGCCAAGCCGATCGACAGCGAAGGCAAGACACGTCTGCGATTCGAATTGGCACAAAACCACAACGCAAAGGATCACCAACTCGGTCGGTTCCGCATCAGCGTGACCACGGACTCGGGTGAGATCCCATTGGGATTGTCAGAGACTTTCGCGGCCGCGGAACGCACCCCGGCCGACCAGCGTGGCGAAGCATTGTCCAAGGCGATCGATCAGTACGTTTCCACGCTCAACCCCGATTTGAAGTCGGCCCGTGACGGACTGAACCAAGCCAAACGTCCGCTGCCGGAAGACGAGCAGATCGTCGCTCTGCAAAAGCGACTGAAACGCTTCGAGGCCGAAACACCGATCGACCCGTCATTGGTCGAACTGCGATCCAACGTGGAACGGTCCAAGACTCAACTGGGCAGCATTCGCCTGACTGCCGCGGAAGACCTGGTCTGGGCTCTCGTCAACTCGCCTGCCTTTTTGTTCAACCACTGATTCGTCGCCACCAATCTTCGAGAAAACAATGTTGTCTTTCAAAGGCCCGCGTGCCAAAGATCTTTGCGACCCTCATTTGGGCGAAACCCGGCGTGCGTTTTTGCGAGTCGGCGGCGCATCGTTGTTCGGATTGTCACTGCCAACAATCATGCAGTTGCAATCGAGCCAAGCTCAGGCTGCTGAGGCGACCGGCAAAGCGGACGCTCACCACAGTGGTGGACCGGGATGGGGCAAGGCCAAGTCGATCATCATGGTCTATCTTCAAGGTGGCCCGAGTCACTTGGATTTGTGGGATCCCAAGGAAAACGTTCCGGACAACGTTAAAAGCCAGTTCAAACCCATCTCGACCAAGATTCCCGGCGTCAAATTCACCGAGAACCTGCCGCGTTTGTCTCAGGTGAACGACAAGTTCACGATGATCCGGTCGATGTCGTACACGCCCAACGGTTTGTTCAATCATACCGCGGCGATTTATCAAATGATGACGGGATACACGACCGACAAGGTCAGCCCATCGGGACAGCTCGAACCGCCATCGCCAAAGGACTTTCCGAACTTTGGCAGCAACATCGTCAAGATGAAGCCGCTCGACGAACCGATGTTGCCGTTCGTCATGCTGCCGCGTCCGTTGCAAGAGTCCAACGTGGTCGGCAAAGGTGGCACGGCTGGTTTTCTAGGTAAAGCGTTTGATCCATACACGCTGTATCCACCCGGCGATGACATGGACATGGACAAGCTGCAAAAGATTCGCACGGATGATCTGTCGCTTCGCGACGAGGTATTTGACGTTCGTCTGCAGCGGCGAGCCAATCTGCGTCAGGCTTTGAACGAACAAATGCCGGTCATCAACGAAGCGGTTGAAAAGTTCGAGCTGGATCAAAACTACGACCGAGCACTT
>TARA_R110002074_G_scaffold15952_1_pt1 | contig 20507 bp, 11 predicted proteins | sample TARA_R110002074 | Tara Oceans TARA_R110002074 (sample SAMEA4397215) | marine metagenome | biome: Polar Biome; feature: [MIX] marine epipelagic wind mixed layer (ENVO:01000061); material: water (ENVO:00002006), including particulate matter (ENVO:01000060) such as... | depth 10-100 m | reverse complement strand
TTTAGATAATATCAAAATAGATGACGAGTTACTTCATAAACACACGGTTAAATTAAGCAATTACGATTTTGAAAGTGAAGTTAGTGTAAACATACTCGGACACATTTTTGAACATTCATTAAACGATATTGATGAAATTCAATCTGAAATACAAGGTATTGTAAACGAACAAAGTAAGACAAAGCGTAAAAAAGATGGTGTTTTTTATACGCCTAAATACATCACAAAATATATTGTAGATAACACAGTAGGTAACCTTTGCGAAGAGAAAAAAACTGAACTTGACATTCAAGAAGCTGAATACGATAAAGAACGCAAAGGAAGAAAGAAAGCAACCCTAAAAAATTTAACTCAAAAATTAGAAGATTACAGAAAATGGTTATTACAAATTACCATTTGCGACCCAGCTTGTGGTAGTGGAGCTTTTCTAAACCAAGCTTTGGAATTTCTGATTGCAGAACATCAATATATTGATGAATTACAAGCCAAACTTTTTGGAGATGCAATGGTTTTGAGCGAAGTTGAAAACGCAATTTTAGAAAATAATATTTACGGTGTTGATATTAACGATGAAAGTGTAGAAATTGCAAAACTCTCACTTTGGTTGCGCACAGCTCAAAAAGGTAGAAGACTAACTTCATTAAACAATAATATTAAATGTGGTAACAGTTTAATTGACGACCCAACTTTTGCTGGAGATAAAGCTTTTGATTGGGAAAGTGAATTTCCAGAGGTTTTTTCTAAAGGAGGATTTGACGTTATTATTGGTAATCCACCTTATGTTCCCGGAAAATCTTTAAGTATTGACTTCAAAGAGTATTTTAAGTCCAAATTTTCGTTGATACAAGGCAAATATGATTTGTATATTCTTTTTATTGAGAAAATTCTTTTAATATCAAATCCCAAACAAATCTGGGGAATCATTATTCCTAATTCAGTATTAGTTAATGAAAATGCAACATTAATTCGAAAGAAGTTAGTTGGAGATAAAACTTTAAGTGCAGTTCGTTTATTCAAAGATGATGTTTTCCCTGACGCAAGTGTTGAAAGTGTTGTTTTACTCTCAAAATATAATTCGTCAAATATTTCAGTATTTAATGAAAATGAAGTTTTTAAAGGTAAACTTGAATACAAGAGGATAATTAATGACCAATTTGCGAGATTGAATGTTCAATTAACAGCAGACGATTTAAATCTGCTAGATAAAATTGACAAGAATTCACTAAAACTTGGAGCAATCTCGGACATTTGCATTGGCATTCAAATTGGTGGAGCAGGTAACAGTAAAGATTTCAAAGAAAAATATATTCGAAACAATAAAGAGACAGCAAATCACAAGAAATTTATTGATGGTAAAGATTTTGAACCTTATTCAATTAAATGGTCAGGCAATTATATTTCATATGGCAACTGGTTGCATAGAAAAAGAGATGAGAAATTCTTTTTAAGTGAGAAAATTGTAATAAGACAAATAGGTGCAACACCTGTTTCAACTATTGATAAAAATCAATATTATGCTTTAAACACAATTTATTGTTTAATAATGAATGACTCTGAATTAACACCTTCTAAATTAAATATTGAAATTCTTTTTTCGATAATTAATTCTAGTTTAATAAAGTACTATTGGAGTAAGTTATTTAGCGACAATAAAACCTTATTCCCTAAAGTTAAAAAGTCACAGTTAGTTGAAATTCCTATTATAAAAAACATAAATCAAGAAAGCTCTACTCTTATTACAAAGGCTGTTTCTAAAAACATAAAAAATACTGAACAAAAGTTAGAAATAGCAAATAATTTAATCAACTTAGTTTTATCAAAATTCAACTTCAATCCATCCAAAAAGCTAAAAAATTGGCACGAATTGGAATTTAGTGGGTTCTTAAAAGAATTGGAAAAAACACGGAAAATATTTTCTAAGGAAAACGAAATAGAATACCGCAAACTATCATTAAATGAAGAAGCCGAATGGATGCAGTATTTTAATGAGCAAAAGCAAAAAGCAGAGGTATTAAAAACAGAAATCAATAAAATAAACAGGGAAATAGACTTAATGGTTTGTGAATTGTACGGATTGACAGAAGAAGAAATAAACATTGTGGAAGAATCCAACGCATAAGCCATACACATTTGCAATTCGCTTCAGCCAACACACAAGCCCAAAATTGCAAAAGAGTATGTCTTGCCAACGCTCAAATTTGAACTAAATAACAAACATCGGAAAACCAAGCTGAATGAAAAAACACTACTTACAACACCGTGTTATCTTAATAAACTCTTTTAAGTACTATATTTATTGATAAATATTTAGGTAAAACAAAAAAGGTACAACATAGGTACAACTTTATGAACCTTATATCATACCCTTGTATAAGTAGTATTAAAAACAAAAAACCACTCCTTTTGAGAGTGGTTTCTTTACTTCTATTTAGTCGTTTTTAACTTGCCGTACCAGAGCCTAAATAGATACTATTTGATACTTGGCTACCATCTGCCGAAACAAATGCCATAAATAGCTCTACTGTATCTCCTGCGTAAGTGTTTGGAATTGTTACTATCTGCGTTCCTGCAGTTCTTATCGCACCATCAAGAAGATAGATAGATTCTTTCTTTGATGGATTGTAAACCAACACCATTGCTTTGTCATTTACGTTTGCGTTTCCTTCTGCTGAGTTATCTCCCCAACTAAAATCAACTTGACCTGCATTAGTTAAGTCTGTAACGCCATTTAAAACACCTGAGAGACTTCCTCTACTTAATAGTGCGCTACTATAGTCAACTGTAAAATTGGGTGCAGTACCGGTGATTGCATTGTTTAGCAAATAAGACATTGCAGAATTAAATTCTGTTCGCTTATTAGCAAAATTCTTATAGCCGACCTTTAAAAAGGCTTTGTTTGGTTGAAGAAACTCCAACACGCTTGAAAATTTGGTTCTTTGGTTTACTTGTCCTTCCGTTCTTGGATTCGCAACACTTGAAGGTTTAATTCTAATGTAATCAATTCCTTTCCAGTTTCCACCGATAACGTTTCCAACTTTACCAGATAATCCACCTAAGATTCCTTGTGAGATTTTGCCCATAACATATATAAATTTAATAATTACTTATTCGGATTTGGTACGGACTTAATGCGGACTAAACAATACTTTTGTTTTGACCTTTAAGCAAATATAAAATCTTCTGCAAGGATTTAAACCTTATTGGTTGCGTTTGCATTAGCTTACACCTTTTTACTTTGCCCTTATATATTTTTAAAAGAAAAAATGAAAAAAAAGAAAGCAATATAGAATTGTGGCGTGGGTAATGACGACAAGGTTTTTGGGTAAAAGTTTTTTATAGCACAATGTTTAATTCTGTTTGTAAAAGTTTTTAAGAAAAAGTTTTATCCAAAACCCGTAGGGCTTGACCTTTTCGGCATTGAGCGTTGGCTGAAGGAAGCTACATATCTTTGATTTCTTTTTTATTATTTTTTGAAACGGAATTATGATGTCAGACGATTTTTATTTTTTAGTGAAATGAAACAAACAAAGATTTGAGGTAAGGAATACTTGGACTTAACGATGATTTTGTGCAGGTGAATGAGATAAAAAATAAAAACAATAATTAAATACGTAGTGCGCTGGCAGAAGCGGAAATAAGTGTGTTGCCCTTTATTTGTTCTCTACTATATTTTCTATTGGTTTTATTAAAAGTGGATGCTACAAACTACCTTATGATAACAAATTACTAAACCTTAAAATCTATTTTAAAATTAATGCGATTATCATCCACTTTTAGTGAAAACAACTTTACTAATGTTTTTGACAAATAAAGGGTAATACTCTTATTGGGATTTTTTGATTTTATAGGTGCTTTACAAATGGTCTGTACAAAAACTAATTTCCAATATTAAAATGCTTGTTGTAATAAAACTAAAAAAGCAATTATAAAAACAATGCAAATATGAACGAATGTTCATTATTAGTTCAAAATGTTATTCTTCGTTCAGATGTGAGCGTTGGATAAGCGGATATTTTACATAATAGCAGTTATAGCTACCAAAACATAAAAACTTAGCGTAGCGTACCATTGAAAGGATTTTTGCTACTATAACTTCTATTATGTAACATAGCTTTGGGTTGTTTTTATGGCGCTGTAATTGTTTGAGCGTTGGCAATAGCTCTTTGCTTTTTTTAGGTACGACAAAAAAGGTATGTGCTATTATTGTTTTGGCAACAATAACCGTGACCTAAAAACAACTATGCATTGGAAAGCGGAACAAAATAAAAAACAGAGGATTTTGAGGTACGAAAAAACTGGGTTTTGTTTTGTGTGGAATTGACATTAACTATTTGACCAATATTCGATTTTATTTGGATTTAAAACTAATTTTGACATTCTTTCAATATTGAAGGTTCTATTTTCCTCCCTCATATAGCAATAACCAATAATACATAACGAATTACCTACAGTTTTAAATGCTGATGGTTTTATAGTGCGCAAACTTTGAATACCACCATCAAATTGTATAGATTTATGATAGTTAAATTTTACATTCAGATTATATTCAATACCTAATTTTATTATACTTTTAATATCACCTAAATTACTGGTGTTAAGGTATGTTTCTTTTTCTTGTATGACTTCTTTGTATTTTACTAAACAATCCTTTTTTAGCTGAATACTATTATTATCATCTTTATTTATTTCGAGATTTTTATTTATATATTTTATAGCTATATCATATTGTTCTTGATGATATTTCGCTTTTGCTAACCAATAATAAACATTATTACTGCCTGGTTTAAATTCATTAAATTTTAACCAATCATTAAATGCTTCTTGATAGTTATTTACATCGAAATAGACACTACCACGCCAATAAAAAGCATAAATATTAGAATCTTCTAATACAAGCGATTTAGTGTAATAGTTTATAGCTTCGTGAAGTTGATTATTTTGTTCATAGGCTCTTGCTAAATTATATTGAACTTTTGCATTGTCTCTTTCTATTTCCAATGACTTTAAATAATATTTGATTGCATTTTCAAAATCTTTTTTATCTGCTAATTCGTTAGCAACAGTTGTTACATCATCAGCTTCAATTTTTTTAGTATAATTACAATAGTGAAAATTATTACACGAATAAAAATAACCATAAGGTCCTTTTCTTTCAATCAATTTACCATTATCACACCAACCACATTTTAAAGTAGTAATTGGTTCATTAGCCTCAATTTCTGTGACAAATTTTGAAGGATATTCATAGCTTGTTAAAATATGAACGTGTTTTATTGCTCTTGTCATTGCCACATAAAACAGACGTCTTTCTTCGCCATTTGGAAATTGGTCTGCTTTCGATAATAAGAAGTTTAACAATGGATCATCAGATATTTCAGAAGGAAAACCATAAGTACCTGAATTACCATTTAGTATAATAATATAATCTGCTTCTAACCCTTTTGATGTATGTACTGTAAGAAAATTAATATGAAGATTATGATTTTCTTTAAATATGTAATCATATCTATTCTGTAACTTATTGTATTGTTTTGAAATATGTTGAGAATCATCAATAATACTTTTTTCAAAATCATAACGACCTAATAGTAATATTGATACCTCATTACCTTTTTCCTTCTTATTAATTACATCAAGAGTTTTGTTTAATACTTTATGTGCTTCATTACCATTTCTTTCTGCATCATTGTATTTATGTATGGTTAATGGGTTTAATTTTGATTGCTTATTACTTTTTAAGGATTTCTCTATTTGATTTGGGTTTTTTAAAATAAAGTTACTTGAAAGTTCTATTAATTTATTATCAAACCTGTAAGTATGCTCTATATAAGATTTGTTTGTTTTCCTTTTAAAATCTTTTATAGTAGAAGTTTTAAAACATTCTGAAAAACCTGTAAATACTCCTATATCACTACCAGCAAAGCGATAAATAGACTGCCAATCATCACCGACACAAAATAATTTAGTTTTAGGTTTTTGGTCTAATAATGCTTTAATTAATTGGTATCTTGATTGAGATATATCTTGAAATTCATCAATAATAATGTATTTGTATGCAGAGGAAAATTGACTGTTTGAAATTAAAGTAGTAGCCATATTAATCATATCACTAAAATCAATTTCATTATGTTCTTTCAAATAGTTTTCATAATTCTTTAAAATAGGTTCAAATAACTTTAAAAACAACGTTGCCCTTTGGTTAGCTTCCTGTTTAGCTCTAAATAAAAGATTACTAATAGATTCATTATTAGATTTAAACAAAACTAAAAAAGTGTTAAGTAACTGTGTGAACTTATCTATATCTTCAGGTGTGTTTTCTTGTATATAATTCCAAAGTTCATCATCTGACATTGGGTTAAATTCTATACCTCTAACCTCTAACTTATCCTGTAAATTTGATAATAAAATTCCTTTTTTCTGTTCCCAAGAATACGTTTCAACAAGTGTTGTACCATTATATTGATGTTCATTTCTTTTCCAAGCAATACCATCATTATAAACTTGTTTTGCAGATATACCTTCCTTACCCTTAAACCAAGCTGGAACATTATTATTTTCATCAATACCAAAATGTTCTATGTAAATATTGAATTTAGGTAAATAGAAATCAGGTTTATATTGTCCAAACTTTTTACTTGCTGTTTTGTATTGGTAACTTTCTTCGTATTTATATTCTATATTATTTCTAAATAAAAAATTTGCAATAAATACCTCTTCTTGACTTTTAAACCTTTCACGGTATTTTATTTCTACACCATCTTTAGTTTTTCTTTTTATCATTTTATACCCTTCAAGCTTTTGCTCTTTAAGATAATTTTGATGTTCTGAATCTGACTTAAAATCGTGAATATCCTTATAAGGCTTTAAGTAGTATGCTAAAAAGTCTATAAGATTATTGAAATATGCGTCATTTGATTTGGCATCTGAAATAAAAGAAGAAAGAAGTTGTAATAATTCCTTTTGAGATAAACCAAAAATAGATGGTTTCTCATTTGTAGATTCGGCAATAATATCTAATCCTAATTTGTGAAATGTTTTTACCGGTAGCGAAATATCCATTTTCTTTTGGATTCTTTCTGCCATTTCATCAGCAGATTTACGGGTAAAAGAAATAAGTAATATTTCTTTAGGATTGACTTTTAACCTTTTGGTTAAATATTGAACTTTACCTGCAATTGTTAATGTTTTACCAGAACCTGCACCAGCTATTATAAGGTTATTATCTTCATTTACAACTACTGCATTTCTTTGTTGCTCGTCTAAAGATTTACCTTCAACATCACTTAATAATTCATCAACCTTTTCAAGTTCATTGGAAACAAATATGTTGTTTCTAACCTTAATTAAATCTTCAAAATTTGAGTATTCTGAAATAAACGTATCAATAAGTCTTATTTCTTCTTGAAAGTCTGGTAAGTCTTTATAATCAGTAAAGTTTAACTTATTAAATAAGGTTGTGTAATTAGATTTAAAATTAAATAAATCATAATTGGATAAGTACTTCCTTTTATTGCGAAAATTATCAAAATCAGTATTAAATTGCTTGATTTCATTTAATTGTTTCTGAAGGCTCTTTTTAAGTTTATCGCATTTTAACAAATATTCGATTCTTCGCTGACGTTCTTCTTCTTCAAGCTTTTTTTTCTTTTTAGCATTTGTATAAGCTGAAACCGAAATAGCTGTTAAAGCAATACCACCAACTACAATATAACCTATCATTCAAACACTTTTTTTTTAAAAAAAAACTAATTATCAACCCCATTAATAAAGGTCTTAATAAAATCTTTTATCTTTTCTGTTATTCTATTACTTATCGATTCTCTTTGTAAAACACTTGGTTTTTTTTCTAATGCTTCTATTACCTCATCTTCTGTTGCCATTCTTCCTGTAAAAAGAAAATCATTTATAATATCTTCTATCTTATCTTTTTTTAATGCTTCTGTTGTACTTAAATCTTGTAAAGCCTTTTTTGTTTCAACTTGCCAATATTTTTTAAATACATCTTCTACATCATCACTATCACTAATTTTAGGTAAATTATTTTGAATAAACTTTTCTATTAATACACGTTTACTTCTTAATTCAGATTCACCTGCAATTAAATCTATTATTTGCTTTTTCTGTTTCTCCTGGTCTTTTGGTTTAGCATCTTTTAATTGTGCTAATAATCTCATTATATAAGCTACATTAATTTCATCACGATGTATTAATTCTAATTCAAAATCAATTTCATCTAAAATAGAAACAGATTCTTTTTGATTATTAGTTTTGATTTTATCATAAAGGTCTAAGTACTTGCTTGTATAGTCTGCAAACTCTTGGTCTTTCATATATGTATCATCAAATGTAAATTCGATAAATGATGATAGTATATTTTTTAATCGCATTATTTCTCTAAACGCTTTAGCAAACTCTAATTCATCTTCTTCAGTAACTAAATCATTTACACTATCTACAGTTGGCGCAATACCCATTAAGACTTTATAGGCTTCATTAAATTTCTTTACTTGTTCTTCATAAGGTGCTATTATTATAGTTTCTTGTGCATTTTTATCTGAAAACAATGCAATAGCATCATCTGTGTTTTGCTTTAGGTTACGGAACGCTAAAATGTTACCTTGTGATTTCTTTTCGTTTAAGATTCTATTCGTACGTGAGTATGCTTGTATTAAACCGTGATAATTTAAATTTTTATCTACATAAAGCGTATTTAAGGACTTACTATCAAAACCTGTTAAGAACATATTAACTACTAATAATATATCAATCTGCTTGTTCTTAACACGCTTAGAAATATCCTTTTTATAGTTTAAAAAAGCATTACCATCTTTTGTCGAATGTTTAGATCCAAATTGTTTATTATAATCTGCTATAAACTCGTCTAATTTATCTCTTGAATGTTTGTTTACAGGTTTATCATCACTTACATCTTCTTCTTGAATTTGACCATCTGCATCTTTATCTGGCTCATTTACATTATAAGAAAAGATAGTAGCAATATTTAATCGATGCACTCCAGCTTCTTTTTTAGCTTTTAATAGCTCGTAATATTTTATTAGAATATCTACACTACTTACACAAAATATAGCTGTAAATGTTCTGTGGTGTGTTTTACGATTGTGATTTGCTATTATGTAGTTGGCAATCGTATTTAAATAATCATCACTTTCATATACTTCTTGTTTGTTTATATCTTCTACTTTAGTATCATCTACACCATCTTTTGATTTGAAAACGTTGTAATACTCTATTGAGAATTTTAATACATTTTCATCTCTAATAGCATCTGTAATTACATATTGATGTAAACACTCGTGAAATAGATTAGCAGTAGTTTGCTTTATACTCTTTTTACTTATTGCATTTTTTACAAATATTGGTGTTCCTGTAAATCCAAATAATTGATGATTGGTAAAAAAGTTTACAATACGTTGATGTGTATCCCCAAACTGTGAACGATGACATTCATCAAATATAAATACTACTTTCTCATCTTTTAAAACTTCAATTTGCTTTCTAAATTTAGCCTTTGAAATTGCACTATTTAGCTTTTGTATTGTTGTAACTAATAAAGGTCTGTTATTATCTAAAAATTGATTGATAAGCATTTTAGTATTTTCTGTACCATCAATACTATCTTTATCAAATGCTCTAAACTCTCTTACTGTTTGGTCGTCTAAATCTTGCCTATCTACTACAAATACTACTTTTTTAATTTTAGGATTGTGCGTTAGTATTTGACTTGCTTTGAATGATGTTAGCGTTTTACCACTACCTGTAGTATGCCAGATATAACCATTTTTATCACTATTTTTTACTCTGTCTATTATAGATTCTACTGCATAAAATTGATAAGGTCTAAGCACCATTAAAATCTTATCGCTTTCGTGTAAAACAATATACTTAGTTATCATTTTAGCAATATGACAAGGCTCTAAAAAGATGCTTGTAAATGGTTCTAACTGTGTGATTTTTTTATTCTTTTCATCACCCCAAAAAGATGTAAACTTGAAACTTTGCTTTTGACTATTTGCATAATACTTGGTATCTACACCATTACTAATCACAAATATTTGCACATAATTGAATAATGCATTATTAGATGCAAAAGATTCTTTTTGATAGCGTTGTATTTGATTAAAGGCTTCTTTAAGTTCTATACCTCTTCTTTTCAATTCTATTTGAACTAATGGCAAACCGTTAATTAAAATAGTTACGTCGTAGCGGTTTTCTCTTTTACCGTGAATGGTTACTTGATTGGTTACTTGGAATTGATTTTGACACCAAAAATCTTGATTAATAAACTCTATATATGCTTTATCTCCATTGTCTTTTTGAAGTACATATTTATCTCGTAATGTTTTGGCTTTATCAAAGATATTACCTTTAGAAAGATGTATTAAAATTCTATCAAATTCAGAAGCTGTAAATGTTGTTTTATTATGCTTTTCTAATTGAGTTTTAAGATTACTTAATAAATCATCTTCTGTTTTAATAACAACAGATTTATGACCTAATCCTATTAACTGGCTTACTAAATTATTTTCTAATACTTGTTCTGGTTGTGTTGTCATTTTATAATTTTACTTCCAATTAACTTTTCTTAATTCATTTGCAATAAGCTCAACATCATTATAGTCATTAAGCGTTATAAAATCCCTTAAATCTTTATATCTATAGCCTTGAATACCACCGTGAGAAGTCTTTCTAAAATCGGTTTCATAAAAATTGTTTTCTGGTAATACGTAATACTTTAAACCCTCGTGGTTTTCTTCCAATTCTCTTAATCCGTTATGTAAACGTTGAACTTGTTCTGCTGTATGTCCTTTACTATATATTTTTAGATTATCATTATCAAAATCATAATCAGCTTCTATAATGGTTTCTATTTCTGAAATTGACCTAACTGTTTTCCAATGGTATAAACCAAAGAATTTAAATTTTTGACTGTGCCAATGTTTTGGACAATAATACATTTTATGTTTCAAATTCCACTTAAAAGAGAAACCTGTAGGTACAAAGAGCAGTTTATATTCTTCATTAGAAATTAAATTACTACTTATACAATAGTTGCTAAAATCTTCAAGAAGCAACCTCAACTCCATATCGTGCGTGTTTTCTTCAAAGATTCCTTCTAAGTTTTCAATTAAATCATTAAATAATAAATTGTTGAATTGAATTTTTAAATTTGGATAAGTTTCCTTTAGTCTTCTATTTATTTCTATCTCTTCCTGTTCTTCAAATTTTACTGAACTTAAATGCCATAATTGATTATGACTATTGCTATTAAAAGCCTCACCATATTTAATTAGTTTTCCAATAAACTCTTTGGTGTTTAATTTAGTTTCAATAACTATTTTTGAAGGTTTTATTTCGATATGACCATCAATGATACCGTTTTTTACCCCTAATTGTTGTGTGAAAATTGGTTGAGGATGATAAGATTGTTGCAAACTACCTTCGTTTAAACGTTCTATCATTGATTTATAATAGGCAACATTAAGGTCATTTAACCTTGACAGCATCAATAATACATTATTGGTAACCGTATTTTCTCTTTGAGAGTATTTTTGGAATTGGCTTATTCTCATTCTATTCTTTTACCTTATTTAGATTTTAATGCTTCAATTAATTTAAGGTCTCTTTTACCAATTTTATTAAATAATAAATCTGAATTTACACCCTTATTTTTATGAATTATATAGCTTTCTGCTTCTGACCTACCGAAATTTATATAGTAGAAAGTAACTTTTATATTTTCTTCAAAATAGCTACTCAATGCTTTTTCGTTTTCTTCTGAAAAGAAACCCTTATCGTTAGGTTTTACCTTAAACAATTTAATGCCTAAGTGTTTTCTGAATGTATGATTATAAGTACGTCTTATATCGCTCATTCGTTTTTTCAAACTTGCAGTTTCTCCTATATAAACTAACACATCACCTTTAAAAATTGCATAAATAGCAGGCTTGTTCTCAAACTGACTTGCCCACAATAGATTGTACTCAAATTGTATTCTATTTGAGGTCTTTAGATGATTATCTATTTCATCTAAATAATTGATTATATCACTATTGTTAAGTCTCATTATTTAAAGTTTATACAAACATCTTTTGTAATAATCCTTTTTTTAATTTTTTACTATCCTCGATTTTGTTATTTAATGCTTCTATTTTTAAATCTATATCAGATAAAAAGTTAGCTATTTTGGTTTGTTCATCCATACTTGGAATCATAACATTAAAAGAACTTAACACTTCTTTTGTAATAGTTTTAATTATTCCTCCTGGTGCTTTCCTTTTTTCAATTTCAAACAACAAAAACAACACATATTTAAAGTAATCTATATTTAACGGTTTTTTATATGATTGAAAGATTAATAATGTTCTATCTATATAGGCATCATATTGAGTTTTTGCAATTCTACCTATTGAACCTTGTATTGTTATTATTAAAGTACCTTTTTCTACAAATACACTTTGTTTAGCACCTAATACACTAATTCTATGTTTAGTAGTAGGTTTTAATAACATATTATCATCAACATCGTAAACTTGAACAAATGGAATACCATTCGCTTTATCATACCATTTTGGTAAACCATAAGGTTGTGGAAAACTACCTCTTCTATAATTAGCAACATCTCTCAATTGTTTCTCTTCCCAATTAGGATATTTACTACCATTTTCATCTTTAAATCTTAACTCTTGATTAAAGATCTTTTGCATTATGCCTTTTTTATATTGCTCTAAGAGTTCTTTCTTTTTGGTTAGTTTGGTAATTACTTTATCTACATCTGAAAGAAATGAAGCTATTTTTTGTTGTTCAGGAAAGGAAGGAATTAAAACTTCAATTTTTTCTATTTCTTTCTTACTGACTTCCTTAAAAGTAGAACCATTCGCTCGTTTATATAGTTCTTTTCTATATACTTTTATTAAATCAAATACGAACTGATTAGAATTATTATTATTTACAACTAAAGATTGAAAGCCTTGGTTCGTTGTACACTCTTGCTGAGCTATAGACATTTCGCCTATTGTGGCTCTTGTTGTTAGTAGAATAGTACCTTTAGGAAGTAATGTTGCAGAAGATTTATTTAAGCCTAAATCAGTTATTTTCCTTTTGCTTTCTGAAACACAATCAAATTTAATTTCAGTAGGTGTAAACCAGTTTATATCACCATTCCAATATTCAACATTAGTTGTCGATGGTGTACCACCTCCAACGACTTTAGCTATATCTTTTATATACTTAATTTCCCAATTTTCTGAAAACTCTGGAAATCTCAATTGCGGTATCAATTGCTTTTCCATATTAAAAAGGTGTTTTAATATTTAACTCCTTACAATAAGATGCAATACGTTTATCTATTTCAGCAATTTCTATATCTAAGGTTTGAATTTCTTCTGCAACTGCATTAATATTGATAGGATCTTCTTCTTCAAAAGTGTCTACGTATCTTGGTATATTAAGATTATAATCGTTATCTGTTATTTCTTTTAAAGTTGCTCTATAACTGTATTTATCTATTACCTCTCTATTTGCATAGGTATCTACAATATCGTCTATATGGCTTGGTAATAATTTGTTGTCTTTCCCTTTCTTTTCAAAATGATTGCTTGCATCTATAAATAATACATCTTCATTTACTTCTCTACATTTTTTAATTACCAAAATACAAGTAGGTATTCCTGTACCAAAAAAGATATTTGCAGGTAAACCAATAACTGCATCTATATAATTTCTATCTTCTATTAAATAACGTCTTATATGTGCTTCTGAACTACCTCTAAATAATACACCGTGTGGTAATACAGTTGCCATTATTCCGTTTTCATCTAAATGATGAATCATATGTTGTACAAATGCAAAATCTGCTTTTGTTTTAGGTGCTAATTTTCCATACTGACTAAATCTATCATCTGTTGAAAAAATACCACTTGCACTCCATTTAGCAGAAAATGGTGGATTTGCTACAATAGCTTCTGCTTTTAATTCAATATCTGTGTGTTGTGGTTCTTCTAAAGTATCTCCTTGTTTAATATCAAATTCACGATAATTTACATCGTGTAAAATCATATTCATTCGTGCCAAGTTGTAGGTAGTACGGTTTAATTCTTGACCATAAAACATACCAACATCTTCAACTTCCTTTGCTACACGTAATAACAAGGAACCACTACCACACGTTGGATCATATACTGATTTTAAACGCTTTTTACGAGTTGTTACAATTTTTGCTAATATGGTAGATACTTCTTGAGGTGTATAAAATTCACCTGCTTTTTTTCCTGCTCTTGAAGCAAATTCACCAATTAGATATTCATAGGCATCACCTAATAAATCGCTTTCTGAATCTTTTAATTGAAAATCGATTTCATCTAAATGAGTTATAATTTTTGCAATAGTTTCATTTTGTGCTTTTACGGTTCTCCCTAATTTACCAGAAGTTAAATCTAAATCTTCAAAGAGTTTTACAAAATCATCTTCTGATTCTGTACCCATTGTACTTTGTTCAATATTTGTTAGAATACGCTCTAAATCTTCAATAATAAAAAATTGCGTGGCTTCATCATTATCATTGGTTACTATTTCTGTAAGGTTATTTCCTTTTTGTGCAATAGATGTAAATAATTCACTTGGTTTAAGGAAGTATCCTAAATTCTTTACACAAGCCTTTTTAACTGCATTTATAAACAATTTACCATTATCTGAATTTTCATCTATTTGCTCATAAGTAATATTATCTGGTTCTAATATCTCATCTGCATATATATGTAGCTTTTCTGAAAGGTATTTAAAGAAAATAAAGCCTAAGATGTAGTTTCTATAATCATCTGCATCCATCTTGCCTCTCAGTAGATTAGCAATAGCCCATAATTGTTTTTCAAGTAGTTTTTTTTGTTCTTCTGACATATAGTTGGTACGGTGTTTTAAGACGCTTACAAAATATAAAGATTTAAGCTCTAATTAGGAATATTTCCATAAAATAAATGTGATAATTTTACTGTTACTGTTTTTACCCCTGTTTTAGACTATACTACAAGTCTTAAAAGTAGGTTAGTTTTTAATTGAAAAATTTACTTTTTCTTTTAGTTTATTTAGCACAATATTTTCTTCCTCTTCATTTTTATATTTGGATAGCAATTTAATGAATGTTGAACGGTCTATTTTATGGGTTTCCTTATTGTATTTTTTCATTGAATTAGCCATTTCTACATCACGCATATAGCCATATATTCTTTTTTCTTTTGGTAACCATTTTGAGGTATCAAAATTAGGCTTCTTCTTTATTGCACTATAAAAACCTAACAACTCATTAGCAAGTAATTGAAATTTATTAGGGTTTACTAAATCTTGAATTGTATGAACACCTATTGGATTTGTACGTTGGTTATAATATCGATTATTGCCTTGTAATTCTACACGCATTAACTCTTCTTGAAGTTTTACATCTGCTGTTTTATTAGCTTCAAATGTCTTGTTATACCCTTTAAACTTGTTATTTGTCTGTCTTATTTGAGAGCCATAAACAGTATTACGCTTTATCATTGGAATTGGTAATTTCCCTTTAAAATCTAACCATCTATTACATTCCTTTTCTGTATTGTGATTTATTACTACACCAATATCTGCACGAACAAGTGAGGTTTTATAAATATCGATAGGAAGTTTACTATTGAGTGTGTCAAACGCAGTCAAAACCTGTGTAAAAGTAAAATCTTGATAATTATTACCCATAAAGTATTTTTGTAATGAATTTTCGATATACAATTCACTTCCATACAATTTGAGTATTAAATTTTCTAATTTAGAAGAATAGCCTTTTACATAGTTTCTACCGCTTAAAATAGGACACCATTCAAACCCTGCCCAATCGATATATTTTAACTCACCAGCTAAAAATACTTTAGGTAGATTATCTACTAATCCTTTGGAAATGATGGTATCGTACAAAGTAGCCAATGCATAAGCATAAGAACCTCAAAAAGAAAAACGCTAAAAACCGAAGTTATTAGCGTGTCTTTTTAAATGCCTTATTATAGTTTTTATTTAAAAGCGTTTGTACATCTGACATACGATAATATATTTTATTCCCTATTTGAGAGAATGATATTTTACCTTCATCACGCCACGTTTGTGCTGTACGCTTGCTTATATGCATAAGCTGTAAAAAGTCTGCATTGTCTAAAAATACATCTTGTGGTTTTTTAGATGTATCTGTGATTGTAGATTTGATTTCGTCAATACGCCCTATAAGTTCTTGGTATTGGTCTTTGGTTAAAATTACTGCTTCCATTGTCTTAATATGTTTTATGTTACTAATTATTGATGCAACAAATATTAAGCTCTGTATAGGTACTTATAAGGTTGACCTTATAAGACCTTATAATAAAAGTATTTTAATGAAGCGGATTGTCGTTTATGTATTGTTTTGCATCTTTTTGAAACTTTTGTGAGGTATCAGAAAAATCAAGTTTAGATTTTAATTGCAAACCTATATTACTTGCTATAAGTTGGCATAGTTTATCGATTCCTATATGTGGTAGTATATTATCTTCTCTTAATGCTTCTACAACACCTCTTAATGCTCCTTTTTTACGTGAGCTTAAAATGGATTTCCCATTTTTAGTAATGCTTAAATCTTCAAGTAATTTTAAAATGTACTCTTGTTTATTATTATCTATAATATCATCTAAAGAATCTGCTTGTTTACTACTTTTAGTAGTCTTTAATTTAATTTTAGCTAACTCTTTATTTATAATTTCTAATAAGCCTTTTATAGAAGTAAATTCAGTTGGATAAAGTAGTTTTTCTTTATCAATATAAATAGGTTCTTCTGGATCTTCATACTCTACATCAAAAAACATTTTCTTGTTTTTTAAGTAACCAAGTTCAAATAGCTTTTCCTCTGAATAACCTTTGTCTTTAATTTTACTAAAAGCTCTTTCTACTTGTTCTTCAGTATAGAAACAATCTTGTGCCATTTTCATTGAAAATAAATACCAACCTACATCGTCTTTGAGATACTCTAAAGCATCTTTTTCTAAAGAGGTATTATCTTTTACAATTTTGTATAATTGTAGACTACTAATAAGTTGCCCTCTTAAATTATCTAAAATTTCAGAGAGACTATCTTTTATTTTTCTTTCATTTCTTGCATCAACATCTGCTTTCATTTTGTCAATAATATTGTTAAGCCTATCTTCATTTTTAGGCTCTTCAAGTAGCTTAGGAATTACTGGTGTAGGTAATGTAGGTTGAAATTTTTCAATTATTACTGCATCACTAACAATACTTGTTTCTTTAATAAAATCTGCTTCGATGTCTAAAAACTCCCTTAATAGTTTTGGGTACTTTCTTTCGTCTTCATCCGAATATTCCAAGTTTTTATATTGTGCTAATTTAAATTCACGTTGTCTAAGTTCTTTTATTCTACTTTGTAAATACAATACCTTATTTGTAGGTTCTGCATCATTTAAGACTTCTTGAAGTCTTGTTATGCCTTTATTAAATAATCTTGCGAATTGGTCTCTTTGGTTTTCTATATGGACTGGAAAAGGCAATGAAAGTGAATGAAAATGTTGCATAAAATCATCCATTGACTGTTCCAGCTCGTTATAAATCTCTTTATCTAAAACCATTTGATGCAACAGAAACATAACATTAACAGAAGAAGATTTATCTTTAGATATTTCCATATTTTTAGTATCAAAAACATTAAAATAAATACCTGCTATATCCCAAAGTACTCTATCTATTTTTATTACTTCTGCTAAATCGTCTTTGTATTTTTGATTATCATTATTAAAAAAACAATTCACTTTAAAAGATGAAGCTAATGCCTTTTTGTTTTCATCAGTAATAAGGGCAAAAAGTTTTTTTTCTTCAAACTCATTAAATTTATGTCTGTATTCTTCAAAACGCTCTATTAAGAAATCTTTTATTTCCTGTTCTGTATGTTCTGAGTAATAAGCATAATCTGATAAGACATCAATAATTCCCTCTGCTTCTTCTTCTCCTTTACTAATAGATTCTTGTAACATATCTTCCCAAACGGGAAACGAAAAAACAGTTTTATAAGATTTACCTTCAATAATACTTTTTAGCCAATAAGAAATGTTTTCAATGGTATAAAAAATAGTAAATTCATTACCAACAATACTTTTGGATTTCTGCTTGACTTTATCTAACACTTCCCCAACGTTAATTGGTGTTATCTTCTTGAAATCTATTTTTTCACTATGAAATATCTTGTAATTATCAAGCAATAAATTATTGTCAAAATCTCCTAAATTAAAATCCTTGAAAAAATAGAGTTTTGACAAAATAGATTTAATCTTTTCAGCATCATTAAGAGTTTGCAAAAATTCATCTTCAATAATTGAAAATTGTTGATTGATAAAATCTAATGGATTCTCAATACTATTTAGGTGTTGTTGGTATTTATTTATTGATGAGGTGGTTTCGTAAACAGATATATCAATTAAACTGTTAGACTGCCATTCTAAAATATTATAATAATCTTCACGCTCAATATTATAAGTGTTTTCAAACTCAAAATAATACTCACACCTTTTACCTTTTAAAAATTGTTTAAATGTGTATTTAGGAATTTTATCTTCGGCATCGTGAATAAAATTATATAATTTACTTCTGTACTCTCCAAGATAAACTGAGTTGATAAATGCATCACTTTCATCTACACCTAATAAAAAATATCTGCTTGCAAATTGAGTAATAAGCCAATTTTCTGTACTATGATTTTTCACATAGTATGGATGTTCATCAGCGTTTATAATCTCTTTTATTCTATTCTTTTCTTGAATATGGAATTTAAGCGCATCAAAATCATTTAAATCTTTTGTCTTATCTAATACTTTAATTTTATAATCTTCTTCTGCTTTTTGCTTTGCTACATTATAAATACTATTAAAATGTGCTTTTAAAATATTATTGATTGGCTTATTTAACATTTACTTTTAATTGATGTATTGATCTACTGCTTTATCTAATTCACTACTTACTATTTTAGCATATACTTGTGTGATACCTATATCTGTATGGTCCATTAGTTTTGATACGTGTTCTATTCTCATACCGTTATTTAATGCCCTGGTCGCAAATGTGTGCCTACTAATATGAAAAGTTAAAGAAAAAGGCAATTCTAATTCTTTTCCCATTTTAGTTAAATACATACCACTTAATGCGATAGCTCTTTGTACTATTTTTGCTCTATGCTCTCTATTTGTGAAATACTCTTTATCAATTTTTGCAAATGGAAATATTATATCTCCGTTTTTACTTTCTTCTGTTTTGTACTTCTCTAAAATCTCAATCGCTTTTTGCCCTATTCTAATACTATGCTGTCTATTAGTTTTTCGAATAACTTTAGTTATTTTTTGTTCTTTAGTATTATAGTTATTCCATTTTAATTCGATTACATCGCCAAACCTTAAACCACCAGAAAAGACTGAAAAAATAAACATATCTTTTATAACTTCTGCTTTAGCTTTATTTGATACTTCTAAATTTACTAATGCTTTAAACTGTTCATCGTTAAGATAACGCTTTGTACTTTTAGACTTCTTAACATTAAACTTGCTAAATGGAAAGTGATTTAACGGTATTAGGTCTTCTCTCTGAGCTTCTTTAAACATTAAGTTAAGAATCTTTAAAGAAAAATTTATAGTCGTGTTATTGTTGCCTAACGTAGTACCGCAATATCCTGCATAGTTTTTTAATGTTGTAACAGTAATATCGTCAAACATTACTTCTCTATGACCTATAAAGGTTTCAAACTTTTTAAGGTAGTTTTTGTAGTTGTTATAAGTAGATAATGCAAGTGTGTGCTTTTGCTTCTCGCAACGGTTATAAGAATACTCAAAGAAATTAACCATAGGCTTACCTTTTATGGCTTCTTTAAGTTTTCTCGCTGATGTAGATTGATTTTTGGTTTCTAAGTCTGCAATTTGCCCTTGTGCATCTGCAACCTTTTGAGATAAGAATTTATTAAGGCGTGCAGAATTACTATGATTTTTCTTTACTATCTGCTTGTCTTCATCCCATTCTGAAGGACTAATTTTAAAGCCTAATGATATAAATTTAGGTTTGCGGTCTTTGATAAGCCTAAGATATAAAGGTGCGTTACCTGCTTTATCTATCTTATTTTTTCTTAGAATTATTTTAACTGATGCCATAATTTCCCTTTGTATTATAGTGTGCAAGCTGGTGCAATAGAATACTAAGGTACAACAATTGGTACAACAAACAATGCATTTACGTGTATTTATCTGCACTTTGTTGCATTGATTTTTTATATGAATCCTTTATATATGGGCTTTTTAAAGAATAGCAGATTATATGGGTACAACAATTAGACAACACCGTGTATAATTAATTGCTTTGGCAAGTGCTTATTTCGAAAATTCCTTCGGAATTTTCTCTGGTTCGTATTTGTTTATTAATTTAGTTGCTTAACCACGCAACTAACCATACACAACAACGTT
>TARA_R110002074_G_scaffold31190_3_pt1 | contig 20519 bp, 18 predicted proteins | sample TARA_R110002074 | Tara Oceans TARA_R110002074 (sample SAMEA4397215) | marine metagenome | biome: Polar Biome; feature: [MIX] marine epipelagic wind mixed layer (ENVO:01000061); material: water (ENVO:00002006), including particulate matter (ENVO:01000060) such as... | depth 10-100 m | reverse complement strand
CTCGGTACCTGCCGAGACGTACAAGGTCGATCCGATCCTCGCCCGTGCGATGGACCGCATCTTCATCCTGCATGCAGACCACGAACAGAACGCCTCGACATCGACCGTGCGTCTTGCCGGTTCGTCGGGCGCGAACCCCTTTGCCTGCATTGCCGCCGGCATTGCCTGCCTCTGGGGCCCGGCACATGGCGGCGCCAATGAAGCGGCGCTCGAAATGCTCGCCGAAATCGGTTCGGTGGATCGCATTCCGGAATACATCAAGAAGCCAAAGACAAAAACGATCCGTTCCGTCTGATGGGCTTCGGGCATCGCGTTTACAAAAACTACGATCCGCGAGCCCGCGTGATGCAGCAAACCTGCCATGAAGTGCTCAAAGTTATGGGCATCAAGGACGATCCGCTGCTCGACGTTGCCATCGAACTCGAACGCATCGCGCTGTCGGATGACTATTTCATCGAAAAGAAACTCTATCCGAATATCGACTTCTATTCGGGCATCACGCTGAAGGCGATGGGCTTCCCGACAACGATGTTCACCGTTCTCTTCGCTCTCGCCCGCACCGTCGGTTGGGTCGCGCAGTGGAACGAAATGATCACGGATCCGGACCAGCGTATCGGTCGTCCGCGCCAGCTCTACACCGGCGCTCCGCGTCGCGACTATGTGCCGGTCGATAAGCGGAAGTGATTTCCGGCTTTCGGATTTGAAATTGAGAGAGGCGTTCTGAAAGGGACGCCTCTTTTGTTTTTTGGAAAACCCCATTCATCAATGCGCCATGCGCGGGCTTGACCCGCGCATGGCGATTACATATTTGAATTAAAGCATCTCCAGCACGGCACGCGCGGCGAGCAGGCTCGGACGCGGACCACCTACACCCATAATGCGGCGCAGGTCGTCGAGGTCGGCCACTGCACGGGCACGCTCAGGCGTCTCGGTAAGGAGTGGCATGACAGCGGCAGCAAGATTGGTGGTGGTGGCGTCGAATTGCAAGAACTCACGCACCGAAGGTCGGTCGAGGATCAAATTGACGATGACGACAGATGGCACGCGCATGAGGCGCGAAACCATATAGGCTGCGATGAGGTCGATCTTATAGGCGATGACCATAGGCACGCGGGCAAGGCCAAGTTCCAACGACACTGTGCCGGAGGCTGCGAGCGCGGCTGTTGCTGCGGCAAAGGCTGCCCGTTTGTCCGCTTCGCCCTCGACCAATATAACGGGGACGGACCATTTTTTGACCGCCTCTTCCACCAGATGGCGGACGTGGGGCACTGTCGGCAAAACGATTTGAAGACCCGGAATTTGCGCGGCGAGCCTTGCCGCTGTCTCGCCAAACAGGCCGACGAGACGTTTTACTTCATTGGTGCGGCTGCCGGGCAGGACCAGAAGCAGCGGCGTGTCAGCGGCCATATTGTGGAGCGCGCGGAAGCGTGCACCCTCACCTTCTGCCGGAATACGCTCGATGGCCGGATGGCCGACATAGACGCAATCGAGATGGGCCTGCGAGCGAAAAAAATCCGGTTCGAAAGGCAGGAGCGCCAGCACGCGGTTGACATATTTTGCCATGGCGCGGGCGCGGCCCTGACGCCAGGCCCAGACGCTGGGCGACACATAATTCGCGATCTTGATATGCGGCGCGCGTCTGTGCACGCGCTTGGCGACCATGTGTGTAAAATCCGGGCTGTCGATGATGACCAGCACATCTGGCTTTTCAGCGATGGCGAAGGCGGCTGTCTCACGCATGCGGCGCAGGATGAGTGGCAAACGCGGAATGACTTCGCGGGGACCCATGACGGAGGTATCGGACATGGGGAACACCGATGTGAGCCCGTGGCCGATCATGTTGGGCCCGCCGACACCGGTGATGCGGATGCGCCCACCCGTCTCGCTGAGAAGCGCCTCCATCATCTCGCCGCCGAGCGCGTCACCCGAGGGTTCACCCGCGACCAGCATGATGTGGGGCACACGCGGCACGATCTCGCTCATGACTTCAACCTGTCGAGGCGCGATGGCGGGAAACAGGTGATGAAGAGACCGAGCTTGTTGGCGACGCCTGCAATTTCGTCTGTGTCGGCAATGATCGCCCCGCCCGCTTCGACTGCGATCCCTGCAAGGCCAGCCATTGCCGCACGCTCGACCGTGCGGCTGCCGATGGTCGGCAGATCGACACGACGATCCTGCGCGGGCTTGGGAAGTTTTACCAGGACACCAGAGCGGCCACTTTTGAGGTCTGGGTACTCGGCGGCGACGCGGAACAGCATGGCATCTGTGCCTTTCACGTCTTCCAGCGCGATAACCTGTCCATCGCGCACGACTGCACCCTGACCGATATCACGGGAACCAATGTCGAGCGCGGCACGTATCGCCATGTCGATGTCGGCCTCTTGCGCGGCGTCGGGATGACGCTCCGTCAACTGACCTTCAGCGGCGAGCAAAGATGTGAGGATGGTTTCTGCGGCGACGACATTGAGGCCGTTGCGCTCTAGATATTCAACGACACCACGCAGCAAAGCGTCATCACCGACTTTCAAACGCTTGATGAAATCGGGCATGAGCAACAGGCCCTGAAAATCCGGCAGGATGTCTCGCAAGCGCGGCCTGTCCATGGGCCCGATGAAAACCACATCCTCGCAACCCGCCTCTTTGAATAGCCGTACAAAACGGCCCATTGCGCCGAGGCGTACCCAATCATGCGGCCAGACCTCGATGGAGGGACCGGCGGCTCCTTTGAGGCCAACGATGAATACATCGCGGCCTTGCGCATGCGCGGCTTCGGCAAGCTTGAGCGGCAGCACGCCGCCACCTGCGGCGATACCGAGTTTGCGCGGGCTTGGGGCGGGCGTCATCATGGCGCGATGATCAGCGCGTCGGAAGGCAGAGCGGACGTTCGCTGGCCGACTGAATGAAATTCACAATCTCCATTACATCAGCTTGATCGGCAAATTCAACGCCGACTGCGGTGACGCGATCACGCAATGCACCATCCGGCCCGAAGATTTTGCTATAGGCATCACGCAACGCAGAGATGCGTTCGCGCGAAAAGCCGTGACGTTTCAGGCCGACGAGATTGAGGCCAACGAGACCGGCGCGATTGCCAACGACGAGACCGAACGGAATGACATCGCCTTCGACAGCACTGGCACCACCGATGAATGCATTGCGGCCGACGCGGGCAAACTGATGGATCGCCGCACCGCCGCCAAAGATGACATGATCGTCGATGCGGCAATGACCGGCGAGCAGCGTGGCGCTCGAAATGATGACGCCATCGCCGATGATGCAATCGTGACCGATGTGAACGCTCGACAGGCCGACGAAGTTATCGCCGACCTTCGTCAGCATTCCACCACCTTCAGTGCCCGTGTTCATGGTCACATATTCGCGGATCATCGCATCGGCGCCGACTTCGAGACGGCTGTCTTCGCCGTGGAACTTCAGATCCTGCGGCTGCTGGCCGAGCGAGGCGAAAGGAAAAATTTTGGCGCGCGGACCGATCGTCGTGTTGCCGTCGATGACAACATGGCTCAGCAATTCGCAATCATCGCCGAGCGTGACCTTGGGACCGATGACGCAATAGGGACCGACCTTGACGTTCGCCCCGAGCTGCGCTTTCGGATCGATGATGGCGCTGGGGTGAATATGGGCCATCAGGCGTCCGCCTGATCGATGATCATGGCCGCGAAATCGGCTTCGGCAACGACAACGCCGTTAACCTTGGCTTGCCCGTTGAACTTCCACACCGGACCACGGTTCTGCGATTTGACGACATGGATGTGCATGACGTCGCCGGGTACGACTGGCTTGCGGAACTTGGCTTTATCGATCGACATAAAATAGACGATCTTGTTATCGGCGCCCTGCCCCAGACCATTGAGCACGAGCGCGCCCGCTGTCTGCGCCATGGCCTCGACGATGAGGACACCGGGCATCACCGGCATGCCGGGGAAATGGCCCTGAAAATGTGGCTCGTTGAAGCTCACATTCTTGACGCCGATAGCACTGTCGGTGCCACGCATTTCACGGATGCTGTCGATCATCAGCATCGGATAGCGATGCGGCAGAAGCTGCATCACGCGCTTGATATCGGCTTCATCGACTTTCGCTGAGGACGTCTCCGTCTCGCTCATGTTGTGGTCCTCACCTTCAGAGTTACCAAGTTCAATTTCAATCACTCATCCGCGTCGGGCTTACGCCGCCGACCCAGATTGCGGACACCTGCAAGCTCGCGCGCCCATTCTTTTACAGGTCGCGCCGGTGCGCCGCCATAGCGTTGACCGGCGGGCACATCATGCGTGACGCCGCTGCGGGCGGCGAGCTGTGCGCCGGAATTGATCGTCAGATGACCGGCGACACCTACTTGCGCCGCCAGCACCACAAAATCACCGAGTTTCGCGCTGCCAGCGATGCCGGTTTGCGACACGATCACACAATGGCGTCCGATGACAACATTATGGGCGATCTGACAGAGATTATCGATCTTTGTACCTTCGCCGATCACCGTGTCGGGGCCGGCGCCGCGGTCCACTGTGGTGTTGGCGCCAATCTCGACATCATCCTGAATGATGACACGGCCAAGCTGGGGCACCTTGTCGTGACGCGGCAGGCCCATAGCAAAGCCGAAGCCGTCCTGCCCGATGCAAACCCCGGGATGGAGCATGACACGGTCGCCGATATGGGCATGGCTGACAGTAACATTGGGGCCGATGAAACAATCGCGTCCAACTGTGCAGCCGCGCGCGATGGCGGCATTGGAGCCGATGACGCTGCCTGCACCGATCTCCACGCCTTCGCCAACTGACGCGCCGGGCTCCACAGTGACGCCCGAGCCGAGCTTGGCAGTCGGATGGACATGGGCACGCGCGTCGATGCGACCAGCGGCGTCATAAGACGGCGCGCCGTGCGCTTCCTGCGGATAAAAAATCTGGCTAGCCAGCGCATAGGCCCGGTAAGGATCGTTGCTCAGCAACAACGCCATGCCCGCGGGTGCGCGCTCGGCATAACGCGGATGAATGATGCAGGCACCAGCGGCCGTCGCCTCGAAGGCCGCGATGTATTTCGGATTGTCGAGAAAACTCAAATGGCTGGTACCGGCGGCATCGAGCGCCGCAATGTCATCGACCTGACGCGTTGCGTCCGATGCGTTGGCCAGCTCAGCACCGACGCGCCGGGCAATGTCGCCCAGCGCGTGCGGTCCTGTATTAGTGAAGAAACGAGGATCAGCCATTGCTGTGATCGCGCAGCAGGCAAGCTAAACCTGTCCGCTCTTCCTTTGTTAGTTTTTGGGTTTTTCCGGCGTAACTTTCAGGGTTGTGATTTTGGCATCGAGGGCCTTGATCACTTCCGCAGTCACGTCGAGGTCCACACCACCGGCCAGCACAACCGACTGGTCGAGAAGAATGTTGGCGCCATGGGCTTTGAGAATGTCAGCAAAGATCGGTCGGACAGCGGCTTCAACCTGCGCGCGCGCGGCATTAGCACCGAGTTGCAGAGCCTGACCCTTTTCCTGCAGCGAACGCTGCGTTGCTTCTTCCTTGACCTGGAACGCCTGAACTTTCTTGGCAAAATCCTCTTCTTTCAGAAGACCACGCTGCTCGCCCAATTTCTTGGCTTCATCGCGGAGGCTTGTCTCAGCCTTTGCGCTTTCAGCCTTCAACTTTGCCGCCTGATCCTGAAGCTGGGTGCGTACGCTGGTACCGACTTTGGACTGAGCAAAAAGCTGTTCGGAATTGACGATCACCACAACGGCAGGCGTGCCCGCGGTCGCCGCTGTCATAGAAGCGACAGACACGAGCGATGCAACAGCAAGCCCTGACAGCAAACGCGTTACAATACGATGCGACTTCATAGTAGAGACTTCCCCTTTTACTCTTAAACAGAATTTGGCTGCGACCGACCAATCGGTCGCAGCCACATAATCAGAAATTGGTGCCCGCGCTGAAGCGGAATGATTCCGTCTCGTCGTAATCCTCATCAGACAACACCTTGGCAAAATCGAGGCGCACAGGACCGAACGGCGACTTCCAGTTGACGCTCAAACCTGTCGAAACGCGCAAACCGAGTTCGTCCTGAATGTTTGTGCCTACCGGTTTGTCACTGACTTTGCCCACCACACCATAATCAAGAAACACGCTGGTACGAATGCCTAGGGCTTCCGGAATGCCGTTGGGAAACGACATTTCCGATGTACCGAAGGCATAGGCTTCAGCGCCGACCGCATCGTCGGTAATCAAATCACGCGGACCGATACCACCCGACTTAAAGCCGCGGAAGTCCGAACCACCCTTGAAGAAACGGTCGTTCAGGCGAACGTCCTGGCCGATACCTTTGATCGCGCCCAGATCGAAACGCTGAGTGAACACCATGTTCTCGGCAATCGGGTAATAGCCATGCACGAGAAATTCTGTGGACAGATATTTAACCGTACCGCCCAGACCCGCGAAATCCTGACTGAACAAGAAGTCCCAGCCTCTGGTCGGCTCCACCGGATCATCGCGCATGTCGAGGTAATAGTCGTACCCAACGACCGACCGCAGATCCCGCCCTTCGGCTGCCTTCACGGCAAGTGAAGCATTCGAAGCAACGTTCAGGATTTCTTCCTGACGCAGTTGATAGCGTATGAGGAAGCGGCTGTTGTCCGACAACGGGAAGCCGAAGCGCACACCGAAGCCCGTGGTGCGGCTGTCGAAAGACGCCTGATCCTGATAGTCGGTTTCTGTACCGAAGAGATCGAAACCGCCAACCAGATCGCGACCAAGGAAATAAGGATCAGTGTATTGGAACTGAATCAGCTGCTGGCGCTTGGAGAGCGACACGCTGGTACCAACCTGCAAACCACGGCCGAGGAAGTTACGTTCCGTGAGCGAGACACCAAGAATGGCGCTGTCAACCGACGAGAAGCCGAAGCTCAGCGAGAGCGAACCTGTCGATTGTTCCTGAACGGCGACATTGACGACGGTACGGTCTTCGGCTGAACCAGGATTCTGGCTGACATCGACCTTGCTGAAGTATTGCAGGCCGCGGATGTTCTTTTCCGACTTGTCGAGCAGCACCTTGTTGAACGCGTCACCTTCGACGAGTTCCATCTGGCGGCGGATCACACGATCAAGTGTACGTACGTTGCCGGTGATGTTGATGCGTTCAACATAAACACGCGGGCCTTCGGTGATCGTATAGGTGAGACCCACCGTGTGCTTTTCACGGTCACGATTGGCGCGCGGGCGAACCTGAGCAAAGGCGTAGCCTTTGGAACCTGCCGCATATGTCAGCGCGTCTGTGCTCTTGTCGATCAGGACCGAATTATAGCGTTCCCCCTCTTTGGCGAGGATGAGGCTTTCCATTTCCTCATTATTGAGCTTTTCGAGATTGGTCTTCAGCACGATCTTGCCGAAGGTATAAATCTCACCTTCTTCGATGGTGAAGGTGATGTTGAACGAGCTGTTGTCACGGCTAAGGTCAGCGACCGCGGAAATTACACGGAAGTCGGCATAGCCGCGCGCGAGATAGAAGCGACGAAGCAACTCGCGGTCATAGCTGAGACGGTCCGGATCGTAGCTGTCGGACGACGACAGGAACTTCCACCACGCGCTTTCGCCCGTCGAAATGACTTCACGCAGCTTGCCGTCGCCATAGGCGTTGTTGCCGAGGAAGCTGATCGACGCAATTTTGGTCTTCGGGCCTTCGTTGATTTCGAACACGAGATCAACGCGGTTCTGAGGCAGGCGGATCACTTTAGGCTCGACGGTGGCGGCGAAGCGTCCGCCACGACGATAGACTTCAACAATACGCGCCACGTCGGACTGAACTTTGGCGCGGGTATAAATCGTGCGAGGTTTCAGTTCGACTTCGGTGCTGAGGTCTTCTTCTTTGACCGCGCTGTTACCTTCGTAAGCCACGCGGTTAATGATCGGATTTTCAACGACAGTCACAACAAGCGTGCCATCATCAAAGCGGATGTTGATGTCGGCAAAGAGACCGGTCACAAACAGGCGCTTGAGGCTAACGTCCACTTCCGACGCGCTGTAGGCACCGCCTTCGCGTACGGACATATAGGTGAGGACTGTCTCGCGCTCGATGCGCTGATTGCCCTCAACCGTGATGTGCCGGATGATCGGGCCGTCTTCCGCATGGGCGGCTGACACGCCCAGCGCCAATGAGAAAACAGCAACCTGCCCTACCATTGCAAGTGCCACGAAAAGCACTGCGGCTTTGCCGCTCATGCACGAAATTCTGGTCAAAAAACCGGCCAGTCGCATCATCCCCACACCATCCTCAACCGCGCCGCACCCTGTCGGCGCCGCATTATTTAGCCAATCCCCTTAAGGGGAATTCTTAAGTTCAAACGATCAGGCGAACAAACGCACTAAGTCGTTCCAAGTCGCAAAAACCATCAGCATCATTACCAAAGCAAGTCCGACGCGAAAGCCCATTTCCTGCGCCTTCTCGCCGAGCGGCTTACCCTTTACCGCTTCAATTCCGTAATACAAAAGATGTCCGCCATCGAGCATCGGCACCGGAAACAGATTGAGCAACCCGATGCTGACGGAAAGAACAGCCGTCAGATTGAGGAGCGCCGCAAAACCGAGCGTGGCGACCTGACCTGAAACTTCGGCAATGCGCAAAGGCCCGCCAAGCTGGCTTGTGTCTTCGCGACCCACAATCATGGCACCCAGATATCTCATCGTGTGCGAAACAATGAACCATGTTTCCTGCGCACCGCGATAGACGCCGGTAAAGGGATCAGTCTTGACGATCTTGTCTGTGCCTTCGCCCGACTTGCGGGTAAGGCCGAGTTGGCCGATGGCCTGAACGTTGCCGAAACCGTCTTTGACTTCGACACGCCGCGGCGTCGCAGTCAGCGCCACGTTCTCGCCTGCACGCAGGACACCGAAGACCATCGTGACATCGGGGCTGATCGACACGATACGTTGCATATCTTCAAAGCCACCGATCTCGGAACCATTGACGGTGACCACGAGATCGTCAGCCTTAAAGCCTGCTGCCTCGGCAGCGCTGCCAACCTGCACACTTTCGATCATGGCAATCGCAGTGCGATGACCGACGATGGAATAGATGCCCGCAAAAATGACAATGGAGAGAAGGAAATTGGCGATGGGACCAGCCGCGACCACGGCGGCGCGCTGATGCAATGGTTTGAAAAAGAAGAGACCCTTGCGTTCGCTCTCAGGCACCTGTGCCAGCGCCTTGGAGTCCGGCATGCTGGCGGCATTCTCATCGCCCGCGAACTTCACGTAGCCGCCGAGCGGAATCCAGCTGAGTTTCCAGCGCGTGCCGTATTTGTCGGTGCGGCCGAAAATCTCGCGGCCAAAGCCAATGGAAAATGTATCAACCTTTACGCCGCACCAGCGCGCGACGAGGAAATGGCCCATCTCGTGAAAAAAGACGACAACCGTCAGCACGAACAGAAAGGGGATGATGTACCCCCCAGCCGAAGCGCCGAAGTTCCCAAGACCGGCAAGCAAATCCATTACGCTAAACATCCCCAAACACGTCGCGCGGCGCGACACCAAAGTCGTATTACTGAAAGCCCGCTCGCACAACTCCCCCACGCAAACCCTGTGAGGTCCACGCGCCGTCGGGCGAGATTACGTCAGCAGTTGGAACTTTGCACGAATTCCTCAGCCTTAACGCGTGCAATTCGGTCGATTTCGTAAATTTCATCGAGGTTTGCGGGGGTAAGTCCCGTCGCGTTGCTCTGATCCAGCACTTTTTCAACGATTCTGGCTATTTCGAGGAAGCCGATATGGCCGCCCAGAAAGGCCGCAACGGCGATTTCATTGGCGGCGTTGAGGATTGTCGGCGCTGCGGCGCCTGCCTTGAGCGCTTCGCGAGCGAGGCGCAAGGCGGGAAACCGGACGGGATCCGGCTCCTCAAATGTGAGTTTTGCGATCTCGGCAAGGTTCAGCCGGGCGCAGGGTGTCTCCATCCGCTCGGGCCAGCCGAGGGCGTAGGAAATGGGGGTGCGCATGTCCGGCGCGCCAAGCTGGGCAAGTACCGAGCCGTCTACATAGGCGACCATCGAATGGATAATCGATTCCGGGTGAATGATTATGTCGATGCGCTCTTCGCCGACGGGAAAGAGGTAGGCTGCTTCGATGAGTTCGAGGCCCTTGTTAAACAGCGTGGCGCTGTCGACAGAAATCTTGGCGCCCATATCCCATTTAGGATGGGCGACAGCCTGAGCCGGTGTGGCTTTGGCCATATCCTCGATGCTTGTCAGGCGGAAGGGTCCGCCGGACGCTGTGAGGATGATTTTGTCCACGGCGTGGAGACGGTCCGCCTCGAGCACCTGAAAAATGGCGTTATGTTCGCTATCCACCGGCAAGAGGGTCGCGCCCGAGCGGGCGACCTCGGCGAGAAACAGAGGACCGGCGGAGACCAGACATTCTTTGTTGGCGAGCGCAACGGATGCACCGCGGCGGACAGCGGCAAGCGTCGGGGCCAGACCCGCCGTGCCGACGATGCCGGCCATGACCCAATCGGCGGGACGGAGCGCGGCTTCGATAACGGCATTGTGGCCTGCGCCGATTTCAACGCCAGTGCCTTCGAGGCCTGCTTTCAATTCATCATAGAGCAGCATGTCGCCGATGACCGCGAATTGCGGCCTCAGGCGGCGGGCCTGCTCGATCAGGCTTTTGACATTCTTGTGCGCGGTGATGGCCACGAGATCGAAGCGTTCGGGTTCGCGCGAGATGAGATCGAGGGTCGAGACACCGATAGAACCTGTTGAACCCAATACAGAAACGCTGCGGCGGGTAAGATTTCCCGCGCGGATTTGTCGGGCTTCGGTGCGGGATGCTGTTACGGCCAAATCAACACCCCGGCAGCAGGACTTGTGCCCACATGAAGAACGGCGATGATGCCCGCGGCGAGCGCGGCGGTGATGAGACCATCAACGCGGTCGAGGATGCCGCCGTGGCCCGGAATGAGCTTGCCGGAATCCTTAACGCCAGCGCGGCGCTTGAGGGCGCTTTCGAGAATATCGCCACCCTGCGCGACAACGGCGAGCAGCGCGCTGACAAGACCCAACAAAACGGGCGACCCGAGGCCGAACCAATTGGCCGCCACAAAGCCGACCATGGCCGCCCCGACCATGCCGCCGATGAGACCTGCCCATGTCTTGTTGGGTGACAGGCGCGGCGCGAGCTTCGGTCCGCCGAAACCGCGACCGGCGAAATAGGCGAATGTGTCGGTGGCCCAGACGACAAAGAGCAGCCAGAAGATGGCGAGGCGACCGAACTCGGGATCGAGGCGAAGCCAGACGAGCGCAATGGCGGGCAGCACGACATAGGGGAAACAGAAGGCAAGCGTCGGGATCTGCGCGTTGGCGCCTGTGAAGGCCGCGATCATCATGGCGAATGTCAGACAGGCCAGTGTGACAACGAGAGCCACAAAGGGTCCGCCAAGGCCGGTGAAGACAACCGCTCCGAAGACGGTGCTGGCGAGCAAGATGCGCAATGTGGGCGAGAGGCCCGGCAGCAAGTCGGTCAGTTCAAAAGCCATAGCCATGCTGGCGAACGCGATGAGCGCGGCGAAGTACCAACCGCCTGCCCAGGTGAGCCCCAGTGCAACCGGTGCCAGCACCAATGCCGAAAGGATGCGGGTGCGCAGTTCGTTTGGGTTGCCGGCGGATTTGGAGGCGTCGGGCATGGCTGATCTGGCTTCCGTCATGGTTGGTTCGGCTCAAGATTTGACCGGAGTCGTATTCGCAGATGCCGCCACGGCCCCGAAGCGGCGGTCCCGCTGATTAAATTCGGCAATTGCCTCCTTCAAACAGTCCGGCGAAAAATCCGGCCAGAAGACATCGCTGAAAACGAGTTCCGCATAAGCGCTTTGCCATAGCAGAAAATTAGACAGGCGCTTCTCGCCGCTAGTGCGGATGATGAGGTCGGGATCGGGAACACCCGCCGTATCGAGATGGTTTGCGACAGTTTCCTGAGAGATTGCTTCAGGATCGATGCGGCCGGCGGCGACTTCGCGCGCAATGCGGCGCATGGCCGAGGTGATCTCGTTCTGACCGCCGTAGTTAAAGGCAATGATGAGCTTGAGGCGATTGTTGTCGCGCGTCAGGCTTTCGGCTTCTTCGATCAGCGCGACCAGATCGGACTCCAGATGCTCGCGGTCACCGATGATGCGAACCTGTACCCCGTTCTGATGAAGCTCGGCCAAGTCCCTGCGGATAAAGAGTTTTAGCAGGCCCATCAGATCGCTGATCTCGTCCGGCGGACGGTTCCAGTTTTCCGAGCTAAAGCCGTAGAGCGTCAGATATTGGATGCCCATTTCACCGGCGGCCCGCGTGATGACACGCACAGCTTCAACGCCCTGACGGTGCCCCAGTTGCCGTGGCAGGTGGCGGCGCGCAGCCCAACGGCGGTTGCCATCCATGATGATAGCAACGTGGCGCGGCACGGGTGCCGCGGCGGTCTCGCTCGCTGTGGGGTCAACTCTCCCCATCATTGACTGGCTTTCTCTATGAAAAACATACGCTTAGGGCCGTGTCGTCATCCAATAAGGGAGACTAACCTCAAACCTGCATGATTTCCGCTTCTTTGTGCGACAGCGCACCATCGATTTCGCCAATGATGGCGTCAGTGAGCTTCTGAACCTTTTCCGACCACGACTTGTGGTCGTCCTGGCCCATGTGGCCATCTTTCTCCAGCGACTTCAATTCGTCCATCGCGTCACGACGCACATTGCGCACCGCGATGCGGGCCTGTTCGGTGTATTTGGCCGCGATCTTGGTGAGTTCCTTGCGGCGCTCTTCGTTGAGTTCTGGGATCGGCAGACGGATCAACGTGCCGTCGACATTGGGATTGAGACCGAGACCCGACGAACGAATGGCTTTGTCCACGGCACTGACCATGCCCTTGTCCCAGACCTGCACCGTGATGAGGCGGGCTTCAGGCGCGTTGACCGTGCCGACCTGCGAAATCGGCATGGACTGGCCATAGGCCTCGACCATGACCGGATCGAGCAGAGAGGCCGAAGCACGGCCGGTGCGCAAACCAACAAATTCCTGTTTCAGCGCCGCCATTGCGCCGCGCATACGCCGTTCAACGTCGCCGATGTCGAGTGTCCGGGGTTCAGCCATAATCGTTGTATCCTTTAGGTGAGCATTTAGATCAGGCGCCAGCCTTCGTTTGGGAAGGCCGGGATTAAGAAGGTTGAGCGCTGATGATAGTGCAGCGCCCCTCACCTGTCAGAACATTGACGAAACCACCATCGTCATGGATCGAGAAGACGATGATCGGGATATTGTTTTCACGCGCCAGGGCAATGGCCGAAGTATCCATCACGGCGAGGTCGCGTGTCAGCACGTCCATATAGGTCAGGCGGTCGTAGCGGGTCGCATCCTTGACCTTTTTGGGGTCGGCGGAATAGACGCCATCAACCTGCGTGCCCTTCATCAGCGCATCGCAGCCCATTTCGGTGGCGCGCAGCGCGGCGGCGGTATCGGTGGTGAAGAACGGGTTGCCGGTGCCCGCCGCGAAGATGACGACGCGCCCTTTTTCCATGTGTCGCACCGCTCTGCGGCGAATATATGGCTCGGCGATGGTGGTCATGGGAATGGCAGAAAGAACCCGCGTCTGGACCCCCATGCGTTCCAACGAATTCTGCATGGCCAGCGCATTCATCACGGTGGCGAGCATGCCCATATAGTCGGCGCTCGCGCGTTCCATGCCGCTGGCCGCACCCGACAGGCCGCGGAAGATGTTGCCGCCGCCGATGACGAGGCAGATCTCGCAACCGATGTCGGTGGCCTGTTTAATTTCGGCAGCAATCCGGTCCACCGTTTTGACGTCGATGCCGTATTGCTGGTCGCCCATCAGGGCTTCGCCGGAAACTTTGAGGAGCGCGCGCTTGTAGAGGGGTTTTCTGGACATGCGTAATGCTCTTCGGTTTGGCGGAGGCCGCAGGTCCGGAGATTGAGCCCGACGGCGGAATGGAAGTGTCTTTTGGAGCGGGCAGCGAATCCCCTGTGCCCTACCCTGACAATAACGCCCCCGCGCTGGATAAGCGACGGGGGCGTTTTCATTCTTTGGCGAAATGACCCTTTTTTCGGGCCATTTCCGTGTTAACCGCGAGCTGTGGCTGCCACTTCGGCGGCAAAGTCGGATTCTTCCTTTTCGATACCTTCACCGAGCAGGAAGCGGACAAAGCCGACGACGGTAACAGGCGCGCCGATGCCGGCTTCGGCTTCCTTGACGGCCTTTTCAACCGTCAGGTCCGGGTTGATCACGAAGGCCTGCGAGAGCAGCACGACTTCTTCGTAGAACTTGCGGATACGGCCTTCGACCATCTTTTCGATGATGTTGTCGGGGCGGCCGGATTCTTTGGCTTCGGCGATGAGCACATTGCGCTCGCGCTCAACAAGGTCGGCGTCCACTTCTTCGCGACGTGTTGCCACCGGCGCAGTCGCCGCAATGTGCATGGCGATCTGCTTGCCGAGTTCGGTGAGCTTGGCTTTGTCGCCTGTGGATTCCAGACCGACGAGAACGCCGATCTTGCCGAGGCCGCCGACAATGGCGTTATGCGTGTAAGCGGCGACAACGCCTTCTTTGACGCTGATCGCACCGGCGCGACGCACCGACATGTTTTCGCCGATCGTGCCAACCTGTTCGGTGACATAATCTTTGATCGTCAGGGCCGAGCCCGGGAACGTGGCGGCAAGCAGCTTGTCCGTATCGCCGTTGACGTCGAGCGCGGTCTTGGTGATCGCTGTCACCATGGACTGGAACGCTTCGTTGCGCGCAACAAAGTCGGTTTCGGAATTGACTTCGACGACGGCGCCCGTGGTGCCGTTGGCGACAACGCCGACGAGACCTTCAGCGGCGACGCGGCCGGATTTCTTGGCGGCTTTGGCAAGACCTTTGGTACGCAGCCAGTCGATGGCTGCTTCCATGTCGCCAGCCGTTTCGGTGAGCGCGGCTTTACAATCCATCATGCCCACGCCTGTGGTTTCACGGAGTTGTTTGACCATGCCTGCTGTAATTTCAGCCATTGCGATATCCCTCTCAATATATTGAGCATGCGTGAGAGCGGCTCACGCGACGTATGTGTTTTAAGCGAGCGGCCCGATGCGCTTTTGACGGTGCATCGGGCCGATCAGGCGAAATTGGATCGGCTGACGCTTAGGCGTCTGCGGGAACCGCGACTTCGGGTTCGGCTTCGGCACCAACGTCCACGCCGGATGCGATGTGGCTCTGCGAGATACCGTCGATGACGGCGCGCGAGACGAGATCGCAATAAAGCGTGATGGCGCGGGCCGCGTCATCATTGCCCGGAACCGGATAGGCGATGCCGTCCGGGTTCGAGTTCGAGTCAAGAATGGCGACAACCGGGATACCAAGCTTGCGAGCTTCTTCGATCGCAATGGTTTCCTTGTTGGTGTCGATCACGACCATGATGTCGGGAATGCCGCCCATGTCCTTGATACCGCCGATGGCGCGTTCAAGCTTGTCGCGTTCGCGGGTCAGGTTCAGGATTTCTTTTTTCGTGAGACCACGCGCTTCGCCCGCGAGCATCTCGTCAAGCTGACGGAGGCGACGGATCGAGTTCGAGATCGTCTTCCAGTTGGTCAGCGTGCCGCCGAGCCAACGATGGTTGATGTAATACTGTGCGCACTGGCGAGCAGCCGCAGCAACAGGCTCGGACGCCTGACGCTTGGTGCCGACGAAGAGCACACGACCGCCACCGGCAACCGCGTCACGCACGGCGAGAAGCGCCTGGTGCAGCAACGGAACCGTCTGGGCAAGATCGATGATGTGGATGTTGTTGCGGTCGCCAAAGAGGAAGGGGGCCATCTTCGGGTTCCAGCGATGTGTCTGGTGACCAAAGTGAACGCCTGCTTCTAGCAGACCACGCATAGAGAATTCGGGCAGCGCCATGGCACTGTTGCTCCTTTTTCCGGTTGGACCTCCGCGGGGAGAAGAACGACCAGACAATCTGGCCGCACCGGACCGACCTTCCCTATGTTGCCTGACTTAAGGCGTGGGAGAGCCGAACCCCGCGTGTGGATTGGAGCGGGGTATAGGGGGAACGGCGGGAAAAAGCAAGGCCGACCGGCCCCCGGGCTTCCAAGTGACGCGGACAAGGCCGCATCCGGGTAAGAAATCAGCGAAATCGGCTCATAACAGGCGAATATTACAAATATTTGTCTTTTTTCAGACGTTATTTCTCCGGACCGGTCGCGAAGTATGTACCTACTTGATGGGTAAAGATTCGGCGGGGGGAAATGATGTTTCGGATTGGAATTACGATAGCTGCTGGCTTGTTGATGGCTACGCCGGTTTTGGCAGACGGGGTGGGCGCGACAGTGAAATCCGTCACCAACAATGCTGTTTCGGCTATTGGCGGAATGCCGGGTGGCGCAAGGGCTGGCGCATCTGCTTCGGTTGGTGCGGGCGGTGTAGGAGTGTCCGCGGGGGCCAACCTTTCAGGATTAAGTAATTTCACGCCGGGCGGACCACCAAACGGCGGCGGACCCGGCCAAGTGCCCTCGGATCGTGACTTTTACGTCAGCGCCAATTCTGACAGCTCTTTGGGCTACTCCGTCCACATCAGCCACAAGCTGTTTTCGTTCTAGCGTCTGCTAAATTTCTTGCACCTCGACGACCCCGGGCACGGACTTAATCGCGCCACGAATCTGCGGCGTGACTTTGTAGCTGCCCTTGAGCTGAATCTCGATTTCACGGCCGCCTGTGAGCAGGATGAGCGATACGGGGCCTTTGCCTTTTTCGGTCAGGCGTGATTTCAGGGCTGCCAAGGGTTTGGCGTCCTCAATGAATATCTTCATACCGTCGGATGTATCGGCCACAACATTGTCCACCGAGCGCACGGTCTGGGCGAGCAGCTTTGCCTCATCGCCATTCATCTCTACTTCGACGCCGAGGACAACGGCTTTGCCGGGTTCGAGCAACTCGCGCGAGGCGTTGAGCACATCAGAGAACACCACCACCTCGAACTGACCCGACGGATCGGACAGGCTGATGAAGGCAAAGGGATTTCCTTTCTTGGATTTGCGTTCCTGCTTGGCCGTGATCGTGCCCGCGATGAACTCGGCGCGATTGCCGCGCTTAATAAGCTCTGCATAGGTGACGACTTTGGCGCGGCGGAGTGCTGTCTGGAAATCATCAAGCGGATGGCCCGAGAGATAAAAGCCCAGCGCGTTGAACTCCTCGTTCAACCGCTCGATGGGTGTCCAAGGCTCAGCCGAAGGCAATGCGGGATTGGCGACGCTCGCGCCGCTGTCGCCGCCGAACAGACTGACCTGCTTGCTCTCGCGTTCGCTCGCCGACGCGTTCGCTGTGCCGAGGATAAGATCGACCGAGGCGAGCACCTGCGCGCGATGCGGATTTAAACAATCAAAGGCGCCCGCCTTGGCGAGGTTTTCAAAGGCGCGCTTGTTGATGATGCGCGGATTGATGCGGCGGGCGAAATCGAACAAGTCGCTGTATGGCCCGCCCTCCTTGCGCTCCTCGACCAGATGTTCCATCGCCTGCATGCCAACATTTTTGATGGCCGACAGCGCGTAAAGCACATCACCGTCTTTCACCGAAAAAGCGGCGGCGGATTCATTGATGCTCGGCGGGCGTACCTTGATGCCCATGCGCTGTGCATCTTGTTTGAAGACATTGAGCTTGTCGGTATTGCCAAGATCGAGGCTCATGGAGGCGGCAAAAAACTCGACCGGATGATTGGCCTTGAGCCATGCCGTTTGATAAGCGACGAGCGCATAGGCCGCGGCGTGGGATTTGTTGAAGCCGTAGCCCGCAAACTTGTCCACCAGTTCGAAAATCTGCGACGCCTGCGCCTTATCAACTTCCTTGGCGACAGCGCCGGTGACAAAACGCTCTTTCTGCGCCTCCATTTCGGCTTTGATCTTCTTACCCATCGCGCGGCGCAACAGATCGGCTTCGCCGAGCGAGTAGCTCGCCAGGATCTGCGCGATCTGCATCACCTGTTCCTGATAGATGATGACGCCGTAAGTTTCTTTCAGCACAGGCTCAAGTAAGGGATGCAGATAGTCCGGCTTTTCACGCTCGTGCTTACGCTCGATATAGGACGGGATGTTGTCCATCGGACCCGGGCGATAAAGCGCCACAAGGGCAATGATATCCTCGAAGCGGTCAGCTTCAAGCTTGCGCAGCACATCGCGCATGCCCGAACTTTCAAGCTGGAACACGCCGACGGTTTCGGCGCGCGCCAGCATGGCGAATGTTTTTTCGTCGCGGAACGGCAGTTGCAACAGATCGATGTCGATGCCGCGCGTGGCGATCATCTTCACGGCCTCATTGAGCACCGTGAGCGTCTTGAGACCCAAAAAGTCGAACTTTACGAGACCTGCAGGTTCGACCCATTTCATGTTGAACTGCGTCACCGGCATTTCGGAGCGCGGATCTCGGTAGAGCGGCACCAATTCGTCGAGCGGCCTGTCGCCGATCACAACACCGGCGGCATGCGTTGAGGCATGGCGATACAGGCCTTCGAGGCGCTGACCAATTTCGAGAAGTTTGGCGACGGCTTCTTCACTGTCACGCGCTTCCTGCAACCGGGGCTCGCCCTTGATCGCTTCGGCCAGCGTAACGGGTGCGGCGGGATTGTTGGGTACGAGTTTGCAAAGCCGGTCCACCTGCCCGTATGGCAATTGCAGCACACGCCCCACGTCGCGCAGTACGGCGCGGGCCTGAAGTTTTCCGAAGGTGATAATCTGCGCGACACGGTCAAAACCGTATCGGTCTTGCACGTAGGAAATCACTTCGTCGCGGCGGTCCTGACAAAAGTCGATATCAAAGTCAGGCATGGAAACGCGTTCGGGATTCAAGAAACGTTCGAACAGCAGGCCAAAGCGCAGCGGATCAAGGTCGGTGATGGTGAGGGCCCAGGCGACCACGGAACCGGCACCCGAACCACGACCCGGACCGACCGGAATGTCATGTGCCTTCGCCCATTTGATGAAGTCGGCAACGATGAGGAAGTAGCCGGGGAAATCCATCTTGATGATGACATCAAGCTCGAAGCGCAAGCGGGCGCGATATTCCTCCTCCGAGGCCACAGTCTCAATGCCGTGGAGGCGCGCGGTCAGCCCCTCCTCCGCCTGCTGGCGCAGCGCATCGGCTTCGCTCGTATCGGCGCTGAAGGTCGGCAGGATAGGTTTGCGTGTGTGCGGGCGATAAGCGCAACGGCGCGCGATCTCGATGGTGTTCTCAATCGCTTCGGGCAGATCGTCGAACAGGGCGACCATCTCGGCCTGCGTTTTGAAACGATGGTCGGGCGTCAGGCGCCGACGATCCGTCTGGGATACATACGCGCCTTCGGCAATGCAGATCATCGCATCATGGGCTTCGTATTCGACCTCTTGCGCAAAATAAGGCTCGTTGGTGGCGACAAGCGGCAGGTTCATCGCATAGGCCATGTCGATGAGCGCGGTTTCCGCCTGCCGCTCGGTGTCGAGCCCGTGACGCTGCAATTCGACATAGAGGCGATCGCCGAAAATCGCCGCGAGCCGGTCCATCAGGCTTTGCGCGGCGGGGCGCTGGCCGGTGACAAGCAGACGGTTGACGACACCAGCCGGTCCGCCGGTGAGGCAGATGAGGCCGGCGGCATGTTCGGCGACGAGATCGAAAGGCACATGGGGGAAGTCGCCCGCTTCCGGCCCCAGAAAGGCGCGGCTCGTGAGCTTCATCAGGTTTTCGTAGCCCTGCTCATCCTTAGCGAGGAGCGCCAGGGTGCCCGACAATTCGCGCCGCGCAGCGCGTCCGGGTTCGGCGGTTTCGGCGAGCATGACAGGCAGCGTGACGCCTGTGATCGGCTGGATGCCTGCGCCAGAGAGGATTTCAGACGCCTCAAGCGCACCGAACAGGTTGCTCGTGTCCGTGATGGCAACGGCGGGCATGCCATCAGCCTTGCACAGCTTGGGTAAGTCCTTGATGCGGATCGCGCCTTCGAGCAGCGAATAGGCCGAATGAAGACGCAGATGAATGAAGCGGGGCAATGAGTCGGGCATACGCGACATTGTCCGGCCCCTCCTCGCCAAAGTCACCTGCTGCGGGGTCGCGGCAGGGCCCGACGGGCATCAAACCTGTGGAAAAGGTAAAAGCGTGCTCAAACGACCATGGATTGGTGGGCGATCTGAACCCATGTGGCTGCCACCCAGAGGAAAGCGCCGATGGAGCCGAGAGCTGCAATGTCCTTGAGCCAGTCGCCCGCTTCTGAATGGTTGGCAGCGTGAATGAGTTTCGTCATGGGTAGCCCCTCTGCATCAGGTTCACGTAATGTTCCTGTTGAGGATGTTCTATCTATGTTCTCTTTCTGTCAAGCGTCAACTTTAGAAAAAATCACCAGCTGAAATTGAGGGCCGAGGCCGCGTAGGTCGTATCGGACATGGCCCAGGGGGTCAGACCCTCGGGCTTGGGCGGCACCTCAATTCCATCCGGCCAGCCGTCGGCGACCTCATAAACGCGCAAGGCGACCTCGCCTTTGGCGGGTGCAGCAAAGCTCAGGGT
>TARA_R110002074_G_scaffold402261_2_pt1 | contig 20612 bp, 13 predicted proteins | sample TARA_R110002074 | Tara Oceans TARA_R110002074 (sample SAMEA4397215) | marine metagenome | biome: Polar Biome; feature: [MIX] marine epipelagic wind mixed layer (ENVO:01000061); material: water (ENVO:00002006), including particulate matter (ENVO:01000060) such as... | depth 10-100 m | reverse complement strand
TAGCGTACCCGGGGTTCGAATCCCTGGCCCACCGCCATTTTTTTCTTTAAGTACAGGCAGTTGAAAGATCTTCTCTAAGCTGTGAGCATGCCTCTAAAGTTCTTATACATTCTATATAATATAGAATTGTATATTATAATTCTGACTTTTCCGATTCCACGGCTTAATTAGTCACAGCTTTCTTTTCCCTCAAATAACCATCCGTTGTGCGCTTGTCATCGTGCAAAAGGTTTGCTGTAGCATCGCCGCCCGCGGCATCCACGTCAGTTGCGTGTTTAGCCCTCAAGTCGTGCTCGGTAACCCGCTCAACCAGATTTGTGCTTTCAAGCGCTCGGGTCATCACAGCAGATCGCCAGCGATTCTGAAACGCGCTGTCACTCAGCGGTTTTCCGACGCGGTCATATACCATCGTTAACCCTTGTTCGCCAGCGGCGCAACACCATCGATGCTGAGCGATTGGCTCTGAGAGCCCAGGTTAACCGGCTGTTCATCAAAAGCCGAAGCTCTGCGGGCAGCCGCACTCTCACCAGAAAGACGGTGTGGACGTCGGACGCTTTAAGGTACTCCGTCTGATGAGTGGGCTGGGGCTCACCTGCAAGCAGCCTGGTCCGCATGCATACAGGCAGGCAACGGTTGAACGACCAGACATCCCGAATTTGACCGCCATCGAAAGCCTCCCTCACAAACCTTGAAAACCTTCCTGGCAAACCATGCAGCCGATCTGGCCTCCGTGGATTTCTTCACTGTACCCGCGGATACATTCCGGATCAGGTATGTATTTGCCATTCTGAATCCCTATGTCGAGAGCATAGTTGGCAGCATCCGGTGAGCGTATCAGTCCCAATTCAGCTGGAACGTTGTTTCTCGACGCCCTGCAGTTGTTGATGTGTTTGCTATACTGAAAAGCACAGTGGCTGGCTTGTTTAGCAAATTATGGAAGGCGCAGATATGACCACACTGGATTACAATTTAGCAGAACTGGAACCTTGGACCAGATTGCACGAGTTGGCGAAGAGTGTCCGCAATACGAGAATCTCGGATCTGCTTGCCAAGGATCCCGGAAGAACGGATAGATATAGCCAGGAAGCTGCTGGGTTTTTCCTTGATTATTCCAAGAACCTTGTCACCGATGAGGTGATGAAATACCTGTTGCAAATTGTGGACGAATCCCCGCTTTATGCCCGCCGTGACAATCTGTTCCAAGGGGCAAATATCAACACCACGGAGGGGCGCCCAGTTTTACACTGTGCACTAAGGGCGAGTCCTGCGCAGTTGTCCAAGGACGGCCTCGATGGCATTAGCGAACAAATTACTGAACAAAAAAATCGAATTAAACAGCTTAGTGACCAGATTCGTTCCGGCAGTTGGTTGGGTTCGACGGGGAAACCAATTACCGATATTGTAAATATCGGTATTGGTGGATCGGATCTTGGGCCAAAACTTGCCTGCGAAGCCCTAAAGGAATTTGCACACGAGCGGATCCATTGCCATTTCGTCTCCAATGTGGATGGTGAGTCGATCAACAGCACATTGAAGTCACTGGACGCGCAGACGACGCTGGTTATTATTTCCAGTAAGACATTTACTACTCAGGAAACTTTGCTGAATGCAAAAGCTGCAGCCAGTTGGTTTCAGAACCATCTTGAGATAGCGAATGTTTACCAATCTCCTCACTTTATCGGTGTGACGACGTCGCCGTCAGAAGCGGCAAAGCTGGGAATCAGCGAGAGTAATATCCTTGAATTCTGGGATTGGGTTGGCGGTAGATATTCTCTTTGGTCAACCATCGGCTTGTCGATCGCGATCTCTATTGGTTATGAGAACTTCGCGCAAATGCTCGACGGCGCACAAGAGATGGATATTCATTTCCGCGAGTCACCTGCTGCCAACAATATGCCCATCATCCTGGGGGTATTGGGCATCTGGTATGGGAATTTTTTGAATGCTGAAAGCCACGCAGTTATTCCCTACTGTGAACGGCTGTTTAACTTACCGTCCTATATACAGCAGCTTGATATGGAGAGTAACGGTAAGAGCGTGACATTGGATGGCAGGCAGGTGAATTACTCCACTGGGCCTGTTATTTGGGGGCAGCCGGGCACCGAAGCGCAACACAGTTTCTTTCAGCTTCTACACCAGGGAACCCACGTCATCCCTGTGGACTTTATCGGGCTGCTGGGTGATGACCTCAGTTCACCTGAACACCACCGGATATTGTTGGTCAATATGTTCGCCCAAGCTGCTGCCCTGATGTTAGGGAAGCAGGATTTGGAACGCCGCCCTTATCGAAACTACGAGGGAAACAAGCCCTCAAACACGCTGCTTATGGATAAGCTGACACCCAGGACGTTCGGTGCGCTGTTAGCGCTTTACGAACACAAAGTGTTTGTTCAGGGTTGTCTATGGAACATCAATTCGTTCGACCAATGGGGCGTCGAATTGGGAAAGGAGCTGGCCCGGAACATGTTAGACGCAGAATCTGGAACAACTGGGTTGGATCCTTCAACCCGAGGATTGCTGGACAGACTCAATGCGTTCCAATCTTGAGATTGCCGCACCTGAATCTGATCTGATTACATTCAAGGTTTGGTCGCTGCAGTATTCACGGCTCCTCAGGTGCAAAAGGGTGCTGGCACAAGGTGGTCGCCACCAGTTCAACACTGGCGAATAGTGGAACAGGCAATGAATAACCTGGAAAAACTGTTCTATTTTAGAGGTGTATCCGCAGAGTATCTCAACTACTCCGCGGAGCGAATAGTTGTTCCTCACGAGACTAGAGTCAAACTTCTGGAAGCAGTTGGATACGATGTAACAAATGATGAGGCTGTTGCGCAGGCCGTGTATGAATTGGACGCACTGCCCTGGAAGAGTTGGCTTAAAACGTTCAATATTTTGCGTTCCGGGGAATCTGAATATTTCGACATTCGAGTACACCCAGAGGAAAGGTCGACATTAATTTCCTATCAGATCACCACTGAAGCGGGTGAACTGCACGAGGGCGAGCTAACGCCTGCTGAATTACCCGAAGTTGGCGACTACTATATTGACGGTATTCGCTACCGTGCTCACCGATACCCTCTCGCAGGCCTGCCGCTTGGCTATCACCAGATAGTGCTGTCGAACGCCTCTCGAAAGGAGCAGGCTGTCCTGGCGGTTGTTCCGCTGAAATGTTTCGAGATCGGTAACGGTCATTCAGACCGCTTGTGGGGAATCAATTGCCAGCTTTATACACTGCGTTCCGAGCGCAATTGGGGCATTGGCGATTTCAGTGACTTAATGGAGTTGATCGCCGGCAGTGCCAGCGTTGGCATGGATATCGTGGCGCTGAATCCGCTGCATGCGCTCGATATGTCCGCAGAGGATTTCTCCAGTCCTTACAGCCCCTCCGACCGCTGTTTTCTCAATCCACTGTATTTGGACCCGGAACGGATTCCGGAGTTTTGGGAATGTCAGACAGTAGTCTCGCAGTTTCGCAGCCCCGCCTGCCAGAAAAAACTGGCAGCTTTACGGGGCCTGACACACGTCGACTACCGGGGTGTGGCCGAGTTCAAGTACCCGGTTTACGAAGCGCTGTTTCAGCACTTTCTTGCGCAGGAGATAGAGCTGCGTACGGAGCGGGCGAAAGCGTTCGATCTTTTTGTGCAGCAGCGCAATGACTCACTGACAAGATTTTCCCAACACGAATCCCGGCTCGATTTTCAATCCCTCGGTGTGAGCCGCGGCACTTCGACTGATCCACGCTTTCACCAATACCTGCAATGGCTTGCCCAGCAGCAGTTGCAGCAGTGCCAAACCCTCGCGCTGGAGTGTGGCATGAGCGTGGGTCTCATGGGTGACCTGGCTGTGGGTGCTGTTAAAGAAGGGGCAGAAGTGCAGGGCAACGCAGAGCTGTTTTGTGACGCAGCGACGATTGGTGCGCCGCCGGACCCTTTCGCACCGCAAGGTCAAAACTGGAATTTGCCGGCCCCGGATCCGATTGCGTTACAGCGAGATAACTACCGGCACTTTATTGAACTGCTGGCGGCCAATATGTCCTGCGTCGGTGCAATCCGAATCGATCATGTCATGGGTTTGTTGCGTTTGTGGTGGTGTCTGCCCGGGCTCGCTGGAGGCGCCTATGTGTACTATCCTTTTGAAGATCTTTTAGCGATTTTATGTCTGGAGAGCCACCGCAACAATTGTATGGTAATTGGTGAGGATCTGGGTGTTGTACCGCAGGAACTGCGCTCCAGAATGGCGGCGACCGCTGTTTACGGCAACAAGGTCTTTTATTTTGAGACAACGCACGATCGACAGTTCAAACCACCGCAAGATCACCAGGTTGACGCTATGTTAATGGTGACCAACCATGACGTTGCAACTCTGGCGGGTTGGTGGAACCTGGCAGATTTGAGCCTGCGCGCTGCAATGGGTTTAGTGGACACTGTCAATGAGCTACCCGATCGGTTACGACAGCGAAGAGCAGATAAAATCAGATTGTTAGCCTGGCTGCGTTCGCAGGAGTTGTTGCCTGAGAGTTGGCTTACTGATAATTCGCACTCCAAAGTCGAGCAGCCCTTCGATATCAGCTTGTGCGGGGCCATCCTCAGGGCTTGCGCACGCAGCCGATCGCGGATGATGCTGTTCCAACTGGATGACCTGCAGCTGCTGGAAGAGCCGGTAAATATACCGGGAACCCATCGAGAGTATCCCAACTGGCGCAAAAAGCAGGCGATTGAGACCAAGGCTCTGTTTAAAGACTCCCAAATCCTGGCGCTGTTGGCGTCTACCTATCGGGAAAGAAAGCAATGAACAGCCGAGCGATTAGCCTGTTAAACAACGAGGAAATTGATGCGATTCTTACGGCGCGCTGTGACGATGTATTCTCGAGACTGGGAATGCATGAGCATCCCACCGGGAAGGGGCTCATTGCCAGAGTATTCCTGCCCGGCGCCGCCGGTGTTGATGTCATAGCCAGTAAGGATAATAAAAAGGTAGCGTCTCTCGCGTTGGTCGATGAGGTCGGCCTTTTTGAAGGACCACTGGGACGCAGGCGGAAACCCTTTGCCTACCACCTCAGAGTCGATTTTGGAAACGACACTGTGGTAATGGAAGACCCGTACCGATTTCCGTCGCTGTTGAACGATGACGACGTATATCTGTTCGGTGAAGGTACGCAGGAGCGACTGTACCAATGGATGGGAGCGCACCCCAGGCAGATTGATGGCGTGGACGGAACGTCATTTGTAATATGGGCGCCCGACGCGGGGCGCGTTTCGGTCGTGGGCGACTTTAATGGCTGGGACGGACGTCGTCACGTCATGCGCAAACATCCGGCATCGGGCCTGTGGGAAATATTTCTCCCGGGTGTTAGTCAGGGTCAGGTCTATAAATTTGAGATCGCAACCCGCAGCGGTGAAATTCTACCGCTAAAAGCGGACCCTTTGGCGTATGCCATGCAGGGCTCACCGAATACAGCATCCATAATACCCGCAACCCAGCCCTACAAGTGGCAGGATGATTCCTGGATGGACGCTCGAAAAACCACCAGTAATCATTATCGCCAAGCGGTTTCGATTTACGAGGTACATCTTGGGTCCTGGCGGCGCAGTGTCGAACGAGGCGGTGAGTATCTGTCTTATCGGGAACTGGCTGAACAGCTCGTACCCTATGTTATTGATCTGGGGTTTACCCATATTCAACTGATGCCAGTGTCGGAATATCCCTTTGATGGTTCCTGGGGATACCAGCCGATAGGTTTATACGCCCCGACCAGTCGTTTTGGTACTCCGGACGATTTCAGGTTTTTTGTCGATCGTTGCCACCGCGAGGGAATCGCAGTACTGGCAGATTGGGTCCCGGGGCATTTCCCTACGGATGAACACGGTATTGGCCGCCTGGACGGCAGCTGCGCGTACGAACACGAAGATATCCGCAAGGGGTTTCATCCCGACTGGAACACCCTGATCTACAACTATGGTCGGGGCGAAGTGGTCAGCTATTTATTGAGCAACGCAATGTATTGGCTGGAACAGTTCCATATCGACGGATTGCGAGTCGACGCGGTCGCCTCTATGTTGTATCTGGATTACAGCCGCGAAGAAGGCGAGTGGCTCCCCAATGTACACGGCGGGCGCGAAAATCTGGAGGCGATCGAATTTCTCAAACAGGTGAATAGCCGTGTTTACTTCAATCACCCTGGGGGCATGATGATAGCTGAGGAGTCAACCGCCTGGCCCGGAGTCTCACGGCCCATTGAGCAAGGTGGCCTGGGCTTCGGCTTCAAATGGAATATGGGGTGGATGAACGACTCTTTACGTTACATGGAACGGGACCCGGTTCACCGCCAATACCATCATCACGAAATGACCTTTAGCCTGGTCTACAGCTTCAGCGAAAATTTTATACTGCCCCTGAGCCACGACGAGGTGGTTCACGGCAAGGGTTCGCTACTGCATAAAATGCCTGGTGACGACTGGCAGAAATTTGCGAATCTGCGCGCCTTTTATGGTTTTATGTGGACCCATCCCGGCAAGAAGCTTCTGTTTATGGGCGGCGAGTTCGCTCAGCGTCAGGAGTGGAACCACGACCAGAGTCTGGACTGGCATCTGCTCGACGACCCCATGCACAGTGGCGTGCGTAATCTGATTCGGGATTTGAATCACGTGTATCGGGAGCTCCCTGCGCTGCATGAGCTGGACTGTGATGGCCGTGGGTTTGAGTGGGTTGAATCTGAAAATGCCCAGCAGTCAGTGCTGGTTTATTTGCGCAAGGACGAGGCGGGTGCGGCACCGGTGCTGGTGGTCGTCAATCTGACACCGACGGTCTACTCAGACTATAAGTTAGGCGTGCCGTTACCTGGTCATTATCGGGAGCGACTCAATACTGACAGCCAACATTATGGCGGCAGCAACATAGGAAATAGGGGTAGCTTGTTGGCTGTTGACAAAGCTTGTCATGGCCAGCCCTGCCATCTGACGGCCAGCATTCCGCCGCTGGCGACGGTTATTTTCAGTTGGCAGGCTCCTTGAAAATGACGACTCGGATGCTATCTGGCCATCACCACACTTTGGGTGCGCACTGGGACGGGGAGGGCGTCAACTTCGCGTTGTTTTCAGCCCATGCCGAGGCGGTCGAGTTGTGTCTGTATGATGTCACAGGACAAACGGAAACAGCCCGATATACGCTGCCGGAAAAAACCCACGAGGTTTGGCATGGCTATCTGTCCGGACTCGATCCGGGCGCCGTGTATGGTTATCGCGTATACGGACCCTACAACCCCCAGGCAGGACATCGCTTTAATCATCACAAATTGTTGCTCGACCCCTATGCCCGCCAGTTGATCGGAGAGTTCCGCTGGAATGATGCCCACTTTGGCTATCGCCGCGATGACCCCGAGGAAGATCTCTCTTTTGATACCCGTGATAATGCGCCCTTTATGCCAAAGTGCGTGGTCACAGCGCCGTCAGTTTTTGCAGATGATACCCGACCCAAGAAGCCGGATGTTTCCTGGAGCCAGACGGTAATTTATGAAACCCACGTGCGTGGATTCACCTTACAGCATCCCGATGTCCCGGAACTTGCGCGCGGAAAGTTTGCCGGGCTAGGTCACCCGAAAATTATTGCCTATCTCAAAGCCCTTGGTATCACCAGTGTCGAACTCATGCCGGTGCAGGCGTTTAGCGATGAACATTTCGTTTACGAGAAGGGCCTGCGCAATTACTGGGGTTATAACACGTCAAGTTTTTTTGCACCGCACACGGCGTATCTGAATGAAAATGATGCGGCAGAATTCAGGCATATGGTTGATAACTTTCACCAAGCCGGTCTCGAGGTTCTGCTGGATGTTGTTTACAACCATACCAGTGAGAGTAATCGCCTCGGCCCCACTATGAGTTTCCGTGGCATTGATAATGCCTCCTATTATCGACTGCAGGCGGAGAACCCCCGCTACTACGTCAATGATACCGGCTGCGGAAATACGCTTAATGTGAGTCATCCCAGGGTGCTGCAATGGGTGATGGACAGTTTGCGCTATTGGTCCAGCGACATGGGTGTGGACGGCTTCCGTTTTGATTTGGCGCCGGTGATGGGGCGTGAACCCAAGGGCTTTAACCCACGGGCCAGTTTCTTCCAGGCAATTGCCCAGGATCCCCAGCTGTCGCGAATAAAATTGATTGCAGAACCGTGGGATATCGGTCCCGGCGGCTACCAGTTAGGCAACTTCCCCGCGCCCTGGAGCGAGTGGAATGATGACTACCGCGATACCGTGCGTCGCTTCTGGCGGCGGGAGCCTGGACAGCTACCGACACTCGCACGACGCTTGCACGGCTCGGGCGATATTTTTGAGCGCTCGGGTCGCCGTCCGTACGCCAGCGTTAATTTCATCACCAGCCACGATGGCTTTACCCTGCGTGATTTAGTGAGCTATCAGCAACGGCACAATTCGGCGAATGGTGAAAACAACAACGACGGTCATCGAGAAAATCTTAGCGAAAATTTTGGTGTGGAAGGTCCGACTGATGATGCGGCGATTGAGACAGCGAGGCGTCGTCAACAACGGAACTTGCTAGCCACATTGCTGGTCTCCCAGGGAACGCCAATGATTCTTGCGGGCGATGAACTGGGGCGCAGCCAGCAAGGCAATAACAATGCCTACTGTCAGGACAATGAGCTGAACTGGATCGATTGGCCCTCGTTAGGGAAACACAGTGAAGATCTCAACGCATTTGTGACCTTGTTACTCAAACTGCGCGCAGACTACCGGATTTTGAGCCATCCCAGCTATATTCATCCGCCTCATCGACCGGAGAGCTACGATATAAAGTGGCTCAACAGCGATGGGCTGGAAATGCGCGAAGAACATTGGCAAGAGCACCACAGTTTTTTACTGGGCTACCTGCTAACGGGGCCCCACGACGAGCAGTCGCGTGTGACTTTGCTCGTTATATTTAATAACAGTACTCAGCAGCAGGAATTTCAGCTTCCGGACTATCAGGCAGAATCAGGGGAGTCGGCACTTTGTTGGCGCTGGCTTGTAGATACCATTCAGGAACGCGGCATACCAGAGCGCCCCTCAGCCGCTTCCGGCGAAAAGCTGAATATTGACGAGCGCTCAGTGGCGATTCTAGGTTGTAATAAAGACATCAGGTTTGCACAGGGCACAAGCAATGATTGATCGCATAAAAGTCAGCAACGCTCAGGTAGAGCCCTTGGGTATGGATGAACAAAAGGTGGCCGAGGATCTTAACCGGCACGTGAGTTTGACACTGGGTCGCGATGAGGGCAATGAATCGCACGGCTATCTATTTGATGCCTTAGCTCTCACAGTGCAGGATCGCCTCATAGAACGATGGCGCGCGACTCGCGACCGCTATCGGGCCGAGCGTCCCAAACGTGTTAGTTATATATCCATGGAATTTCTGATGGGTCGCGCGCTGAGCAATGCGGTCAATAATCTGGACCTGGAACAACCGGTTCGCCAGGCCTTAAGCAACTACGGCTGCACACTGGAAGAGGTGGTTCAGGAGGAGCTGGACGCGGGCTTGGGTAATGGTGGTTTGGGCCGACTCGCCGCCTGTTTTCTCGATAGTTGCGCCAGCCTGCAGTTGCCGGTAACCGGTTATGGTATTCGCTACGAATACGGCATGTTTAATCAGAAAATAGTTGACGGTCATCAGGTGGAATGCCCCGATAACTGGTTGCGAGATGGCAGTCACTGGGAAGTCGAATCTCCAGAAAATACCGTGCGGGTAAAGTTTTTTGGTCACAGTGAGTATTACCGGGACCAGGCTAATCGTCAGCATTCGCGCTGGATAGATACGCAGGACGTGTTGGCCGTGCCCTACGATGTGCCGGTGCCGGGGTATCGCAATGAAACCGTAAATACGCTGCGTTTGTGGAAATCTGCAGCCACCGATGAATTTAATCTCGAAGATTTCAATGCGGGCAGTTATACCGAGGCCGTCGCCGCGAAGAATCTCGCGGAACAAATCACCATGGTGTTGTACCCCAATGACGCCAGTGAAAACGGTAAGGAGCTGCGTTTGCGGCAACAGTATTTTCTTGCCTCTGCCAGTCTGCAAGATGTTTTGCATCGTTGGGTAAAAAATCATGGAGAGGATTTCAGTGAGTTCGGGGAGAACAATTGTTTCCAATTGAACGATACGCATCCGTCCATCGCAGTTGCTGAGTTGATGCGTTTGCTAATGGACGATTATCTGCTGAACTGGGAGCAGGCATGGAAAATTACCAGCAGTACCATGGCCTATACCAATCACACCTTGTTACCCGAGGCTTTGGAAAGATGGTCGGTAGGGCTTTTCAAGGAATTACTGCCCCGGCTGCTCGACATTATCTACGAGATCAACGCTCGATTTCTCACCCTGGTGGCCGAGCGCTGGCCCGGAGACAGAGCGCGCCAGCAAAGACTGTCAATCATCGAGGAAGGTGATCATCCACAGGTCAGAATGGCCTATCTCGCCATTGTAGGCAGCCATTCTGTCAACGGCGTGGCGGCCCTGCACACCCAGTTGTTAATAGAGGGCTTGTTCCACGAGTTCTATCAACTGTGGCCAGAAAAATTCAATAACAAAACCAATGGTGTAACGCCCAGACGTTGGCTGGCCCAATCCAATCCCGGTTTAAGCGAATTGGTAACAGAAGTAATCGGTAAAGAATGGATACGGGACCTCGATGAAATCGCAAGGCTGCGGCCATTTGCCGATGATGAGGCGTTTCGAATTCGCTGGCGGGATGTAAAGCAAGCCAATAAAGAGCGACTGGTAGAACTTGTTGAGCGGGATTGCGGCGTCCAGTTCCATTCGGACATGTTGTTCGACGTACAGGTGAAACGTATACATGAGTACAAACGGCAGTTGCTCAACGTGCTGCATATCATTCATTTGTATGATCGAGTTGTCCGGGGTGATGTGAAGGGCATGCAACCCCGCTGTGTGCTGATCGGTGGAAAGGCAGCGCCAGGCTATGTCATGGCAAAGACTATCATCAAGCTGATTAACAATGTAGCGGCAGTGATCAACAAGGATAGGCGCCTGCAGCCCTGGTTACGGGTGGCTTTTTTACCTAACTATCGAGTCACTTCCATGGAAGTGATTTGTCCGGGCACCGATTTGTCCGAGCAGATCTCAACGGCGGGCAAGGAGGCATCAGGTACCGGCAACATGAAGTTTATGATGAATGGCGCCCTCACCATTGGCACACTCGATGGCGCCAATATTGAAATTCGTGAGGCGGTGGGACCGGAAAACTTTTTCCTCTTTGGTCTTGAGGCGCACGAAGTCCAGGCCGCACGGCAAAGCTATAACCCGGATGCCATTATCGCTGATGACGCGGATTTTTCACGGGTGATGCAATTATTGGAAAGCGGACATTTCAATTTGTTTGAGCCCGGTATCTTTGATTCCGTGGTCGCCTCCATTCGCAGTTGCGACGATGCCTGGATGACCGCGGCAGATTTTCGTGGCTACATCAATGCTCAGCAGGCTGTGTCCGCGGCCTATCAGGACACGCAAGCTTGGACCCGTATGAGTATTTACAACACGACGGCCAGCGGTCGCTTTTCGAGTGACAGAACGATTCGGGACTATAGTAAAGAAATATGGGGATTGTGCTGATTCCTCAATATCCACTATTTCAACCCGGCATAACACGAGGAATTCACCATGGATGATACAAAGTCCAATGAAAAAATGAATGAGAGCCCTCGCTATGTAAGTCGTTTAACAAAAGACACACTTGCCTTGATATTGGCGGGAGGGAGAGGGTCCAGGCTTTACGAGCTGACCGATTGGCGGGCGAAGCCCGCCCTGTACTTTGGTGGCAAGTACCGCATTATTGATTTTCCCCTTTCGAACTGTATCAATTCCGGTATTCGCAGAGTGGGCGTGCTTACCCAGTACAAGTCGCATTCCCTGCTGCGCCACCTGATGCAGGGATGGAGTCACTTCAAGAAAGAGCTGGGAGAATTTATCGAAATTCTACCAGCATCCCAACGGTATTCGGATGACTGGTATCAGGGTACCGCCGATGCGGTCTACCAAAATATGGACATAATCCGCGCGGAGAATCCCAAGTACGTGATGATATTGTCTGGCGACCATATTTACCAAATGGACTACGGTGACATGCTCGCGCAACATGTGGATAGAGGCGCCGATATGACGGTCTCTTGTCTGGAGGTTCCCATTGAGGAGGCCGCCGGCGCCTTTGGCGTGATCAGCGTTGACGAAGAGGGGCGGGTGATAGCCTTCGATGAAAAACCCGAGCATCCAACACCGATACCCGGTGAGAGTGGGCTGACGCTGGCCTCCATGGGCAACTATATATTCAACACCGAATTTTTGTTCGAGCAGCTACTAAAGGATGCGGAAAATCCGGATTCAAACTCTGATTTTGGTGCGGATATTATTCCCTCCATTATTAAAAGTCACAAGGTGTACGCCTCTCCTTTTCGCGATCCGCGAACCAAAGGGCGACCTTACTGGCGGGATGTGGGAACTCTGGATTCTTATTGGGAGGCGAATATGGAACTGGTTTCACCACAGCCTGCGTTTAATCTGTACGATGCGAGTTGGCCTATATGGACTTATCAATCGCAGTTGCCGTCGGCCAAGTTTCTGTTTGATGACGACGATCGTCGGGGTATTGCGGTTGATTCAACAGTATCCAGTGGCTGTATTGTATCTGGGGCCAAATTGCGAAAGTCCCTGCTGTTCTCGAATGTCCGGGTCGATAGCTACACAGATATAGAGGAATCTATCTTGTTGCCCAGTGTGACTGTGGGTCAGCGTTGTAAAATTCGCAAAGCCATTCTTGACCGCGGCTGTCACATTCCAGACGGGTCTGAAATTGGTGTCGATCATGAGCAAGATAAAGCCAACGGTTATCGGGTAACGGCCAAGGGTGTGGTGCTGGTGACACGGGGTATGCTGGGTCAGCCGGAAGGCTTTGCTTAGGCATTGGGGGAATAGCTATGGCGATAAAAACAATTTCTACGCAGGTTTTTGAGGGGCAAAAGCCAGGCACCTCTGGTTTGCGAAAAAAAGTGAAGGAGTTTCAGCGCAGCGGCTATCTGGAAAACTTCGTTCAGGCCATTTTTAATACGATAGCCCCCTGCGATGGCCACACATTGGTCGTCGGCGGTGATGGCCGGTTTTTCAATCGGGAAGCCATTCAAGTGATTATTCGCATGGCTGCCGCGAATGGTTTTTCACGGTTGCTGGTGGGCCAGGGGGGCATTCTCTCTACGCCAGCGGCTAGCTGTATCATTCGAAAACACCAGGCCCGCGGCGGGATAATTCTGTCTGCCAGTCACAATCCCGGTGGGCCGGATGGCGATTTTGGCATCAAGTTCAACGGCGACAATGGTGGCCCAGCGCCAGAAAGCTTAACTGACAGCATATATCAACAGACACTGTCGATTGGTCACTATCTTATCGAGGACGCGGAAGATGTGAACCTCGATCAATTGGGAGCTTACTCGCTGGCGGGCACCGCGATAGAAATCATCGACCCCGTTGCAGACTATGCTGATCTTATGGCATCTCTGTTCGATTTTGAGCGCATGAAGGCCTTACTGACGAACGGTAAGTTCCGCATGTGTTTCGATGCCATGCACGCGGTCACCGGGCCCTATGCCAAAGAGATATTTGAACGTCGTCTGGGCGCAGCAGAGGGCACAGTGATTAATGGCGTGCCGTTAGAGGATTTTGGTGGCGGTCATCCGGACCCCAATCAAGTACACGCCCACGAACTGGTGGCACTACTGAATGGGGATAACCCTATGGACTTCGGCGCCGCCTCGGATGGCGACGGTGACCGCAATATGGTCCTCGGCAAAGGTTTTTACCTCAATCCCTGCGACAGTCTGGCGGTCATGGCGGCCAACGCACAGTATATACCCGGCTATGCTGAGGGTATCGCAGGGATCGCAAGATCCATGCCCACTAGTCGGGCGGCCGACCGAGTGGCGAAAAAACTGGGCATCCATTGCTATGAAACGCCAACGGGCTGGAAGTTTTTTGGCAATCTACTGGATGCGGGGAAGATTACGCTTTGTGGAGAGGAGAGCTTTGGTACCGGCTCGGATCATGTCAGGGAGAAGGATGGGATGTGGGCGGTACTGTTCTGGCTCAACCTGATCGCAGTGAGAAACCAGCCTCTGGGCGAAATTGTCAAGAATCACTGGACACGATATGGCCGTGATTACTTTACCCGTCACGATTATGAAGCTGTGAATAGTGAACGCGCGGCGGACATGATTGAACGATTGCGTGGGCAATTGCCCGATCTCCCGGGGCGGGAATTCGCCGGCCTTTGTATCGAATCTGCCGACGATTTTAGCTACACCGATCCCATTGATGGCAGCGAAACCTGTAATCAGGGTGTTCGGATTTTTTTTGACAACGGCGGCCGGGTTGTATTCCGCCTCTCCGGTACAGGAACCGAGGGCGCTACGCTTCGGGTTTACTTTGATCAGTATCAAAATGACCCTACACTGTTGGGGCAGGACCCACAAAAGGCTTTGGCGACCTTAATGGACGCTGCAGATCAAGTTGCCGGGATTATCGAGTATACCGGGCGCGAGAAGCCGGACGTGATTACCTGATATGGGGAAACAGCAATGAAAGTGCTGATGGTGGCCGCCGAGAATGACGCTATCCCCGGTGGCAAGGTCGGTGGTATCGGCGATGTTGTTCGCGACATTCCCATTGCACTGGCTAGCAAGGGAACTCAGGTCGATGTGGTGACGCCGGGTTACGGAGCCTTTTCAGCGTTACCCGGTAGTGAGCGGGTAGGAATACTCCAGGTTATGTTCTGGGGCCAGCGACAAGCCGTCGACATTTTTCGAGTTCCCGGGAAAAAACCCGAGAAAAACGTCACCCTATGGGTGCTGGAGCACCCGCTCTTTGCCGCGGGCGGCCCGGGGAAAATTTACTGTGATGATCCGGGTAACAGGCCGTTTGCAACCGACGCCAGCAAATTTGCACTGTTTAGTGTCGCGGTAGCTCAGGCGATTATTGAGGGCAGATTTGCCGCGATTGATGTTTTACATCTACACGACTGGCACGCTGCAATGGTGAGTGTGTTGCGGGCCTTTGACCCCACCTACAAAGCATTGAAATCAATCCACACGGTATACACTATCCACAATCTTGCCTTACAGGGCGTTCGTCCAATGGCGGATGACGAATCCTCCCTACGTGCCTGGTTTCCCTATTTGAATTACGACGCCCAACGGCTGAATGATCCAAGAGCTCCGCACTGTATCAATCCCATGCGCGCGGGAATAAACCTCAGTGACAAAGTTCATGCAGTGTCACCTACCTACGCCCGTGAAATACAGCAAGCCAGTGATCCAGTGCAGGGCTTTTTTGGCGGTGAGGGGCTGCATGAGGATTTGGAGCGAGCGGCCAAAGAAAATCGCTTGCATGGCATTCTCAATGGCTGTGAATATCCCGGTCCCGCTATAAAAACCTTGTCCGCCGGCGAACTATTGTTGCAATGCGAAACTCAGTTGCTGCAATGGGTCGGCCGCAAGCCCGAGGTCGAAAGTGCTCATTTTATTGCCAGTAGACGGCTGGCGCATATTATTTCAGCACTCAGTAGTGCAGCAAGCTCCACCCAAGGCTTACAGAAGCAGCCTTTTCTCGCAACGTCGGTGGGGCGGATTACCGATCAAAAAATGTTGCTATTGCGCCAGATGATGTCCGATGGCGAAACGGCGCTGGACCATTTGCTCAATGTACTTGGTGACGAGGGTATGCTGGTTCTACTCGGTAGTGGTGATGTTGGGCTGGAGCAGTTTCTGACCGAGGTCGCCTCCCGACGCACAAACTTTATTTTCCTCAAAGGTTACTCCGAGACGATATCCCTTAGTCTCTACAGCAGTGGCGATTTATTTGTGATGCCCAGTTCGTTCGAACCATGCGGTATCAGCCAGATGTTGGCGATGCGAGCAGGTCAACCCTGCCTTGTACACAGTGTTGGAGGGTTAAACGATACGGTGAGAGATGGCGAAGACGGTTTTGCATTTAACGGGGCTAGTCTCCAACAACAGGCCGAAAATATGATCGTTTCTTTTGAGGCAGCGGTCCAACTGAAGTTGGAAGATCCAGCTCAGTGGCAGAGAATATCTTCGTCCGCTGCCGCAGCAAGATTTTTGTGGAGTGATGTGGCCGATGAGGTAGTGCGTTCTCTCTACACGACATCTTAGCAAGGGTAGCTTCAGGCGAAAGGTTGTCCCTCGCTATGCATGACTTCCGTTGTGGTTTGCGCAATATCCCTCTGCTGAGTTATCTGTTAATCAGGCCAGGCGGGTTGAACTCAGACTCTGTTTGACACGTTGCAGATGATCAGAAAATCCCTTCGGCTGATGCACTGCGAGTCGGGTGGCCAATACATCAACCAGCGTTAACTGCGCGATACGGGAGGTCATTGGTGTGTATACATCCGTGTTCTCACTGCTTTCGACCGCTAGAACCCTGTCGCAGATCGTCGCCAGAGGTGAGTCGGCCGAAGTGATCCCTATCAGTGTTGCACCTGCGTTGCGCCCAATTTCGGCGATTTCGAGAATAGGAATTGTTCTCCCGGTATACGAAATGCACAGAAGATAATCTCCTGCTCCCAGTCCAGCTGCAGCCATGCGCTGATTGAGATTGTCCAGATGTGCAATCACCGGGATATTAAATCGCATCAGCTTGTGTTGTGCATCCAGTGCGACGGGGGAGGAGGCCCCTTGTCCGCAGATTACAATCGAGCGGGCGGAACAAAGGCGCACTGCGATATCGTCCACGATGGCCGCGTCCAAGCCCTCCATGGCCGAATTCAGGCAGGCGTGCGCTGACTCAAAGACTTTTTCGATCATGTCCGTGCAGGAATCATCGGGATCTATGTCCTTGGAAATGTGGAACTTACGGCGCGCGATTTCCGTAGCCAGCCTCAACTTGAAATCAGGAAAGCCCTTCAAGCCCAGTCCGGTGCAAAACCGGTTTACCGTGGGTTCACTGATTCCTACTTTAGCGGCGAGAACAGAGATTGGCATATCGATAACCGCCTGGGGATCACGCAAGACATACTCCGCAATTTTTTTTGCCGAATTAGTGCGCCTGGTCTCGGAATTCGCGAGTTCAAGCATTAACAGGCCCATAGCAAGACTCCCTTATAGGGCGTAGTTGTTAAAGATAAAAGTAATAAAATTACATGTTATATGCAAGTCATATCTCTTTGGGTTTCAGTGCAAGTACTATGCTATAGGGGATTGTACTTGTTTTTCGCGGTTTTTTGGCTGATACTGCCTTTAATATTAGGTTTTCGTCAAGCGCTCTCAATTGTCAATTCACAATGATATGTAATAATATTACACCGATACTTTTACTCATCCTGCCGGAGTAACCGTTATATGGCCTGTGATTTACTGATCGTTGGCGGCGAGGGTGATCTTGCTCTGCGTAAGTTGTACCCCGCTCTCTATTCGCTCTGGGTTGGCAATTACCTTCCCGTGGATATCAAAATCATTGCGATGGCCAGGCACGAACTGAGTCAGGAGGAATTCCTGCAGCGTGTGCGTATAGCCTTCGATAGCCGCTTGAAGTCAAAGCCTTTTGAGCAGGACCAGTGGGATGAGTTTACGACCCGGCTCTTTTATTATCGTGCGGATGCGACCTCAGCTGCGGAATTAGAACGGGTTCGTCAAGAGCACCTGAATGAACCGAGTCGCGACCTCGTGGTCTATCTGGCAACCCCTCCAGGGATTTTCGGGCCCGTCTGTGAGGCCATTCAGACAGCGGGCCTGGCGCGCACCAATACGCGCATTGTCGTGGAAAAACCACTGGGAGATGACAGGGAATCCTACCTGGAGATTAATCGACAGTTGACGTCTATCTTTGAGGAGCGACAGGTCTATCGTATCGATCATTATCTGGGCAAGGAAACCGTGCAGAATCTGCTGGCGCTGCGTTTTGCCAACACGTTTCTCGAACCCCTGTGGAACAACAAATATATCGACAATGTACAGATCACGCTGTCGGAATCGATTGGGGTTTCGGGGCGCTGGGACTTTTACAATAATGCCGGAGCGATGCGCGATATGGTACAGAACCATTTGCTGCAGTTGGTGTGTCTGGTAGCGATGGAGCCGCCGACGCACCTGGAGCCAAACGCCGTGCGCAACGAAAAGCTCAAAGTGTTGTCATCCCTGCGTCCAATGGATGAAAAAATGATTCGTGACAATGTGGTATTGGGTCAATACATTGCCGGTGCTGTGGGTGGTGAAGCGGTTGTTGGCTACATGGATGAGGAAGGCGCTACGTCGCGTTCGGATACTGAGACTTTTGTCGCGATCAGGGCAGATCTGGATAACTGGCGCTGGGCTGGCGTACCCTTTTATCTGCGCACGGGCAAGCGTTTGCAATCTCGGTACTCTGAGATAGTGATTGAGTTTAAACAGGTGCCCCACTCCATCTTTATGGAGCAGGGCGTGATGGCTCCGCCTAATCGCTTAACGATTCGATTGCAGCCAGATGAGATGATCAGATTGCAGCTGATGAATAAAGTCTCTGGTCTGGATGTGCAGTCACCGTTGCGCAACGTGGCCCTGGACTTGAGTTTTCCTGAGGAAAACGAACTCGGTGCGGCGCCCGATGCCTATCAGCGGCTGTTATGGGATGTGATTCAAGAGAACCCCACTCTGTTCGTGCGTTCAGATGAAGTAGAGGAGGCGTGGAAGTGGGTGGATGGCATCCAAGATGTCTGGAGGCGCACCGGCAAACAGCCTGAAAAATACATGGCAGGCAGCTGGGGCCCTTCCAGCGCAATCGCCTTGATCGTGCGCGACAATCGCCGGTGGTGGGAATATGAATAATCTGCATTCATCTTCCAGCAATGCGAAATTGTTCATCTTTACTGAGTCTATCGATGTTGTCTTGTTGGGCATGGGCGAGGATGGACACACTTCCTCATATTTCCCGCATGTGCCCAGTCCGATCAGGGCAATAAATGGCGATGCGAAGCAATTGTGTATTGCGGTGTCGGCACCCACTGCCCGCCACCTGCGGATGACCCTGCAACCCCCTCCGACAAATCTATTTCACGAGTGAGGGCTGAACTATGCACGTGACCATTGAACAAGTCACACAGGATCTACGTAAACGCAGCCGGGATTCACGTCAGGCGTATCTGCAACGCTGCATCCGTACGCGGGATGATCAACCGCCGAAAAAACGTCTGTCCTGCGGCAACATGGCCCACGGCTACGCGGCCTGTAGTGACGAGGAAAAACAGCGTATCGGTGCTATGCAGGCGGCTAACCTCGGTATCATCACTGCCTACAACGATATGCTTTCAGCCCACCAGCCGCTGGCTACTTACCCTGCGTTGATCAAGCAAATTGCGCTGGATTTAGGCAGTACGGCTCAAGTAGCTTCGGGAGTGCCTGCAATGTGCGATGGCGTAACCCAGGGACAGCCAGGAATGGATCTGAGTTTGTTCAGTCGCGATGTGGTTGCACTATCGACGGCGGTGGGGCTGAGCCACAATCTCTTTGATGGTGCTATCTGCCTGGGCATTTGCGACAAAATCGTGCCCGGCATGTTGATAGGCGCACTGCAATTCGGGCACTTACCGGTCGCCTTTCTGGGTACCGGGCCTATGGCCTCAGGTATTCCCAATAAGGAAAAAGCAGCAGTGCGACAGCGGCATGCACAGGGCAAGGCGGATGACGTTCAACTGCTGGCCGTAGAATCTGCGTCTTATCATAGTCCTGGTACTTGCACCTTCTATGGCACAGCTAACAGCAATCAGGTGTTGATGGAAATGTTGGGCGTGCAATTGCCCGGTAGTTCCTTCTTGCATCCTGATGATCCACTGCGCCCCGCGCTTACCCGCCAAACCATTAAGGCGCTGATAGCCAGTGCGGAAAATCCTCAGAAGCGATCACTGTCTGCGGTTGTCACCGAGGCATCACTGGTCAATGCAGTGGTTGCGCTGTTGGCGACGGGCGGATCAACTAATCACACGCTGCATTTAGTAGCCATTGCGCGGGCGGCGGGTATTCAACTGAGTTGGAAGGACATGGATACCTTGTCCAGTGTGGTGCCATTGTTGGCACGCGTTTATCCAAACGGCTCTGCTGACATCAATGATTTTCAGGCTGCAGGCGGTATGGCTTTCTTGATACGTGAGCTACGTAGTGGCGGGTTGCTGAATGAAGATGTCACCAATATTCTGGGCGCAGATTTGGAACCATATTCATGTGCGCCTGCGCCGGATGATGCAAAAGAAGTCGTTTGGAGAGATCCAGTCACGCGATCAATGCGCGACGACGTGCTGAGACCGCTGGCCAGACCATTTGCAGAGGAAGGCGGCCTGCGCATGCTGTCTGGCAATCTGGGTGAAAGTGTTATTAAGGTGTCGGCCGTGGCCGCGGACCATTGTGTCATCACGGCCAAGTGTCGCATCTTTCATTCGCAGGACGCGTTGCGCGAGGCGTTTGAGGCGGGCGAACTGGATTGCGATGTTATTGCGGTAGTTCGCTTTCAGGGTCCGGCGGCCAATGGAATGCCAGAGTTACATAAAATGACACCTTACCTGGGAACACTTCAGGACAAGGGCTT
>TARA_R110002074_G_scaffold149035_2_pt1 | contig 20621 bp, 21 predicted proteins | sample TARA_R110002074 | Tara Oceans TARA_R110002074 (sample SAMEA4397215) | marine metagenome | biome: Polar Biome; feature: [MIX] marine epipelagic wind mixed layer (ENVO:01000061); material: water (ENVO:00002006), including particulate matter (ENVO:01000060) such as... | depth 10-100 m | reverse complement strand
GATTTCATTTAAAAAATCTAAAGAGAGCGAATCTCCCAATTTCATTTTTAGAGTATTCTTATCAAGTTCTTTACGTGTAACAACTTTTTCAAAAAGGGCATCGGGGTAAGTGACAATAACTGCCGGTTTTTTTCTAGAATTTATTCTATTTAATACCTCGGCACGTAAAAGCACATTGGCATTATCGGTTTCTTCAATTTGATAGGGTCTTCTATAGCTACCTGGGTAAAATAGAACATCATCTTCACCAATTAAGCGCTCTAAATCATTTAGATAATAGGCAGCTTCTTCCTTATCATTGAATATGGCTAAAAAAGGCCGGTCTGCATCCTTAAAAACATTTGCTAACACAAAGGAAAGCGATGAGCCGATTAGCCCTTTTAATTGGATATTTTTAGTTTCCGAATTTTCAGAATCGGCAATAGTTTTTAGCAGTTTCCCTATTTGGGGAGACTGACCATACTGTTGTTGGATAGAAGAATGACTCAACAATTTAAAATTTGTGCAAATATAAGAATACCTAAGAAACGGATACGACTCATTTTTATCGATTATGCGTCACATATTGCTCTAAAAAAGTTGCAATTTAGAATGTTGTAGAAAATTTGCAGCCCACCCCCTAATTATAAGCTTAGAAAAGTTATAACAGGAATTGAGTGATAGTTTCCTTAAAAGTATAGTGATATGGAAGAAAAGAAGTTTGATGTATTTGTAATTGGTAGTGGAATTGCAGGGCAAACGGTTGCAAAGGCATGCATAAAAGCAGGAAAAAAAGTGGCAATCGCTGACAATCGTGAGTTTGGTGGCACGTGTGCAAACAGAGGTTGCGACCCTAAGAAAATAATACTTGGAGCAATAGAAGCATTCGAGGCTTCTCAAAACTTATTGGGTAAGGGAATCTCTAAATCCGCTAAAATTGATTGGAAACAATTACAGAAATTCAAAAGAAATTTCACGGCCAAGATTCCTACCTCTACAGAGAAAAATTTAATAGAAATAGGCGTGAAACTATACCACCAATCACCAAAATTTCTAGACGAACAAACATTATTGGTTGAGGGAAAAAAGATAGTCGCTAGCCAAATAATAATCGCTTCAGGTCAAGTGCCTAGAACAGTATTGATACCTGGGGCAAAACATTTTAAAATCAGCGATGACTTTTTAAACTTAAAAAAATTACCTAAACGCATTGTTTTTGTAGGAGCTGGATATATTGGGATGGAGTTTGCTCACATGGCCGCTAGAGCAGGAGCAGATGTCACCGTATTAGATTCAGGTAAAAGACCTTTAAAGCCTTTTGATGCAGATTTGGTTAAGGAACTTCGAATGTATTCTGAATCGTTAGGGATTAAATTCATATTCAGTGCAAAGCCTACCGCTTTGAAAAAGAAGAGAAAACGCTTCAAGTTATATTATGAGACGAAGGGAGATAAGAAAAGTATAGATACTTATGCTGTATTCAATACCACAGGTAGAGTACCTGCCTTAGATGGACTTGATTTGGAAAATGGGAACGTAAGTTTTAATGAAACTGGAGTGGAAACGAACAACTACTTGCAAAGCACGAGCAATTCGAAAGTGTATGCATGTGGCGATGTGTCAGACAAAAATTTACCACTTACACCATTATCTGGTAGACAGGGTTATGTGGTTGCAGAGAATATATTAAACGGTAATAAAAAAAAATTAGAAGTTCCTGTAATACCTTCAGTAGTATTCACTTTGCCTAATATGGCTACGGTGGGCTTCTCTGAGAGAGAAGCAAAGAGTAGATATAAAAATATACGTGTCAATTTTCAGGTGTCAACAGATTGGTTTAACGCTAAACGAATCAATGCGTCATTATATGCGTATAAGACCATTATTAATGAAAGAACCGGTGAAATAGTGGGTGCTCATATATTAGGCCCAGATGCTGGCGAGACCATCAATATTTTTGCCATGGCTATAAATAATAATATGACGGATAAGGACATTAAATCGACCATCTTTTCATACCCGTCATGGGTAAATGATATTAAAAGTATGGTTTAAGATTTTTGGTTTATACGTTCTTGCATTTTTTTAAAAGGATTTGTTGTCCTGTTTTTAAAGGCGTGTGCTAAAATAGCCAAAGTAAGAAATGTACTAGATATTATAGCCGTATTTGCTATGGAATCTATAGTGCCAGAATGCCTTACATAAATTGCGATTAAAGCCCAGACCCCAACAGCAGCAAACTCGCGCATGTTTCGTTTCCAAATCATCATTAAATTCAAGATGGCAGCAATAATAATCATAACTATGGACCAACTGGTTTCAGTCAGAAATCCACCTTTCCACCCTAATTTTGCTAAATAAGCAGAAATATTGGCTACAGTAGCAACTGCAATCCAACCACTATATATACAAATAGGCCACCAAACAAAAGCAATCGTGGTAAGAGGAGCATCCCAACGTTCCATATCAGTGTTCAGAATAATTTTTATAAGTGAAATTAAGATTCCGAACATTATAAGTACCGAAAGACCTGTGTAGTCGTAAACAAAAGCAAAAACCCAACAACAATTTAAAATATTTGCCAAAACGAACCAATAGCCTGTCTGTTCTATGAATATGCTTTCTTTTTTACTAAAAAAGGCTCTGCGAATCTGAAATATGCCATAAGCCAATAATGCTAAAAATATAATTCCCCATATGGCAAAGGCATAGCTGGCGGGCGTAAACAGATTTACATACCTTGAGCTTATTTCACCAATAGTAGTGCCATTAAACTCCATTATCTGGGAAATATAATTTACGGCGATAACTAAAATAACCGACATTAGGTTTAGTATGGATAGTTTTTTCTTCATATTCTGAATAATTAATAAGGTTGCTTATAAAGTAATTCTCTTTAGTCTTTTAAACGAATTATTTTCGAGTATTAGGCTTTCTTTTTACTTCTTTAATTGGCACTGGCAACACCGAATCACCCAAAAGGGCGAATACTTCACATCCATTGCAAGGTTCTAGGGTATAGATGCCAGTAAATTCACCAAAAGCGGGAAGAATCATTTGAGATTGCGTTTTGTAAAAACAGGGTAGTCTTACCGATTGTCTCCCCAATCCAGTTAATTTTATTGCAGGGTGAATATGACCAGAAAAATTAAAAAATCCGTCACGTTCTTCAGGATGATGGGTCAATAAAAAGGAATCTATAACCAACTCAGAAATCACCTTTATATGTATATTCTCATATTTTAGAGGGGATATAATATCATGATTTCCACTTACTAGGATTATTTCTGAAGTTATTGAATGAACCCATTCTTCAAAAAGGGCCCATTCACTATTCAGTGAAGAATGGAATAAATCGCCCATAAAAGTGATGCCTTTTGGCTTAAAAAACTCAACTACAGTATTTAAAGTGTCAAAATTTTGTTGAATAGCTTGTTGAGGCACGGCAGCCCCATATTTTCTAAAATGAGATATTTTGCCTAGGTGGACATCGCTAATTAACAACATAGATTTCTCTACCCAAAAAAGTGCACCCGAGAAATGCATTTGAAAAGATTGGCCATGAAGCTGAATGGGGTGGGTCATAAAACAAAATTACCTATTTCTTCATCAAAAGAGCAGCCATTTTTTTAATACGGTCTGCTAATTTTTCACTCGATAATTTTTCGCGGCTCATACGATCAGTAATTAATGGAAAAGAAAACGGTGTAGCCTTTTCACATTGTTTCCACACCATGTCTTGGGTTGCAATACGTTCTAATGAAAGACGTAAACGGCCTTCTTCTAACTGATGCTCGAAGGTTTCAGTAAATGCTTGTTGAAAAAGTAGATTGTCTGGTTCATAATCTCGAAACACATCGAACAGTAATTGAGAGCTACTTTGCAAATGCTTCATTTTAATACCCTTCTTTGGGTATCCAGTAAAGACCATTCCGCTAATGATGGCGACATCTCTAAATTTACGTCTTGCCATTTCAGTTGAATTGAGACTTTTCTGTAAATCAGCTAACATATAATCCGTAGTAAATAAATCATTATCTAACACTTGCTGTATATCTATGGGTTGGTCAGAAAGTAGTTCAAAGCCATAATCATTAAAGGCTAATGAGAATGTTATTGGTGAAAGTAAACTTATTCGATACCCTAAAAGACTCCCCATTGCCTCATGAACAAATCGACCTTCAAAAGGATAGAAAAGGTGGTGATATCCATCTCGTGTTTTGAATGTTTCAATTAAAAATTCTGAAGGTTTAGGTACAATACTTTCCCTTCTCTGACGAGCAAAAAGTGGCGCTAAGGCACGTATTTCAGCGGATTGATTTTCTAATGGCTCGCTAGAACTGTACAATTCGGTTCTTAATAATTCTGACATTTGAGCTGACAGCGTTAGTCGGCTACCCATCCAACTAGATATTTTATTGGTTTTTTTAGTGGAGTTTTTAACCTGCACGGTCATTTCCTTAATTCGTATAAACTCTAGATTTCTACCTGCGAAGGTGAAAACATCACCTCTGTTTAATTTGGAGATAAAGAACTCTTCTATTGAACCGATATAACCGCCTTTTTGGTATTTAACGGCTAAATTTACATCGCCGACAATAGTCCCGATTTGAAATCGATGTCGCATCGCTACACCTCGGTTGGTTACGGTAAACTTACCATCGCTATCTACTTCTACTTTTTTGTATTCGTCATACGATTGTAAACTCTGGCTGCCCATCACTAGAAAGTTCAATAGCCATTGCCATTGATCTTCAGATATGGCTTGGTAACAAAACGTCTGTTTAATTTCTTGATAAATTTCATTAGGATAAAATCCGTTCGAGATGGCCAATGTGGTCAAATATTGTAATAACACATCATAACTGTTGAGATAAGGTAGTCGGTCTTCAACCGTATTCTGTTTTACAGCTTTCTGTAAAGCAGAAGCTTCAATAAGTTCTATGGCGTGTGTAGGAAGAAAATAAATGACACTTTCTTTTCCAGGTCTGTGGCCACTTCGTCCAGCGCGTTGTAAAAAACGAGCAACACCCTTTGGCCCTCCAATTTGTATTACTGTTTCTACTGGGGCAAAATCTACACCCAAGTCTAAGCTAGAAGTACACACTACAGCTTTAAGCTCTTCATTTCGAATGGCATTCTCTACCCAAACACGTGTTTCTTTATTAATACTACCATGGTGCATGGCCATATCTCCGGCGTATTCTGGATGTTTCTCCAAAATTTTCTGAAACCATATTTCGCACTGGCTACGGGTATTGGTGAAAAGTAATGTGGTTTTACTACTATTGATGATGGGGATAACATCTTCTAATAAATGCAGGCCAAGATGTCCACGCCAAGGAAAAGTTTCCATTTTCTTGGGAATAATACTCTTAACCGTAATTTTTTTGTTGATGTTCGCTTTAATTAACACCGAATTTTCAAGTGCTTTTGATTCAGGACCTAATAGTACATCTCGTGCTTGTTCTAAATTACCAATGGTTGCAGATATGCCCCAAATACGTAATTCGCTTGAAATGGCTTTTATTCTAGATAAGGCTAATTCCATTTGCACCCCGCGTTTGGTTCCTAAAATTTCATGCCATTCATCTACAATGATAGCTGAGCAGTCTTTGAAAATTGTATCATAGCCTTTAGTGGCCAATAACAATTGCAGACTTTCGGGAGTAGTTATCAGAAGGTCGGGCATTTGTTTCTTTTGTTGGGCTCTTTCTTTTGTAGAGGTGTCTCCTGAGCGAATACCCACGGTCATTTGAGTGCCTAAATCTGAAGTTACCCGTTCTGCAGACTGTTTTATTTCTTGCGATAAAGCCCTTAAAGGCGTAATCCAAATTGCTTTTAAACCTTTCTTATGTCTAGTCTTATACTCAGGATTTTTCTTGATGTAGTTTAATACAATTGGAAACCAAAGGGCATAGGTTTTTCCGCTGCCAGTAGGAGCATTTAGGAGTCCGTTTTTACCCTGTAAAAAAGCTTTCCAAGTATCTTTTTGGAATTTAAATGGTTTCCATTGCTGTTCTTGAAACCAATTTTCTGCAATACTGTAAAGCTCTTCTCTGTTCATTAGGGAATTAGAGATTTTAAATCTTCAAGTGTATTGGCTTCATGAATATTCTTGTCTTTTCGCCAGCGTAACATTCTAGGAAATCGTGTTGCAATTCCGCTTTTATGACGTTTTGATAACGCAATGCCCTCAAAAGCTATTTCAAAAACATGGTGCGGAGTAACACTTCGTACTGGTCCAAATCGTTCTAAAGTATTTTTCTTTATCCATGCATCCAATTTTCTAAATTCAACATCGGTAAGGCCAGAATAGGCTTTTGCAAAAGTGACTAATTCTTTTTCTCCGTTATCCTCTTCTTTCCATAGGGCAAATGTGTAATCAGTAAAAAGATTACTTCGCCTACCATGACCACGCATGGCATAGGTGAGTACAGCATCTATAGTTAGGGGGTCTACTTTCCATTTCCACCAGTCTCCTTTTTTACGCCCTACTAAATACGGAGAGTCTTTGTGTTTTAGCATTAGCCCTTCACTATGTTTTTCTCTTGATTTTTCTCGTTCTTGAGCTACTTCTTCCCAATTTGAAAAATGCATGGTTTCTGAAAGATATAATGGTATTTCACTTTTGCTTTTATCTATGACCGTAGAAAAAAGCCGCTCCAATAATTTTCTGCGTTCTATGAAGGGTTGCTTACGAATATCTTCACCTTCCCATTCTAATAGGTCATAGGCTTTTAAGATTACAGGGACTTTTTCTAATAATGCTGCTGAAACAGTTTTGCGCCCAATTCTAGTTTGTAAATCATTAAAGGAGCCAATATTACCTTTTGGAAATGGTAAAATTTCTCCATCGATTACAGTTCCGTTTGGTATGGCACCAATGAATGTATTGAATTCGGGATATTTGTCGGTTACTAATTCTTCACCACGACTCCATACAAACAGTTCATCATTCCTTAGAATCACTTGAGATCGTATACCGTCCCATTTGTGTTCTGCAGACCAATCTGATATCTCTCCTAAATGTTGAGGCTCGCTCTCAATAGCGTAGGCTAAGTAAAACGGATAAGGTTTTGAGAGATAATCACTTTCATTTTCTTCAAGTACCAATTGTTGAAAGGTGATTATATTTGGATCCCAATTGCCCATTAATTTGTAGGCTAAAATATCTTCATCTATCTCAGTGGCTTTGGCTAACGCTCTGGTCATTAGTTTTTGACTTACCCCTATTCTAAAACCACCTGTTATCAATTTGGTGAATACGAAACGCTCGTAGTAATTTAGAATTTTCCAATTTTCATATAAATAAGCTTTTTTTTCCTCGTCAAATTTTTTTTTGAGTGCAATCATCTCCTCAAGAAACCTTGTTAAGCTTTTCTCTGATGATTGTTGTGCTGTAGGTATTACCAAAGCTATAGTTTCTGCTAGGTCACCAACTATATGGTAGCTTTCTTCAAAAAGCCAAAGTGGGATATTAGCTAAGTCAGATGCCCATTCTCTCAATAGGGTTGTGTTGACCGGTCTTGGGGGCCTACGGTGAGAGAGAATAGCGATGGTCCAAACTTTGTCGGGATCACTTGCGTTTAGAAAATAATCTGTTAAAGCTTGAACCTTTACAGTTGTTTTATTTGTACTATCTAACGCTTTTATGAGGAGGGCAAAATTTTTCATGTTATTGCGGTAGATTTTGAGGCTAATGCTGCTTCTGTTTCTTCCTCTCCGTATTGAGTTGCTTCGGTACGTGCATCGTAGCCTTGTTCTTTTAAATAACGAGAAAATATGTCTGTATAACCATGTGTACATATCACTTTTTCTGCACCAGTTTCTTTGATGCTTGAAAGTAACCCCATCCAATCACAATGGTCACTAAGCACAAAACCTTTATCAATAGCTCTTCTTCGTCTAGCTCCTCTAAATGTCATCCACCCACTGGCAGATGCAGTAACATAAGGCACCATTTTACGAATCCAAGTGCTACCATGTGCGCTCGGTGGTGCTAATACGACATTACCTAATAGCTGTTCTTTTTTGGTGTCTTTGGTAATGAGTGTTGTTTTAGGAAAATCTACTATAGGCCGTAATACTTCGGTCATATTTTCTATAGCGCCATGGGTGTAAATTTGGCCTATATCAGTATTTAAGTATTTGAGAAGACGTTGTGCCTTGCCTAAACTATATCCGAATAAAATAGAAGTTTTTCCTTCAGCTTTATTTTCAGCCCACCAATTATTTATATTCTCAAAGACTTCAACTTGTGGCCTCCATTTAAATGCGGGTAATCCGAAGGTACATTCGGTTATGAACGTATCGCATTTAATAGGTTCAAAGGGAGTTGAAATACCATCATTTTCTGTTTTGTAATCTCCAGTAAATACCCAAATCTCACCCTTATGTTCAACTCTTATCTGCGAAGAGCCAATGATATGCCCAGCAGGGTGCAGGCTAAATTTTACATTGTTAATGATAAAAATCTCTCCCCATTCTTTACCAATAACATTAATGTCACCTAATCGATGAGAAATAATGGGAACATTTCTGTGATGGGTTATATAATTTTTGTGTCCATATCGACTGTGGTCTGCATGACCATGAGAAATAATAGCTTTATCAACAGGCTTCCAAGGGTCAAGATAAACCCTAGCCTTTTCGCAATAAATACCATTAGGAGTAAATTGTAAAAGGGGTAATTTCATAGCAAGTGAAAGTTACAATTTTTTGAAAACAACAAAGTTGTATTAGATGTAAACTATGACCTCTAAAAAAATTATATTTGCTCAATAATTAAATATTAAGATATGTCTTTTGCAGATTTATATACAAGTGGTGAGCATAGAAGAAATCTAGCCCATTTTGCAGCTTTAGCTACATTGGCCGCCATAGATGGTGAACTAAGTATTGAAGAAAAAAATATGTTAGATCGTTTCGCAACTAAATTGGACATTACCAAATCTGAATTTGAGGAGGTCATGAAAAAGGAAAATAAATACCCAATAGATGCTTCACACGATGCAGAAAAGCGTTTAGAAAGACTTTTTGACTTCTTCCGTATTATATATACTGATCATGGAATAGATTATGAGGAAATGATTTTGGTAAAAAAATATGCCATTGGAATGGGCTTTACAGGTGAAAAAGCTGATAAGGTTATTGATCGATCTATCGCTATTTTTGAAGGTAAAATAGATTTTGACGACTATTTATACTTAGTTAAGCACTAATGTACCAAAAGAAAGAAAATAAAAAGGGAGCTAAATGCTCCCTTTTTTATTGATACTTATTTAAAAATTCTTGTAGTTTCTCTACCATATTACGACTACCGCAGAAGAACGGGACACGTTGGTGTAATTCGGTGGGTTCAATATCCATAATACGATTTACTCCACCAATGGCAAGTCCATTGGCTTGTTCTGCGATAAATGCCATAGGGTTGCATTCATAAAGCAGCCTTAGTTTGCCACTCTGTGTTATGCTGCTTTTTGGGTACATGTAAATACCACCTTTAATCATGTTTCTATGAAAATCTGATACTAAAGAACCAATATATCTAGACGTATAAGGTCTATCGCCTTCTTCCATCTGACAATATTTTATATAGTCTTTTACCCCTTGATGAAAATGAATATAATTTCCTTCATTTACAGAATAAATAGTGCCATCTTCTGGAAATTTCATGTTTGGGTGCGATAGGTAAAAAGTACCTAATGCAGGGTTCAAAGTAAAACCATTTACACCGTCACCAGTCGTATAGACCAACATTGTTGAGGTTCCATAGACAACATAACCTGCAGCAACTTGTTTGTTACCAGTTTGTAAAAAGTCTTCTATAGTAACAGGTGTGCCAACAGGCGTTACTCTTCTATAAATTGAAAAAATAGTGCCAACAGACACATTTACATCAATGTTTGAAGAACCATCTAAAGGATCTATTAAAACAATGTATTTATTCTGATTATTTTTATCGTTACTATTGATACTGATAAAACTATCTTCTTCTTCTGATGCAATACCACATACAATTTCCCTATTTTTTAAGGTTTGAATGAATTTGTCATTGGCGAATAAATCTAATTTTTGCTGATCCTCGCCTTGGACATTAGTTTCTCCTACACCGCCTAAAATATCAATTAAGCCAGCTTTGCTAACTTCGTGATTAACAACTTTCGCTGCCAATCGAATAGCATTGATGAGTTTTGATAATTCTCCCGATGAATATTGAAATGAATCTTGATTTTCAATAATAAATTCTCCAAGGGTTTGATTTTTTTTAGGTGACATGTTTTAGTTTATAGTTATGTACAAATATCCGATATTTTGTTAAACGCTCAATTTTGATTTTAATTTCATTTTTTAAATTTATAACTTTGTGTTTTATTTGTAACAATTATGACCTATACAATCAGAACTGCCCAAAAAGAAGATATGAAGCAAGTGCTTCATTTAATTCAAGAATTAGCCACGTTTGAAAAAGAAGAAAATGCCGTAGAAGTTAGTGAGCAAAATCTTAAGGAAGATGGTTTTGGTAAACATAAGTTGTTTCATTGCTTTGTTGCTGAAAAGGAAGATAAAGTTGTAGGTATGGCATTGGTCTATCCAAGATATTCTACATGGAAAGGCCCAGTTATTCATTTAGAAGATTTAATAGTTACTAAAGAAATGCGCGGTACCGGTTTAGGCACTGCACTTTTAGACGAAGTTGTAAAATATGGAAACGACTTAGGTGTTAAAAGAATTAGCTGGGAAGTAATTGACTGGAATGAACCTGCAATCGGGTTTTATGAAAGTAAAGGAGCGAACGTAATGCGTGATTGGGATGTTGTACAGTTAGATGAAGCGGCTATTAAGAATTATTTGAACGCAATAGCGTAAACAAAGACATATATAATTAAGATTCAAGATAAAAGAAGACTATGAAGGTTTATAAATTTGGAGGAGCATCTGTTAAAGATGCTGATGCAGTTAGAAATGTGGTTAAGGTTTTAAAAGAGGTTGGGTATGAAAATACTTTGTTAGTTGTTTCTGCGATGGGTAAGACCACAAATGCCATGGAAGATATTATTAATGCATATTTTAATGATAAAAAAGATATACCATCGAAGATTTCAGAAATGGTAGATTATCACCTTGATATTGTGACAGAATTATTTCCTAATTCTCAACATTCTATCTATAAAGAAATTAAAATTCTAGTTGATGAAATAAATGGTTTTCTAGTTTGGAACAAATCTCCTAATTACAACTTTGTGTATGATCAAGTCGTGGGATATGGCGAATTGATTTCAACCTCAATTATTAGCGCATATTTTAAAGAAATTGGTATCTCAAATAATTGGTTAGATGTAAGAAACTTTATAAAAACAGATAGTAGTTATAGAGATACAACGGTGAATTGGGAGCGTACACAAGAGAATGTGGCCAAAATAGACCAAAAAGTTTTGAATATTACTCAAGGATTTTTGGGGAGTGATGATAATAATTTCACGACTACCTTGGGCCGAGAAGGTTCAGATTATACGGCAGCAATTTTGGCATTTTGTTTAAATGCAGACTCGGTAACTATTTGGAAAGATGTACCTGGCGTTTTAAATGCAGACCCAAGGTATTTTAAGGAAACGCAATTATTGAACAATATTTCATATAGAGAGGCAATAGAATTAGCTTTTTACGGGGCATCGGTAATTCACCCAAAGACATTGCAGCCATTACAAAGAAAAGAAATTCCATTACACGTTAAATCGTTTGTAAACCCTTCGGATAAAGGAACAACTGTTGGTAAGGGTATTGGTATTGAGCCAAAAGTGCCGTGTTTTATTGTAAAAAAGAATCAGGTTTTAATAAAATTATCTTCGCTCGATTTTTCATTTATTGTAGAGGATAGTATCAGCGAACTTTTTAAGTTATTTCATCATCATAAAATTAAAGTTGATCTCATTCAGAACTCTGCAATTAGTTTTTCGGTTTGTATAGATAATAAGTTTGGAGGTTTAGATGCAATGCTTCTACAATTGAAAAGCAAATTTAAGGTGGCGTATCATGAGGATGTATCTTTATACACTATTCGTCATTTTGATACCAAATCATTAGAATCATTACAAAATGGTCATGAGTTACTTTTAGAACAGAGAGGAACAGAAACTGTACAGCTAGTTGTAAAGTAATTTCCTTTTAATTTCACCTTGTTTAAAAGCAAAGCTAGTACTGCTATTTTCCTATATTTACAGTCTAATTGAGGATAACATATGGGTTTAGTTACCGCTAAAGAAGTTGCCAAGGCTATTAATTTAGCCAAATATGGGGTATTCGGTACCTTTATCGGTTGGATTTTATTAAAGGTTACCCGATTATCGGGTATCAATAGGTATTATGATTCAATTGCCCATTTAGAAGGCGAAGCCTATGCCGATGCTATTTTAGAGCATTTTGAAATTGACTACGAAATACCTGAAGAAGATTATAAAAGATTGCCGAAAGAAGGGCCTTATGTTACCATTAGTAACCATCCTTTAGGTGCTATTGATGGTATTTTGCTGTTTAAGTTAATGGTGAAACAACGGCCTGACTATAAGATAATGGCTAATTTTTTATTACAGAGAATGGTGCCTCTAGTACCTTTTATTTTGCCAGTAAATCCTTTTAGTGAACATAAAGATGCAAGAAGTAGTATTGCAGGTTTTAAGAATACGCTTCAACATTTAAAAGACGGTCATGTGTTAGGGGTTTTTCCAGCTGGTGAGGTGTCAACGATTAAAGAAGGCAAAATGTTGGTAGATAAACCTTGGGAAGAGGCTGCCATAAAATTGATTAGAAAAGCAGATGTACCTGTAGTTCCTATATATTTTCATGCAAAGAATAGTGGGCTGTTTTATCGTATGGCCAAATTGGGCGATTCATTACGAACTGCCATGATACCTTCTCAAGTTTTTACCCAAAGAAATAGGCCTATTAAAGTTAGAATAGGACAACCAATTTCTGTCGCGACCCAAAAGGATCAAGAAAGTTTAGAAGAATATACAGATTTACTGCGTCGCAAAACCTACATTTTGTCGAATGCATATGAAAAAGAACGTTTAATAGACCAAATACCTACATCGCTTAAACTTCCTAAACAACCTAAGAAAATCGCAACTGCCGTACGAAAAGAGGTAATGGAAGGTGAGATAGAGAAGCTTAGGGAGAAAGATTGTCGTTTGTTGCAAAGCAAGAACTACGAAGTTTTTTTAGCTAAGGAAAAGGATATGCCTTTTATCTTAAAAGAAATTGGCAGACAGCGAGAGGTAACTTTTAGGGCTATTGGAGAGGGTACGAACAAAGCAATCGATTTAGACGAATTCGATTCGTATTATCACCATCTTTTTCTATGGGATGATGATGTAAAATGTATTGTTGGGGCCTATAGAATGGGAATGGGTTCTGAGATTTTTCCACAATATGGTATTAACGGATTTTACGTTCAAGATTTATTTAGGGTAGAACCAGAATTATATGATATGATGCAACACTCTATAGAAATGGGTAGAGCATATATAACAAAAGAATATCAACAAAAACCAATGCCTTTATTTTTACTTTGGAAGGGTATTGTACATACAACCTTAAGATTTCCTGAGCATAAATACTTAATTGGTGGTGTAAGTATTAGTAATCAATTTTCAAATTTCTCGAAATCATTGATGATTGAGTTTATGAAATCTAACTATTGGGATCCGTATGTGGCGCAGTATATAAGACCCAAAAAAGAATTTAAAGTAAAACTTAATGATGCCGATAAAGAATTTGTATTTGATGAAACTCAGGCAGATTTAAATAAGTTCGACCGATTGATTGATGAGGTCGAGCCAGGTAATTTGAGATTGCCGGTATTAATTAAAAAATACATTAAACAAAACGCAAGGGTTGTTGCTTTTAATGTAGACCCTCTATTTAACAATTCAGTTGATGGTTTAATGTATATAAAGATTGCAGATTTACCTGAAAGCACAGTCAAACCAGTAATGGAAGAATTTCAGGCAGAATTGGAAAGGAGACTTCAAGAAGCTCAAAACCCTGAGAAGGAGTAATTTAGTCTATACCAACCACGCGACTTCTGCGTTCAAAAAGAACGTTGTCTATCCATTGTCCATTTAATTTTCCAATACGTTCGCGTTTACCTATCAGTCTAAAGCCTAAAGCTTCATGTATTTTAATACTGCTATGGTTGGTTGGGAAAACGCCAGATTGCAATGTCCAAATGCCTTCCTTCTCACTGGCATCTATTAAATATTGCAATAATAATTTGCCAATACCTTTTCCTCTACTAACTTTTGAAATGTAAACACTGACTTCTGCGACCCCGCCATAAACACATCTACTAGAAACAGGTGAAAGTGCCACCCACCCTAAGATAGTGCCAGAGTCTTCTGCTACAAACCTACAAGAGGTCATATGTGCTTTGTTCCAAGATTCAAAAGCGGGTACAGTAGTTTCAAAAGTTGCGACACCAGTAGCGATACCTTCTTTGTAAATGTCAGCAACAGAGTTCCAATCTGTTGCTGACATTTTTCTTATAAATACCTTATTCATAGGTGTAATAATTAACAGCAGCCACTGCCCGGGGCGCATGAAGATTCCATAACTTCTGCAGTTTCTGGCACGCCGCAAATTTCTTTAGCCTTGCAATCTGTTTTTTCAACTCCTAAATGAAGTAGTAGATTATTATCTTTTATTTGATAGGATAAAACAAATAACTGAGCAGTATGAAAAAGGGCATTGCTGTATTCGAATTTTACTTCAACATCTTTGTCCATTGGTTTTATTTTATCTACTCGGTTTAAAATAGCTAATGCCTTTTCGACTACCATGTAGTCTCTTTTGCCTAGTTCTTCGGGACTTTCCCATAGTTGAATGATGGTTTCTTTCCAGAAATCAGTGCCTGCCCCACAATCAACAGAATCTATGGTAATGTTTTTTACCTCTGTAATATGATAATTTGCACCAACCAGTAAACCAGGAGCATATTCAAACATTAAACTTTTATCTAAGTTTTCGTTTAATAAGGCTAGAAATTCATTTGTTTTCATGTCTTGAAATTTTAATTAACAACAATTGCTTTTAGTGGTATTGAAGAAGGTATTAAGTAGGGTCTGTATTTCTGTCCATTTTGTTAGATTTATACAATAACAAACCTTCTTACCTTCAACTTCTCCTTTTATAAGATCAATACTCTTAAGTTCTTTTAAATGCTGTGAAATGGTTGGCTGCGCTAGTCCGATTTCATCAACGATGTCATTACAAATACAAGAGTCTTGTTGACTTATATATTGTAAGATGGCAATACGAGCAGGATTAGATAATACCTTAAAGATAACAGCCAATTCGTTTTGCTCTAAATTGAATATTTGTGTTTTAGTAATGCCCATGTCATATTTATATATTGCAATATTACGATAATAATTTAAATAAAAAAAGCCGGATAGATTTTACCCGACTTAATTTTTTAGAACCAAGGTTTTCTACCCACTTGGTAAGTATTATAAAACTCCTCATCTGACTTTGTTAAATAGATGATTCCTTCGATCAAGCCTACTAATCCCATGGCTGATGCTCCTATACCACATGTAAAAAAGCCTACGACTAGTGTCACAGCAAGCATGATAATTCCTTCCTTTTGATACCCTAATATAAATTTATGAACACCAAGACAACCAAGTACAATAGCTAAAATACCTGCTAGCATTTTTTTATTTTCTCCTCCTGCACCACTAAACGCTTCTTTTGCTCCGGCAGTAAATTCGTTTGCAGTTTTCTTAGCATTATCGCTAAATTCCTTCGCAGATTCTTTCGCGTCTTCTGAAAATTCTTTTGCAGATTCTTTAGCGTTATCGAATGTTTTTTCAGTTTTGTCTTTGGCATTTTCAAAGGCATCTTCTGCCTTGTCGCCTAAATCTTTTGCAGATTTTTTAGCTTTATCGAAAGCATCTTCTGCCTTATCTCCTAAATCTTTTTTCTCGTCTGACATTTTAGTTGTTATTTGGTAGTTAATAGTAGTTATAAATGTAGCAAATATTTGAACATCATAGAAATGCTTTATCAATAGGTTCCCAAAGCTCTATTTTATTACCATCAGGATCTAATATCCAACCAAATTTCCCGTATTCAAATTCTTGAATTTCACCAATTACGGTAACACCTTCCTCTTTTAAAACCTTTATTAATTCTACCAAATTCTCAACCCTAAAATTCATCATAAAATTAGATGCACTAGGCTCAAAATAGGTTGTATTATCTTTCATAGGGCTCCATTGTGTAGAGCAGTCATTACCCTCTTTATCTTTCCACCAAAAGGTACTGCCATATTGGTCAGTATTTAGGCCTAAATGCTTATTGTACCAATCTTTTACTTTGACGGGGTCTTTTGTTTTAAAAAAGAAACCTCCTAATCCTGTAACTCTTTTTTTCATGATTAAGCTCTTTTATATATTTCGAAGTACATTATTTCTTCACATTTTTCTCATACAAGGTAATCCATTCTTTAGTTGTCATCTTTGTGCATAATTCTGCAATTAAGGTATAAGGAATATCGGTTAGGTTTTTAAACCGAATACAACTTTTACCCATGTTCAGTTTTAATTTACAATGCTTAGGATATTCTGCAACAAACCAGTCTAATAAATTAGGGTCTGCATAAATGCCTGAATGGTATAACGCTATAAAATTCTTTTGTGATGCTAAATTGATAAATGGTAAGGGTAATTCTGGATTCACATGATAACCAGCCGGATATAATGAATGTGGTACAACATAACCCAACATACCATAGCTAAGTTGCTCTTCAAACCCTTGAGGTAAATTTTGTAAAATAACAGCGCGTATTTTTTCAATTACTTCACGACGTTCTTGAGGAAGTTGGTCTAGATAGTCGTTCGGTGAATGGGCTTCATATTTCATTTAAGCTTTAAATTTTGCTTTAATTTTATCTACTACGGTTTGGGCTAATTTAATCTTACTTTCAACTGTCCAACCTGCTACGTGCGGTGAAAGTATTACTTGGTCAGAGTTAATTAAATATTGAAAGGCATCGGGTAAATTATTATCTGAAAACATATTCTCGAAAGAAGCTTTTTCATACTCTAATACATCTAAACCTGCCCCTAAAACCTTACCGGATTTTATTGCTTCCACTAAATCTGAGGTTATGATACATTTTCCTCTTGCGGTATTTATTATCCAAATAGGATTTAGAAACTTTTCTAAAAATTCGGAGCTTATCATACCAATTGTTGATTCCGATTGTGGCACATGTAGACTTACTACATCAACACGGTTTTGAAATTCCATAATACCAACTTGACGCGCATTCTCATCTTCAACACCACCTTGAATATCATAACAGATAACTTCTTCAACATCAAAACCTATTAGTTTTTTAGCAAAGGCTTTACCCATATTGCCATAGCCAATTATACCAACCACTTTACCTTCTAATTCTAAGCCTCTATTACCTTCTCGGTCCCATTTACCACTTCTAACTTCACGGTCAGCTGTATTTAGTTTATTAAATAAAGACAACAGCATACCCATGGCATGCTCACCTACTGCATTTCGATTGCCTTCTGGCGCTGCAGCAAGAAATATACCGAGCGATTTGGCATGTTTGGTGTCAATATTTTCTAGTCCGGCACCCAATCGGCCAATAAATTTAAGGTTCTTTGCCTTATCTAAAAACTCGGAATCTAAGCTAAAACGACTACGAATAATTATGCCGTCGTATTGGTCAATTTTATTTTCAATTTCTTTTTTAGAGGAAGTGTAATCTTCATCGTTCTGAAAACCTAATTCAGAAAATTGTTCAATAATTAGAGGGTGGTTAACATCTAGGTGTAATACTTTCATTTACTAGGGGATTATATTTTTGGGTAATTGGTTTGGGTTAATTGTGTTTCAATCTTTCCCGTATGGTTTGTTGTTAGTTTTTCAAATAATAAGACCTGAACTTCTTCATTGTTTTTTGTGGTTGGGCAATGCTCAACTCCTTTCGGAACTATAATTATTTCACCTTCTTTCACGACTTCTGTGCGGTCTCTAAAATGCATATGCAACGTACCTTTTATAACATGAAATAGTTCGTCTTCATTTTCATGGGCATGCCATACGAATTCACCTTTTAACTTTGCCAACAATACTTGCATATCATCTACAACACCAATTTGGTGTGGATGCCAATAGGCATCTACCAACTCATATTTGTTTTTAATATTTATGCTTTTCATAAGTGCTGCCTATTTTAAGTACTATAAGTAGTACAACCTATAGTATTTAAAGAATACATATATCTGGCTGAATGTATATAAAAAAGTATATAGTAATATACGAAATGTAGTATTGTTTTAAAACTAGAAGGAGCCGTTTTTAAATACCTAAAATTACCTTGGCAATAGAGAAGTATATTAAAATACCGAAAATATCATTTCCTGTTGTTATAAACGGACCAGTAGCTACTGCTGGGTCAACACCTCTTTTATCTAAAAATACAGGTATAAATGTGCCAATTAATGCAGCAATAATTATTACTGAAATTAAGGCTACGCAAAGGGTAATTGAAATTAAGTAGCTAGTATGAAAGAAAAAATGACTTATTACTAGTACTATGGCAGCAATGGCTGCACCATTTATTAATGCTAAAGTAAATTCTTTTAATAAACGATTTAAAATCTCTCCTCTTACCGTATTATTGGCAAGGCCTTGTACCATAATTGCAGATGATTGAACGCCTACATTACCGGCTGTAGCTTGTATTAAGGGTACAAATATTAGAAGTATGGGAAATGTATTCATTACTTCTTGAAAGCTACTAATAATACTTGCCGCACCAATACCACCGAACATACCAATAATTAACCATGGTAAGCGAGCTTTGGTCAATTCCCAAATACTATCATCTGCTTCTACACCTCTAGAAATACCTGCCGCCATTTGATAATCGCGCTCGGCTTCCTCCTTTATAACATCTATAATATCATCAATTGTAATACGGCCTACCAGCCTGCCGATTTCATCAACCACAGGTATGGCTTCTAAATCGTACTTACTCATGATTCTTGCAACCTCTTCAGGGTCTTCATTGACATTTACATAATCTACATTAGGTATAAAAACATCTTTAATGTGTGTTTTAGTAGAGGTGGTCAATAAATCTTTTAGTGATAAACGGCCCTTTAGTTTATCTTCATCATCTACAACATAAATAGAATGAACACGGGTTACATTTTCAGCTTGTGCCCGCATTTCTTTAACACAGGTCAGTACGTTCCAATTTTCGTTAACCTTTACAAGCTCTTTCGCCATAAGACCCCCCGCTGAATTTTCTGCATAGCGTAAAAGGTCAACAATATCTTTAGCATGTTCACGATCCTCAATTTTAGAGATAACGTCTTGTACTTGCTCTTTAGGTAGTTCGCCAATAATATCAGCCGCGTCATCTGTATCTAGCTCTTCTAATTCGCTTGCAATTTCTTTTGAGGAAAGGTTGCCTAGAATTGCTTCACGTATATCTTCATCTAGCTCAGTAAGAATATCAGAGGTTTTATCGCTATCTAATAATTTAATTAGGTAGGTAGCCTCATCATCATCAAGTTCATTAATGATTTCTGCAATATCTGCATAATGTACATGTTCAAGCATAGAATTAAGTTCAGTCTCATTTTGGTTTTCAATGAGCTGTTCTATGTTTGTAACAAGTTCTTCTGTAAGCTTAAAGGGTATCATCTGCTATTTTCTTCGTCAATGCTATAAAATCCTCAACGGCTAATTGTTCAGGTCTTAGATCAAATATAGTATCTTCTTTGAGATTATCTGATAGGGTGAATGTTTTTAAACTGTTACGTAAAGTCTTTCTACGTTGATTAAAGGCGGTTTTCACTACTCTACGAAATAACTGCTCGTCACAAGGGAGTTGAAAGTTTTTTTTACGAGTAAGTCTTAATACACCCGATTGTACTTTTGGTGGTGGGTCGAATACTTCTGGTTGTACGGTAAAAAGATATTCGGCATCATAGAAAGCCTGAGCTAATACAGATAAAATACCATATGCCTTACTTCCTTCTTTAGAACAAATTCGTTCGGCTACTTCTTTTTGAAACATACCGGAAAATTCTGGAACTTGATCTCTTAATTCTAGCATTTTAAAGACAATTTGGGTAGAAATATTATAGGGGAAGTTCCCTGTTATACCAAATTGCTCTGAGCCGAATAAAGTTTGAATATCAAAATTTAAGAAGTCGGCTTCAATGACCTTAAAGGAGCCATCGCCTTCAAATGCTTTCGGATGCTCTAATGGGAATGTCTCATTTAGATATTTAATAGACTCGGTGTCTAAATCCATCGCTATTAAATTGCTATTTCGTAGAAGTAGATATTTGGTTAATACCCCTGTACCAGGACCTATTTCAATAACATTGCGATAATCTTTTTGTAAAAGGGTATCAGCAATTTGTTTGGCGATATCTTCATCTTTTAAAAAATGTTGACCTAAATGTTTCTTGGCTTTTACGGGTCCTTTCTCATGATGCTTTTTATGAGCATACTTATCACCTTTATTCTTTTTTCTTTTCGTTCCCATAATATATTCTTAAACCGAGCTTATTTTGCAATATATGCCCATGCAT
>TARA_R110002074_G_scaffold208401_4_pt1 | contig 20632 bp, 20 predicted proteins | sample TARA_R110002074 | Tara Oceans TARA_R110002074 (sample SAMEA4397215) | marine metagenome | biome: Polar Biome; feature: [MIX] marine epipelagic wind mixed layer (ENVO:01000061); material: water (ENVO:00002006), including particulate matter (ENVO:01000060) such as... | depth 10-100 m | reverse complement strand
ACCAAATAGCCGCACTTAAATGGGTGCAAAAAAATATCGATGCATTTGGTGGCGACCCAAATAATGTAACTATTGCAGGGCAATCTGCGGGGGCATTCAGCGTAAATACCTTAATTGCCTCTCCCCTTGCCGAAAACATTTTTCACAAAGCCATTTTACAAAGTGGTGGATTATTAGGTAGTAGTAGGGCGCAAACCTTAACGGAGGCTGAGGTTACAGGGCAACGATTTATGGAAAAAGCTAAAGTAACTACCATCGAGGAACTACGGCAATTACCCGCATTAGAATTACAAAGAATAAGCAATAACCAAGAAATAGGTAGGGTCGGAATTACAGAAGACGGCTACGTTGTACCGAAAAATTTAATGGCTCACTTTAAAAATGGTAAGCAGCAACAGATACCGATAATTTCTGGTTGGGTCACAGGTGATGGAGATTTTTTAGGTGGAAATGAAATGACTGTTGAAGAATATAACGAGGAAGCAATTGCAAATTATGGTAATAAGGCAGCCTCTTTTTTAACGATTTTTCCTGCGGTTACAAATGAGGAGGTCAAAAAAATGAAAAGTAAATTAGGCATGCTAAATTTTGCAGGGGTGCCTTCACACCTATTGGCAAATTATAATACAAAACCAAGTTATTTATATCAGTTTGGCCATATACCCCCAGAAAAGAAAGATTTCCCAAACTATGGTGCTTTTCATACCTCAGAGGTACCTTACGCGCTTCATACTTTACATACATGGAATCGAGATTGGCAACCTTCCGACAAAACAATTGAGGACGTTCTATCTTCCTACTGGGTCAATTTTGCAAAAACAGGAAATCCCAATGGTGATAATTTACCGATTTGGAATACGTACGACAAACAATCTGGCAGCATCATGGTTATCGATGAAACAACATTAAGTTCTAAAGAAGGCTTTATGAAAAATGAAATAAAATTTTTGAGTGAATTATAAATCAGAGATTTTAGTATCTCGATAACTATCAAAAACACCATTAAACATTATATTTAAACACATAAGCCAATTGTTCTTCCTATCAAATAATTTGATTTTGACATTTAAAACATACACTTCGATGAAAATATATTTCAATTATTTAACCCTCTTATTTCTTTTATTATCTGGTAATGTTTTTTCACAAACTACTTTAGATTCCTTATCCATAAAAGCTTCTTTTAATTTTGGCAAATCTGTAGCCGTTTTTGGTGGCTCTGTTTCTGTTATTCCAGAAAGTGATAGCGCAAAAATTTTATGGGAAAATCACTTAGGTTTGAACATAACAAACTATGGAGTTCCAGGTGCTGGTTTTTCTTCTTTACACGGAAAATCTATGCAGCAACAAGTTGATGAAGCGGGTATATTTGATATTTATATCCTTTGGGCTTCAACAAATGATTACACGAATAATAGAGAAGTAGGTTCCTATACCGATTATACAGAATTTGACAATTATAATACTGAAAAACTAACTACCCAGGCTGGAGGAATTAATTATTGTATTAAAAAGATTTATGAAATAAACCCAAAGGCCACTATATACTTCTTTACATCAAGCAAAGCTTTTAATGATAGAGGCGCCTATGATCCATTTTACATGGAAGGCATAGTACAGCATGTTAATATGCAAAAAATGATTTGTGAGCTCCATGGCATACCGGTTCTTGACCAGTTTCTTTTAGGCGGCTACAACATATACAATAAGGATTTGTATTATCGTGATCCTATTCATATGAATGTTTTGGGTTACAAAAAACTAGGTGAATTGCAAGTCTCATTTTTAGCTTTTCCGCAGTAAAAAAAGCTTTGCCAAAAAAGTGCATAATTAATTTATTAATGAAGTCTAAAAAGCCAATTTCTACATCAATTCATAATCTAACTCCAAAAAATCTTCAACATACGCAGCCCAGTATTTACGAACGAAAGCGGTATGCTCTGGATGTTCACTATACGTGTTGTATGTTTCCATAGAATCAAAATTCATAGAAAGTGCATAGTCAAAATGGCTCTTCGCGCTAATTTGACGTAGACATTCAAAATTTTCGACCCCTGGTATTGAACGGAGTTCTCTAGCTGCATTCAAAAAGATTGACTCTTCCTCAGAACCTATTGAATACTTTAGTTTAAAGGTTACAGTATGTTTAATCATTTGTATAATTTTAAAGGTAGAAAAGTACAGAAAACCGATACATCTATAAATATGAATCTAGAAAAAAACAAAGAAAACGCTATCGCTTTTTACAGAACCGCATACTTGGGGCAACCAAAATTAGCTGTCGAAAAATATGTAGGTAAAGAATATATTCAGCACAACCCAGCAGTAGCTAATGGAACTCAAGGTTTTATCGATTATTTTGAACAGATGCAATTAGAATACCCTGATAAATCCATCGAATTTGTACGATGTATAGGCGAAGGAAATTTGGTCGCACTACATACGCACCAAACATGGCCTGGTAATGACCAGTATATTACCATGGATTTTTTTAGATTTGACACCAATGGAAAAATTTGTGAGCATTGGGATTCCATCCAACAGATACCAGAAAAATCTGAAAATCCGAATACCATGTACTAACTCTTATTAAATACTATAATAATCTAACATTTATAGCAGATGAAAAATATAATAATACAAGGTATTAATTGGGATGCTAAATCTTCGTTTCAAAAGGGTCCTGCAAGAGCACCAGACTTAATTAGAAAAGCGCTTTATAGCGATTCAATGAATTTGTGTGCTGAAAATGGAATTTCCATTGAACAAGATGCTGTGATAGACAAAGGTGATTTTAAAATCAAAGACTACTTTGATATTACTACAACTACTAGCCAACATTTAAGCAAAGATGCAAAAGTACTTACTTTGGGCGGTGACCACTCTATTACCTTTCCTATTATAAAAGCATATCATGACCACTATCCGAAACTTGATATTTTACACATAGATGCCCATGCCGATTTATATCATGATTATGAAGGGGACCCCTATTCTCATGCTTGTCCTTTTGCACGTATTATGGAAAATGGTTTTGCAGTGAAATTGGTTCAAGTCGGTATTAGAACATTAAATCCGCATCAAGCGGCACAGGCAAAGAAATACAAGGTTGAAATACATGAGATGCGTAATTTAAATTTAGACAACATTCCTAAATTCGAAAATCCACTTTATATTTCTTTAGATATGGATGGTTTTGACCCTGCCTTTGCACCTGGTGTATCGCACCATGAACCAGGCGGACTTTCATCGCGTCAGGTCATCAACTTAATTCAAAGTATTGATACTAAAGTGGTCGGTGCAGATATTGTAGAATATAATCCTGACCGTGATTTTCAAGATATGACGGCTTATTTGGCTGCAAAAATGATGAAAGAACTTTTAGGTAAAATGATGGAACACTAAAAGAATATTCCATTAAAACCTTATATTAACCTTACTCAAAACTAAACCAACAATGTCCAATACCCTAAGTACATTTTTGAAACTTCATAAGGTTTCATTGTTATTAGCGGTATTGAGTTTGGTTTTCTACTATACATTTGCCTACCACCTAGAGCGAACGGACTTTCTAAAACTACTTACCTTATTTGTTGCGTTATTTTTTCTATGCTTTAAATTAATTCAGTTTCAAAAGTTAAACTTCAAATTTCTCTTGGGGTTGGGTGTTATTTGCAGGCTTGTATTTTTATTTACAGAACCCAATTTATCACAAGATTTTTATAGATTTATATGGGATGGACACTTAGTAGCCAATGCCATTAACCCCTACTTACACACGCCAAATGAGCTGATTAAAAATATGGCGACTATGATCCCCAATGCCAATCAACTTTATGAAGGCATGGGTAGTTTAAGCGCAAAGCACTACAGTAATTACCCGCCAATAAATCAACTTATATTCGGCTTGGCAGCCCTTATCGGCGGTAAAAGTATGTTTGGCTCATTAGTAGTATTGCGAATTACTATTATTTTAGCTGACCTCGGCATCTTCTATTTCGGAAGAAAACTATTAAAAAACCTCAACAAATCGCCCCAATTAATTTTCTGGTACTTTTTAAATCCGTTAGTCATTATTGAACTTACGGGCAACTTACATTTTGAGGGAGTCATGTTATTCTTCTTTATTTCTTCTATGTTTCTTTTATCTAAAGAGAAATGGAAATGGGCAGCAGTGATTTTGGCATGTTCTATTTCTGTAAAATTAGTACCCTTATTATTCTTACTTCTTTTTTTAAGATATTTAGGATGGAAGAGAAGTATCCTATTCTATTTTATCATAGGTAGTACTTCTATTCTACTTTTTGCACCCTTCTACACACCAGAGTTCATTGGTAATTATACCAAAACCTTAAGTCTTTGGTTTTCAAATTTTGAATTTAATGCAAGCATCTATAATATAATAAAGGGCACAGCAGTTCAATTTGATGCTAAGCCATGGGAATTCATAAAAATATACGGTAAAATCACCCCCATATTGACTATTATAATGGTAATACTATTTACCTTTTTACCTAAAAGAAAAGATTTAAATGGGGTATTTGCCTCAATGATGTGGGTATTGGCTATATACTATTTCATGTCGACCACCGTACACCCTTGGTATTGTATTTTCTTAGTGCTTCTCGCCATCTTCACTTCTTACCGATATGCCATCATATGGTCTGCTGCCATTGTATTAAGTTATTTTGCGTATTCACAGCCAGATTTTAAAGAAAACTTATGGCTGCTCTCTCTTGAATATATTTCAGTATATGGCTTCTTAATTTATGAAATTGTTGCACATAATAACAAAAAGTGAAGTTTTTGTAAAAATTATGTCATCGATGAGGTCAGTTCAATATTATTTGTACATTTACCCTATAATGAACGAAAAAATCTACTTTTTATATAGTACCGTGAGCCCAGTTGCTCTTGCGCGTCCGTTCACATCTCGCCGTCGTCGCCCGTAAGGGTAATATATATTTATGGAATTAGGTGAGTCCATTTCCGCACAGAAAATCAAAATTATATTTTTACACTTTTAAATCTATTTGGCAATGAACTTAATTGTTGCTAACGAATCACATTTTAAATACGCCCAAGATATTTGTGACACAATTGCAGATTCTGCAAAAATTCGTGGAACAGGTATTGCAAAACGTACTCCTGAATATATTCGGAGAAAACTATCCAACGGTAATGCCATATTGGCCTTAGACGGAGATAAATTTGCCGGCTTCTGCTATATTGAAGTCTGGGGGCATGAGAAATTTGTAGCAAATTCCGGACTTATCGTTCATCCTGATTATAGAGGCCAAGGTCTTGCAAAAAGCATAAAAGCCAAAATCTTTGAATTGAGCAGGAAGAAATTTCCTGATGCTAAAATATTTGGTATTACTACAGGTTTAGCAGTTATGAAAATCAACTATGAATTGGGGTATAAACCTGTGACTTTTTCAGAACTGACCGATGACCCAGAATTCTGGAAAGGCTGTCAAACGTGTAAAAACTTTGATATTCTTACCCGTACAGAGCAAAAAATGTGCTTATGTACCGGTATGCTCTATGACGTTAATGCAAAGAAAAAGAATGAGGAAGTCAAAGAAGTAAATAGTAAAGCCTTTACAAGATTAAAAAGCATCAAGGAAAGTTTGTTCCTGAGAAAAAAAGAAGTAAAAAGTAAATAATTGTTAAAACAGGTTGTTTGCAACATTCATTCAGCTTCAATAACAATCAAATACAGAAAACACATTACAATGAAATTAGTTTTAGCCTATAGCGGTGGATTAGACACATCTTACTGCGCAAAATATTTATCAAAAGACAAAGGATTTGAAGTACACGCAGTAAGTGTAAATACTGGTGGATTTTCATCTGAAGAAATAAGGGAAATAGAGCGTAAAGCACTTCAATTAGGAGCAACATCTTATACTTCAATTGACGCTGTACAGACATTCTATGAAAAAGTAGTAAAGTATCTTATTTTCGGCAATGTGCTTAAAAACAACACCTACCCACTATCGGTAAGTGCAGAACGAATTGTTCAGGCCATAGAAATTGTAAACTACGCTAAAAAAGTAGGTGCCAAATATATTGCTCACGGTAGTACTGGTGCTGGTAACGACCAAGTACGTTTCGATATGATTTTTCAAATCATTGCACCAGAGATTGAAATTATTACTCCTATTCGAGATAACAAATTATCAAGAGAAGCTGAAATAGCTTACTTAAAAGAAAACGGAGTTGATTATCCTTGGGAAAAAGCAAAGTATTCTATTAATAGAGGATTATGGGGGACTTCTGTTGGAGGTGAAGAAACTTTAACTTCTGACAAGGCTTTACCAGATAGTGCTTACCCAAGCCAACTTAAAGAAAAAAATCCGACAGATATCACCTTAACTTTTGAAAAAGGAGAATTGGTTGCTGTAAATGGAGAAAAAGGTTCACCAGTTGCTAATATTGAAAAGGTAGAAGCAATAGCTTCTAAGTATGCTATTGGCAGAGATATACACGTTGGTGACACTATAATTGGCACCAAAGGTAGAGTAGGATTTGAGGCTCCTGCATCATTAATAATTATAAAAGCACACCACTTACTAGAAAAGCATACGCTTACTAAATGGCAACAATATCAAAAAGAACAACAAGGCAATTTTTACGGAATGTTACTTCATGAAGGTAACTACCTAGATGCTGTAATGAGAAATATAGAAACCTTCATGACAGATACTCAAAAAAATGTTTCTGGCGATGTATTTGTAGGCTTATACCCTTTTCAATTTAGGTTGCACGGCATTTCATCTAAACATGATTTAATGACCGATGCCTTCGGTAAATATGGTGAAGTAAATAAAGGATGGTCTGCAGATGATGCTAAAGGCTTTATTAAAATTCTTTCTAATTCAGGAAAAATTTATAACCATGTAAACGGCAACAATGATTAAAGCAGGCATTATAGGTGGATCAGGTTATACAGGTGGCGAACTTATTCGAATACTATTAAACCATCCGGCTACAGAAATTGATTTTGTATATAGTACTACTAGAGCGGGCAAAAAAATAACCACAGCACACCCAGATTTATTAGGGGTTACTGATATAGAATTTACAGGAAATGTCAACCTTAACGTCGATGTTGTTTTTCTATGTCTTGGCCATGGTAATTCTACCGCTTTTATAAAGGAACATGCTTTTTCTGTAGACACTAAAATTATCGATTTAAGCAACGATTTCAGACTTCATGCAGATGCTAATATAGATGGTAAACAATTCGTATACGGGCTTCCTGAATTACATAAAACTAAAATCGAGAATGCCCAGTATATTGCAAACCCCGGTTGTTTTGCAACGGCTATTCAATTAGCACTGCTACCCTTAGCGAAAGCAAATTTATTAGAGAATGAAGTACATATTAACGCCGTTACGGGCAGTACAGGCGCAGGCGTTAGTCCGTCAGCAACATCTCATTTTTCATGGCGTAATAATAATGTAAGTTGGTACAAGCCATTTACCCATCAACATTTGGGCGAAATCAATGAAAGTATACATGCTTTACAAGAAAATTCTGGAAATTTATTTTTTATGCCAAATAGAGGAAATTTTACTCGTGGCATATTGGCAACAAGCTACACGAAATTTGGTAGCAGTTTAGATGACGCAATAAAAATCTATCAAGATTTCTATAAGAATGCTGTTTTTACTCAAATTTCAGAGGAACCTATCAACTTAAAACAAGTAGTGAATACAAACCAATGTCATATACATTTACACAAACATGATGATATTTTGTTGGTTACATCAGCTATTGATAATTTATTAAAAGGTGCATCAGGTCAGGCGGTACAAAACATGAATTTAATATTCGGACTAGAGGAAGATTTAGGTCTTAATCTAAAAGCTAGTGTATTTTAATATGGTTGGTTAATAACGTTTAATTATTATTCCAAGAATGGGATTTAGAAATTATAAGTGATGAATTCATTGTGGTATTTAAAATATACTCATTAAACTGAACTCATTACCAAATACAAATAAAAATATGAAAATAGCCATTATAGGTGCGGGCAACTTAGGCCTTTCCATTGCAAACGGTATTCTAAATAGTAATGGTGCTACTACCATGTACCTTACCAAAAGAGATACAAAATCTATTCTCGATTTTGAAAAACACAATAAGGTGACGGTAACAAATGATAATCGTTTGGCTATTCAGAATTCAGATGTTTTAATATTTGCCGTTCAACCTGTTCATTTTACTGCAATCTTAGAAAGTGTAAAAGATTTATTGAACGAAAATCATGTGATTATTTCTACCATAACCGGTTTTGGTATCGACAAAATAGAAGAGGTTATTGGCAAAGACAATTATATTATTAGAAGCATGCCCAATACCGCTATTTCGGTAGGTAAGTCTATGACTTGTATTTGTAGTAACGAGAAAGGTAAAAAACGAATTGACTTAGCGAAAGCTATTTTTAATAGAATGGGACATTCTATGGAAATCCCTGAAAGCCAAATGCAAGCTGCAACCGTTATTTGCGCCAGTGGTGTCGCCTTTTGGATGCGTTTAATACGTGCCACAACCCAAGGTGCAATACAGCTAGGTTTCGATGCTCAAGAGGCACAAGAATTAGCCATGCACACCTGTAATGGTGCTGCTAGTTTACTTATAGAATCTGGCAATCACCCAGAGGAAGAAATAGATAGGGTAACTACACCAATGGGTTGTACTATCACCGGTTTAAACGAGATGGAACACCAAGGTCTTAGCTCATCGTTAATTCGTGGTATTGTTGCATCATATGATAAGATTACAGAATTTAAAACAAAGTAAAATACCCTTATCAAATTAGCTCTAATTTGAACTTGAATTTTTTGAACTATGAAATTATTTGACGTTTACCCATTGTATAATGTTACTCCGGTTTCCGCTAAAGGAATTGTAGTGACTGATAACAAAGGCCAAGATTATTTAGATTTTTATGGTGGCCATGCCGTTATATCTATAGGCCATTCTCACCCTCATTATGTACAACGCTTAAAAGACCAATTAGACAAAATCGGCTTTTACAGTAATGCAGTTCAAAATCCGCTTCAAGAAGAGCTAGCCGAAAAACTAGGCCAACAATCGGGTTGTGAAGATTATAATTTATTTATGTGTAATTCTGGTGCTGAGGCAAATGAGAATGCCCTTAAAATGGCTTCATTTGTAACAGGTAAATCTAAAATTATTGCATTTAAAAACGGTTTTCATGGTCGTACATCGGCTGCAGTAGCTTCAACGGATAATCCTTCTATTAACGCACCCATCAACCAACAGCAAAAAGTAAATTTTTTAGAACTTAATGACATTAAAGGTTTTGAAAATGAGATTATTAAAAAGAATGTGTGTGCTGTAATTATAGAATCCATACAAGGTGTTGGTGGTTTAGATGAACCAACCACAGAATTTTTTCAAAAAGTTGCATCACTTTGTAAAGAGAATGGTGTTTTTTTAATTGCAGATGAAGTACAATGTGGATTTGGGAGAAGCGGTAAATTCTTCGGATTTCAGCATCACGATATACAACCAGATATTATAAGTATTGCCAAGGGTATGGGAAATGGATTTCCAGTAGGTGGCATTTTAATTCATGAAAGCATCAATGCTAAATTCGGTATGCTGGGAACCACTTTTGGCGGCAATCATTTGGCCTGCGTAGCTACTTTAGCTGTTCTTGAAGTGTTAGAACAAGAAAACCTTATACAGAATGCTGAAGAATTAGGCCATTACTTTAATGAAAAGGCAAAAGAAATTTCACAAGTAAAGCGTGTAAAAGGTCGCGGATTAATGCTTGGCCTTGAATTTGATTTTCAAGTAGCTGATCTGCGCAAAAAATTGATATACGATCATCATTTATTTACAGGTGGGGCGAAAGATAAAACGGTGTTACGAATATTACCTGCTTTAAATATCACAAAACAAGATTTAGATATTTTCTTTAAGGCTCTTAAAACTGCTTTAGCATGAAAAAATTTCTCAGTTTAGAAAAAAGAAATGCGGTGCTATTACGCATGGCCGACTTGGTACGACAAGAAGAATCGATATTGTTATCTGCAAATGATAAAGATTTAAGTTCATTTGAATCTGATGACATCGCAATGGTCGACCGATTAAAGGTGAATAAAAAAAAGGTAGGCGAAATGGTGTATTCATTAAAACAATTGGCCTCACTTGATGACCCTTTACATGTAGAACGTTTTCAATTTACACATGATAACGGACTTGAAATCAGTAATAAAACTGCTCCATTTGGCACGATAATGATTATTTATGAATCTAGACCAGATGTTACTATTGAAGCTGCAGGCATTGCTTTTAAATCTGGCAATAAAATTTTATTGAAAGGTGGTAAAGAATCATTGAATTCAAATTTAGTACTGGTTAACCTTTGGCATAAAGCATTAGAAGAATGTGATTGTGCTAAAGATTGGATTACCTATCTCAATTATTCAAGAGAAGAAACTCAGAAATTCTTAGAAAAACCAACTGAAAAATTGGACCTAATTGTGCCTAGAGGTGGAGAGCAATTGATTGCATTTGTAAAACAACATGCACAGTGTCCCGTAATCGTTAGTGGTCGAGGCAATAATTTTGTCTATGTTTCACATGAAGCCGATTTACAAATGGCCTTAGACGTTATTATTAATGCTAAAACAACCAAAATATCGGCTTGTAATGCTGTTGACAAAGTAATTATTTCTAGGGATTTACCACGAAAAATGGAATTCTTAAATCTTTTGCTACAGTCTTTAAAAAAGTACAATGTTGAAATTTTAACCGATGCCAAATTAGCAGGATTAGAAGGCACTTCACAAATGGATAATGAATCGGTTTGGCACGAAGAGTTTTTAGATTATAAAATCGTTATCGGACAAGTACCTGATGTTGACGAAGCAATTCAGCACATCAACACCTATGGTGGAGGCCATTCGGCAGCAATCATCACCAAAAACGAAGAAGAAGCAGATACATTTATGCAATCTGTAGATACGGCAGCAGTATACCATAACGCATCGACTCGTTTTACCGATGGAGGACAATTTGGTCTTGGTGGTGAATTAGCCATAAGCACAGACAAGCTTCATCAACGCGGCCCCATTGGCCTTCAACATTTGGTAACCAACAAATGGTTTATAAAAGGAAACGGGCAGGTTAGATAGCTGTTGGTTGATGAAAATAAATAACAATGTCTGGTCAAGCGTAGTCGAAATAAAAAAGCAAGTAGCGAATAACAAGAGCCCGAAAGTAAAATTAAAATGTTAAAAAAAAGAATTTTATTAAAAATAGGCTCCAATACCTTAACCAAAGATACAGATCATATATCTCGAGGTAAGATTGAGGATATTGGTAGGCAAATAGCAGCCTTAAAAGTAGAATATGAATTCATCATTGTAAGTTCTGGTGCCATTGCAGCTGCAAGGCAATTCGTAAAGCTAGAACATAATGGTGAAGAAATTACTGTAAAACAGGCGCTGGCATCAATCGGTCAGCCACATCTAATGCGTATTTTTCAAGAAAATTTTCGTGAGTTAGGTCTATTTACATCACAATGCCTTCTATCCTATTCCGACTTTGAAAGAGAACAGTCGAGAGTGAATATTAAAAACACCATAAACGTGCTGGTTGCAAATAATTTCATCCCCATTATTAATGAGAATGATACGGTAGCCACCGATGAAATAAAGTTTGGAGATAATGATAAGCTAGCAGGCCTAACGGCTTCACTTTTATCCGCAGATATTTTAATTATTGCCACAAATACAGACGGTATTTATACAAAGGCGTCTTTATCAACTACATCACCAAAAACTATTAAAGTTGTTTCAGATTTAAGTGAATTACAACATGAAATTGGTGATTCAAAATCAAGCCATGGTACTGGGGGAATGCAATCTAAAATCGATGCAGCAACCATAGCTCAAAAAGCAGGTATTGAAACATGGATTACCAATGGTTTAACAGATAATTTCATAACCGACGCTATTGATAACAAGAGCATTTTTACAAAAATTATAGCATGAAAAATTACCTTTCCATAAATGATATCGATTCTTTATCCACTTGGGTAAAAGAGGCTATTTCACTAAAAAAACAACCTAGAAAATTTAAAGAATTAGGCAGTGACAAAACAATTGGCCTTTTGTTTTTTAATAACTCACTACGTACTCGCCTAAGCACTCAAAAAGCAGCCATGAATTTGGGCATGGAAGTTATTGTTATGAACTTTGGAAGTGAAGGTTGGGCGCTAGAATATGCTGATGGCACTATTATGGACCAAGGTACTTCTGAACATATAAAAGAAGCTGCACAAGTAATTTCTCAATACTGCGATATTATTGCCATACGTGCTTTTGCTGGTTTAGTTGATAAAAAAATAGATGAAGCTGAAGAAGTTTTAAACGGTTTTAAAAAATACGCCAATGTCCCAATCGTAAATATGGAAAGCTCTGTTGGTCATCCTTTACAGGCACTTACAGATGCGATTACGATGGAGGAACAGAAATTTAAAAACAATCCAAAAGTGGTTCTTTCTTGGGCACCTCACCCAAAAGCTCTGCCACATGCCGTTGCCAATTCATTTGTTCAAATGATGCAGAAACAAAATGCCGATTTTGTAATTACCCATCCGGTAGGTTATGAATTAGACCCGAATATTATCAAAGATTCTAAGATTGAATACAATCAAGATAAAGCTTTGGAAAATGCTGATTTCGTTTATGTAAAGAATTGGAGCAGCTACATTGACTACGGGCAAATAAAATCACAAGATAAAACCTGGCAAATGACCTTAAAGAAATTAGGTAATGCCAAATTCATGCACTGCCTTCCTGTTCGTAGAAATATGGTCGTAGCTGATGAAGTATTAGATAGCAAACAATCCTTAGTTATTGAACAAGCTAACAATAGAACGTTTGCCGCTCAATTAGTTTTAAAGAAAATACTAGAAGATTTAAAGTAAAAAATAGTGCAGAAACTCGAGAACAAAGTAGCAATTATTACAGGAGCAACCAGCGGTATGGGCAAAGCCATAGCGCAAACTTTTATTGCAAATGGGGCTAAGGTCATTTTATCGGGTAGAGATGAAGAACGTGGCAAAGCACTAGAAAAAGAATTAGGTGAGTACGCTATTTTTATCGCTGGTGATGTTAGAAATTCAGGCTACAATGAGCAACTTGTTAATTCGGCCATAGAACATTTTGGAAGATTAGACATCCTTTCAATGAATGCTGGTATTTTAGGAATAGGAAGCGTTACCGAACTACCGGATGACGTGTGGAAAAATACTATGGATACCAATTTGTCTTCCATTTTCTATTTATCAAAATATGCAATTCCTGAACTCCAAAAAAACGAAGGTTCATCTATTTTAATCAATGCGTCAATAGCAGCCTATAAAAGTTTTCCGAATCATCCTGCATATTGCGCCTCAAAAGCAGGCTCACTTGCATTAATGCGACAAATGGCGGTTGAATACGCTCCCCAAATTAGGGTAAATGCAATATGCCCTGGGCCAGTAGACACACCCCTACTTTGGGAATCTGCAAAAGCTTTTAAAGACCCAACAAAAGCTGTTGAAAGTGCAGCTAGCAAAACATTATTAAATCGACTAGGTGAACCTAATGATATTGCAAATCTTGCCTTATTTTTAGTTTCAAATGATGCCTCATGGATAACGGGATCAGCAATGACAATTGATGGAGGAATTTTAAATGCATAAAATGAAAGAGAAACTATCCATAGTAAAAATTGGTGGCAATGTCATAGAAGATGAAAATGCACTAAATATATTTCTTACTGCCTTTTCAAAATTAGTAGGCCTAAAAATATTGGTACATGGCGGCGGAAAATTAGCCACACAATTCGCAGCCAAACTGGGTGTTGAATCTAAAATGATTGATGGCAGGCGTATTACCGATACTGAAACAATAGATATTATTACCATGGTATACGGTGGTTTAGCCAACAAGAAAATTGTTGCTCAGCTACAGTCTAAAAAAATAAATGCAATAGGTTTAAGTGGTGCTGACGGTAACAGCATACAAGCACATAAAAGACCAGTAAAAGATATTGATTACGGTTTTGTTGGCGATATTGATGGCGTAAATTCTGATTTACTTAAGAATCTTTTATCAATAAACCTTACTCCTATTTTCTGTGCTCTTTCGCATGACGGTTCCGGACAATTATTAAATACCAACGCTGACACCATTGCGTCTGAAATTGCAATTGGCATGGCATCAATTTTTGACACGACCCTCTATTATTGCTTTGAGAAAAAAGGCGTTTTATTAGATATTACTGATGATTACAGCGTAGTTAAAAATATAAATACTGCCAAATACAAAGAATTATTATCCCAAGGAATAATAGCGGATGGTATGTTACCAAAACTTCATAATTGCTTTCATGCATTAGAGAATGATGTGCAAAAAGTATGCTTAGGTGATGACTCCATGTTAGATAAAAACTCTGAAATGTTCACCACGTTAACCTTATAAAATGAATCAAACAGAACTTACAGAAAGTGCAATAGAATTATTGAAAGAGTTAATTTCAATAGAATCTTTTTCTAAAGAAGAGGATAAAACAGCTGATGCAATTCATTCTTGGTTAGCTACTTTCAACATACCAACCGAACGTGACCTCAACAACATAATTGCTAAGAATAAGCACTGGGATGATTCTAAACCTACCCTACTTTTAAATTCACATCATGATACTGTAAAACCAAATACTGCTTATACGAAAGACCCTTTTCACCCTCATGTTGAGGATGGAAAATTATTTGGCTTGGGAAGTAATGATGCGGGCGGACCTTTAGTATCTCTTTTAGCAACCTTTGTTCATTTTTATCACGCCGAAAACTTAAATCATAATATTTTGATGGTAGCCTCGGCCGAAGAAGAAAACGCTGGGGAAAACAGCTTGCGCGGTTTACTACCGAAGCTACCACAAATTGATGTTGCAATTGTGGGTGAACCCACCTTAATGCAACTTGCCATTGCTGAAAAAGGACTTATCGTTTTCGATGCTGTTGTAAAAGGGACGCCGTCACATGCCGCACACCCAAATGCAGATAATTCAATTTATAATTCTATTGCCGTTTTAGAATGGTTCAAAAATTACAAATTCACAAAAACTTCTGAAGCACTAGGTGATGTGAAAATGACTGTTACCCAAATAAGTGCAGGTTCGCAACATAATGTAGTACCTGCACATGTAGACATGGTCGTTGATGTACGGGTAAACGATTCTTATTCAAATAAGGAAATTGCAGTTTTATTAAAGAAGGATGCCCCATGCGAATTAAAGGAGCGATCTTTACGTCTCAATTCATCTAAGATAAATATAGATCATCCGTTAGTGAAATCGGGTATTGCTTTAGGTAGAACAACCTATGGTTCTCCTACACTTTCGGATCAAGCGGCTTTAAGTTGCCAGTCGCTAAAATTAGGCCCTGGTGATAGTACACGTTCTCATTCTGCCAACGAATTTATTTATGTTCAGGAAATTGAAGAGGGTATAGATTTGTATATTAAAATATTAAAAGGCTACTTGCAATAAACTATAATCATTTAGCAGTGTGCAATTGATAATTGTTCATTGATAATTGTAAACTAATTTAAAATGAAACTTTGGGATAAAGGATTTAGCACTGATAAAAAGATTGACCATTTTACGGTCGGTAATGACAGAGAATTGGATTTACACTTGGCAAAATATGATGTAATCGCTTCAAAAGCACATGCTAAAATGTTAGGTGAAATAGGGTTGTTAACATCTAAAGAAACCAAAGAGCTTGTTGATGAACTGAATAATATTGCCGCAAGAATAGAAAAAGGTACTTTTTCTATCGAGAAATCATTTGAAGACATGCATTCAAAAATTGAATACATGCTTACCCTTAGTTTAGGAGATACTGGTAAAAAAATACATACTGCGCGTTCTAGAAACGACCAGGTTTTAGTAGCCATGCACCTTTATTTAAAAGATGAACTGACTGAGATAAAATCGATGACCAAATCGCTTTTTAACCTGCTGTTGGTAAAAGCGCAAGAACATAAAGATGTAATGTTACCGGGCTATACGCATCTACAAATTGCGATGCCTTCTTCATTTGGACTTTGGTTTTCTGCTTATGCCGAAAGCCTAATCGATGATTTATATTTTATTGATGCCGCCTATAAAGTGGTAGATCAAAATCCCTTAGGAAGTGCTGCCGGCTATGGTAGTTCATTTGCCATTGACCGTAAGTTCACTACTAAAGAAATGGGTTTTAGTACCTTAAAATACAATGTAGTTGCTGCTCAAATGAGTAGAGGAAAAGCTGAAAAGGCGACCGCTTTCGGTATTGCCAACATTGCTGCTACCCTATCTAAAATGGCAATGGATATTTGCTTATACATGAGCCAGAATTTCAATTTCATTTCTTTTCCAGATGAATTGACAACAGGATCGAGTATTATGCCACATAAGAAAAATCCAGATGTATTTGAGCTGGTTCGAGGTAAATGCAACAAACTACAATCTATACCTAATCAGCTTACTTTAATCATCAATAATCTACCTAGTGGTTATCACAGAGACTTGCAGTTGGTAAAAGAAATAATTGTACCTGCTATACAAGACATGAAGGCGTGTTTAGAAATTTTGACCTTTAGTTTAAAAGAAATTAGAGTAAACGAGAATATTTTGGACGACCCCAAGTATGATTATTTATTTAGTGTCGACACTTTAAATGAGCTAGTACAAAATGGGATGCCTTTTCGGGATGCCTACAAGAAAATGGGTCAAGAAATTAACGAAGGTACATTTACACCTAAAAGAGATATTCACCACACGCACGAAGGCAGTTTAGGAAATTTATGTTTGAAGGAGATTAATGATAAAATGAAAAAGGTTTAATTCAATTTTACATACTTATCAGAATATATTTTGGTGAATTGGGCTCCAAATGTCACGATTAAACTCGAATACGAAACCCAAAGCATAACTAAAATGATACTGCCTGCAGCACCATATGTAGAACCTGGTTCTGCTTTTCCAAAGTATAAGGCCAATGCATACTTACCTATTAAAAATAACATTGCGGTAAGTGCTGCGCCTACTTTAACAGCTTTCCATCGCACATGTACACTCGGCAGATATTTAAACATTGCACCAAAGAGTAGGTAAATAAATGTTAGGGATAGAACAATATCCAACACGAAACCTAATTCTAACATACCGTCGGGTAAAATTCGTGAAAGTTGTTTTGAGAAGGCAGATAAAAAAGAGGTCAATACAAAACTTATTAAAAGCAAGAATCCGAAAATAAGAATAAAACCAAATCCTTTCAATCGCATAAATAGCGTTGACAATACTTCATTTGAATATTTTGGTTTGGCGTTCCAGATATCATTTAATGCATTCTGAAGCTGATAAAAAACACCAGTAGCACCGTAAATTAAAACTCCAACACCTAAAATAGTAGCTATTATTGATGTTTTCTCACTTCCTCTATCTGCTATCATTTCTTGAATAGACTGAGCAGTTTCGGGTCCCATAGCAGATGATATTTCAGCAAATAATTCTCCCCTAACAATTTCATGTCCCCAAATACCACCTACTAATTCCAAAATTAAAATCAATAAACCTGGTAGAGAAAGTATAGCATAATATGCAATTACTGCACTTATTTTAAATGGCTCCTTATCCATCCATACATGATATGTTCGCACCAATAATTTAGGCAGGTGTTTTAATCTGAATTTCGAATTAAGTATTTCTTGATTTTTAGACATCAATTGATGTTTTATGGCTTGTTGAAAATACTGCGATTATTAAATTGCCAATAATCCAAATGCATAAAATACTACCTCCATCAAAATGTTTTCATAATATAATTGACCAGGCTAAATACTTTCAAAGCATGCCTTTATATCGAAAACAATCGACTCACCTTTAGGGAATACACATGGTATAATTACTACCTATCGTTTAGAAGAAGGATTTAGTAGAGACTAAGATTTTTATCTTTCATTCATATTCCTTTTAACAGATTATGTATGAATTCTAATTTTTTCTTCACTGGCTCTGAAATAATGAATGGATAAGGATCATCTTCTCCCATTGACCGATTCATGCTATTTAAAGCATATAATAATGGAATACCAGTATCCATAATTTTATTAAAACTAGTCTCTTTATAAGGGTTGAAACTAGCATTCATTTTCAAGCTCTCTGTTGATGTAATTTTAGGATCGGTTTGCATTCCAAAATTATAGGCTGTCTCTAAAACATCGGTTAAATGAAGGTAATGAGACCATGTTTCTGCCCAATCTTCCCAAGGGTGAGAAGATGCATATTTGCTTATAAAGCTTTGTTGCCAATTAAATTTGGGTCCATTATCATAATGTTTTTGTAAAGCATCAGCATATGATTCAGATTCGTCGCCAAAAACATTTCTAAAACTTTGTAAAACTTGCTCATCATCACGAATTAATTGATCCCAATAGTAATGCCCCACTTCATGCCTAAAATGACCCAATAAGGTTCTATAACGCTCAGCCATCTGCTTTTTAACTTGTTCTCGCACTACGGGATCAGCTTCTGAAATTAATAGTGTTACTACCCCGTTATCATGTCCGGTCTTAATGTCTTTTGATGCTTTTGCAAGGTCATCTTTAGACAAAAAATCGAAACATATTCCGTTTTGATTATCTTCAATTTTACTGATTACCGGCAACCTGAACTGTAATAACTGATATACCAGTCTATGCTTTGCAAGTTCTATATGCTTCCATTTTTCTGAATTTTCCTCATCTAATAATTGGGGAATAGTTCTGTTTAAAGAACAGGCTAAACAAAATTCAGATTTTTGAGAAGTTTCTACCAACCAATTACACACATCATGCTTATGGTTTGCACAATATACATAGGTCTTATTCTCTAAATCAGGTAATTGCCATTGATAAGCATTGGTGTCTAACGAAACAATGGTATTGTAATAGGAAGAGTAGCCTAAAAAATGGCCACAATTTACACACGTATGATTTTCGAAAACAACCGTATTCTTACAGTTGGTACATTGAAATAGTTTCATATATCCGTTTGCCCTTCATTAGACAAGGACAATGTACTATTTAATCATTTTAAGATTAATCACCTCTTGAGCGGTCAAATATCGCCAATGTCCTCTTGGTAAATCTTTTTTAGTAAGACCTCCATATACAACTCTATCAGATTTTTGAACCTTGTAACCTAAAGTTTCAAATAGACGTTCTACAATTTTACTCCTAGAACTAAAAATTTCAATGCCTACTTCTCGTTTAGGAGAATCGGCTATAAAACTTATATCTTGAACACGAACTACCTTTTCGTCGACAATCACGCCTTCTTGAATTTTCTTTAAATCGGCACTACGCAATTCCATATCCAATACTAGATGATATATTTTACGCATACCGTTTATAGGACTTTTCAAGGTCTTGGTCATGCTACCATCATTCGTAAACAAAAGTAAACCAGTATGTTCTTTTTCTAATTTATCAACCGGCAGTAATTTTGACTTAGATGCGCTTGATATTAATCCAGAAACATGTCTTCTACCTTTTTCGTCACGAATAGTGGTTACAAAATCTTTTGGCTTGTTAAGTAATACATATTCTTTCTTAACAGGGTTCAATAATTGTCCGTCGAACTTAACCTCATCGGTCAATTTCACTTTATAACCCATCTCAATAATTGGCTTGCCATTAACAGTCACATTACCTGCTGCAATATATATATCTGCATCTCTTCGTGAACAAACACCAGAGTTAGCTACATATTTATTAAGTCGAATAGAATTAGGATCTGATGGCTTACTGGGAGTTGCATTTTTCTTTATAGGAGCATTACCACGTGCATAGCTCTTCTTTTTGAAATTACCTCCTTGTCTTCCCGAAGATTTTTTCTCTCTACTAGAATCGTCCCTACTCATAACTATACCAATTTTGCACAAAGGTAGGAAATTGCTTTGCCGTTCAAATAGTTATATTGAACATATTCACAAGAACTATAGTATTCTATTTAATACTAGGTCTACATCAATTAGTAAAATACTGAAAACACCCACTACAATTATCAGTTTTAAAATATTATGCAGCCAAACATAGTCCTTTTTAGTTTCAGCCCTCGATAAAAGAAAAATGATTAGCACCAATAGTAATACACATATGGTGAAATAAAAATTCATATAACCTACATCGAACTTAAAAATAAGAAGTAGGGACGGCAATAGTGTTAACAATATTAAAAGCGATATGATAGTTTTAGAAGTTTTTGCCCCATAAATAATTGGGATAGTTCTATAGTTTTGGGCAATATCACCTGAAATATTTTCTAGATCTTTAATCATTTCTCGAGCTAATATTAAGAGAAATAAGAAAATTGCATGTACGAAAATGACTGTTTCAAAATTTCGATAGTACACGAATACTACAAAGAAAGGCGTAATAGCCAAGGTTGCCGATATGAAATTCCCTAATAAAGGAATTTTTTTCAATTTATGTGAATAGAGCCAAATACCAAAAATATAAGAAGAGAAAAAGAATACTGCCCTAAACGACACATAACTAGCTGCAA
>TARA_R110002074_G_scaffold271978_1_pt1 | contig 20637 bp, 20 predicted proteins | sample TARA_R110002074 | Tara Oceans TARA_R110002074 (sample SAMEA4397215) | marine metagenome | biome: Polar Biome; feature: [MIX] marine epipelagic wind mixed layer (ENVO:01000061); material: water (ENVO:00002006), including particulate matter (ENVO:01000060) such as... | depth 10-100 m | reverse complement strand
TCAACATCACTTCCACCACGTCCGGGTCTTCCAGTGCGGCGGCGATCAGCGGCCCCATCGCCGTGCGCAACATGCGGATGCGCCGATCCAGTGAGGTGGCGGAGGACGACGGCGGCTGCGGGACGGCGCTCATGAGACCGTCTCCTGTGTCTGCTCCCGCGCTTCGGCGAGCGCGGCCGCATCGTCCAGCCGTTGCGTGTCGGGCTGGATCTCGTCGTAGACCTCACGCACCAGGCTGCGCCCGCGCAGCAGGTGGCGGCCGAGCTGTTCGATGAACTGCTCGAAACGCGCCTTGCCCTGCGCCTTCGCGGCTTCCTGATGCGCTTCCGGTAGCGGCGTACTGACAGTCAGGTAGTAGCGCACGAACAGCGCCAGCGTTTCGAGCAGGATGTTCTGGTCGCGTTCCAGCTTCTCGAACTGGCGCGACAGCCGATCCAGGCGTTTGGCCATCGCCGCTTCGCGCTGGTCGGCTGCGTCCGGCGACAGCCAGGACGCCAGCGCCGCCGCCACGATGGAGGACTTGGACACACCTTTCTTCGCGGCCAGTTCGTTCAGGCGCCTGGCGTGGTCGCGTTCGATGAACAGGTTGAGGCGATGGCGGGAATGAAGCTGGCTCATAGTGAGATTCCGTCGTCGGGGTCGAGGGCGGCCAGCCGCGCCGCGCGCTGCAAGCGCGGATCAAGCTGGGACGGCAGAGGCAAAGGCGCGTCGTCTTCGTCATCGAGCAGCGCCAGGTCGCTAGCCACATGCTCGGATGCGGGGTTGTAGGCGACGGCTTCGGACAGCTCGGGCTGGCGGCGTGGGCCGCCTTCGTCGGCTGCGGCGTCAGTGTCGGCAAAACCGGCAGCGACTGGCACGACAGGCGTGGAGGGAATCGCCAAGGTGCTCCAGTCATCCGGCCGCGCGCTCGGCGCATCGGCATAGCGGCCCGGTGCGAGCACAGGCGGCGGCAGCACGCGCTGCTTGAAATTGGCGTCGGCGTAGTAGCGCAGTTTCTGCGCCTTGATCGGCGGATGGCCCGAGACCATCACCACCGCCTCGTTGGTGGGAAGCTGCATCACTTCGCCTGGTGTCAGCAGTGGCCGTGCCGTCTCCTGCCGCGACACCATCAAGTGCCCGAGCCAGGGCGCGAGCCGATGGCCCGCGTAGTTGCGCTGCGCCCGCAATTCGGTGGCGGTGCCCAAGGTTTCCGAAATGCGTTTGGCGGTGCGCTCGTCGTTGGTCGCAAACGTCACGCGCACATGACAGTTGTCCAGAATCGAATGGTTCTGACCGTAGGCTTTGTCGATCTGGTTGAGCGATTGCGAAATCAGGAAGGCGCGCAGGCCGTAGCCCGCCATGAAGGCCAAGGCGCTCTCGAAAAAATCCAGCCGGCCCAGCGCCGGAAACTCGTCGAGCATCAGCAGCAGCTTGTGCCGGCGCGCCACGCCGTCGCTGCCATCGAGTGATTCGGTGAGCCGCCGGCCGATCTGGTTGAGGATCAGGCGGATCAAAGGCTTGGTGCGGCTGATGTCGGACGGCGGCACCACCAGGTACAGCGACACCGGATGCTCGGCAGTGATCAGGTCGGCGATGCGCCAGTCGCAGCGCGAGGTGACTTCGGCCACCGTGGGATCGCGGTAGAGGCCAAGGAAACTCATCGCGGTGGACAGCACGCCCGAGCGCTCGTTATCGCTCTTGTTGAGCACTTCGCGCGCGGCGGAGGCGACGACGGGATGCGGTGATTCGCCCAGATGATGCGTGGTCATCATCCGATGAAGCGTCACCTCGAACGGGCATGCCGGGTCGGACAGGAAGTTGGCGACGCCACGCAGCGTCTTGTCTTCGCCGGCATAAAGCACATGCAGGATCGCGCCGACCAGCAGCGCGTGCGATGTCTTCTCCCAATGATTGCGGCGCTCCAATGCGCCTTCGGGATCGACCAGGATGTCAGCGATGTTCTGCACGTCGCGCACTTCATGCGCACCTCGCCGCACTTCAAGCAGCGGGTTGTAGGCTGCCGACCTGGCGTCGGTGGGGTTGAACAGCAGGCAATGCGAAAAGCGCGAGCGCCAGCCGGCGGTGATGGCCCAGTTCTCGCCCTTGATGTCGTGGATGACGGCCGACGCCGGCCAGCTCAACAAGGTCGGCACGACCAGCCCCACACCCTTGCCCGAGCGCGTGGGCGCGAAGGTCAGGACGTGTTCCGGCCCTTCATGGCGAAGGTATTGGTGCTCGAACTGGCCGAGGAAGACCCCGGCCGAACCGGCGAGACCGGCTGCGCGCACTTCGGCCACGTCGGCCCAGCGTGCCGAACCGTAGGTGGTGACGCGGCGGGCCAGCCGCGAGCGCCATACCGACAGGCCGATGGCGACCACCACTGCCACCAGGCCACTGGAACCGGCGATGGCGCCGCCCTTGAGAAAGACGTGGGGCGCGTAGGCGTCGAAGAAGAACCACCACTCGAACAGCCGCCACGGGTGATAGACCGGCGTACCGAAGAAGTCGAACCAGGGCGCGCCCAGGCGTAGCTGATAACCCAGGGCAGCGGCGGTCCACTGCGTGGCGGCCCACACCCCGGCGATCACGATGCCGAACACTGCCAGCACCTGACCGTACAGCACACCTGTTGCCTGCATTCCGGCCTCCGAATGTCTCCTGTACCTTGCGCGGCGAAGCGAGTGCCGCAGGTATCAGGTTCGGTGCCGGATCAGTGCAGGTCAAAGACTGTTATCGGCAAAATGCAGGGCGAAAACTGCAATAATTCCGGCTGGCGCGCGTGTGGGACAACCGCTGCGCACGAGCGCACACTGCGGCATATCGATAAGCCGGACGTTTTTTTCACCCAATACGTCGGATCAGAACCTCGGTTCTTCCGCCGGCGGCGTATAGGGCACGTCGCCGTCGCCCATGAAGCGCCGGCGGGTTGCCTCGGCCACCGCGTTGCACAACTCATCGCCGAGCGCGGCAGGGTTGTTTCGGCATTGCTCGCGCAGTTCGGCGAGTCGTTCCGGATTGGCGATCAGCGATTCGACAGTCTCCGGCGGTGCCGAGTCGCCACAGGCGATCATCATCAATGCAAGCGATAACACCGTGAGTATTCTCATGGCTCCATCTCCTTCGTGATGTCAGATTGATGCAAAGGCGTGTCCACGCCGATCGGACTGACCCGATCAATGAAGCGGCTCAAGGTCTCGGACGGGTCTTCATCCCGTCGCAGCAGATAGGTGATGAGGGTCGGGGAACGGCCTGCCAAGGGGCGACCGACTACATCCCCGTCCCGGCAGGCGATGAGCTGCGAGGCACCGACCAATGCCAGCGCATAACCTGCCGCCACCAGCGTCAGCATCAGTTCCAGCGAAGTCACCTGTTCGGCGATGAGAGGGTCCACGTCTGCGCGACGCAGGATGCGAGCGATCTGCTGCCCATAGCCTTCGCAGGACTGCGGATCGCACATCACCAGCGGATAGCGCAGCACCTCGTCCAACGGAATGCGCTTGTGAATCAGCAGAGGGTGTCGCGCCGGCAGAACGACCACCAGCGGATCGCTCCATGCCGGCTCGGCCACAATGCCATCCCCGACCTCGGCCGACTGGGCGAAGCCTACATCGTACAGGTCGTCGTGCAATCCCCTGATTTGCTGTGACAGGGGCACCTCGAACAGGCGGACCTCGATATCGGGATCGTCCTGGCGGCACTGCGCCAGCAAGGCGCTCAGGCGCGGCGGCGTAATCCCGTCGGACAAGGCAACGCGCAGTTGATCCTGGTAGCCGGCGGCGACGGCCTCGACACTGTTCCGTGCCTGCTCCAGCACAGCGAAAACGCGCCGGACATGCTCCAGGAATACCTGGCCCGCGCGGGTCAGTCGCGTGCTGCGGGTCGTCCGGTCAAACAGACGAGCACCCAGCTTCTCCTCCAGTTCCTTGATGGCGCGCGACAGCGGCGACTGCTCAATATGCAGACGCTGAGCTGCACGCCCGAAGTGCAGTTCCTCGGCTACCACAATGAAGTAACGAAGATGGCGTAGCTCCATAGGCATCCTCATGCCGTTTTTCTGTTCGTCTTCTGATTGGATTCATCCATCAATCAGCATCAGTCACGTTCCAAGACACGATTGCTTGCGGGAATCGCTGCACCATCATCCGGGCCATCGCCGATGCAGCGTGTCGATGACGAACTGATGCGCGTGCGGTGCCAAGCCATGCGATTCAAAATGCGGATGGTTGCTCGGCAAGTCTTCATGGTCGTGAACCAGGACGATCTGATCGTCCGATGGCCAACTCCGTATCGCAACGAACAATCCCGCTATCGCAAGAACACTCAGAGCAGCAAGGGCGACTCCCAAGCCAAGCTTTAGACCGACCCAGCCCGCCAGTGGATACGCCAACAGCCAGCACACATGTGAGAAGGAGAACTGGGCAGCAAAGACGGCCGGCAAATCCTCATTGTGAGCAGAACGCCGTATCAGCCGCCCTCCTGGTGTTACCAAGCCAGCGTAGGCCATCCCCATCAGTCCCCAGGCTGGCAGCAGTGTTGCCCAGCCGCGCCAGTTTGGCAGCGCAACCCAGACTGTCGTGATGGCCAATAGCACCACCACCATCACGGCCGCGGCCGTTAACATCACCTGGCGGTCAGACCGCTTGTCGAGCACCTTGGGCAGCAGTAGTGCAGCCAGCATCGATCCTCCACCAAACGTCGCCAGCGCCAGCGCAAGTTGTTGCTCGCCTCCACCCAGGAACTCCCGAACGATCACCACGGTGTTGACGAACACCATCGCCCCACCGGCGGCGGCACACAGATTCAAGGCGAGCAGCCCGCGCAGTCGCGGTGTTTGCAGGTAGATGCGTGTGCCACGCAGGATGCGTTCGACCAGCCCCTCGCTACGGTCCGTGACGACGGTTTTCGGGAGCGCTGCTACCAGAATCAATCCTGCCGACAGCACGAAGCCGAAGGCGGTGCCAACAAAAAGACCATGGAAGCTGATCCAGGTCAGCAGGATTGCCGCCAGGGTCGGACTGAAAAGACTCTCCAGGTCATAGGCGATACGTGACAAGGACAATGCCTGCGTGTAATCGCGTTCCTCGGGAAGCACCTCGGGGATCAACGACTGGAACAGTGGCGTGAAACAGGCGGAAGCTGCCTGCAAGATCGCGATCAACAGGTAGATCTGCCAGATCTCGGTCACGAAGGGCAGTACCAGTACCACGCCGGCACGAATGACATCGAGTGAAATCAGTGTGGCCTTCCGCTTGGCCGGCGGCACCAGGGCGCCAGCCAACGGCGCCAGCAGCACATAGACTGCCATCTTGATTGCCAGCGCCGTGCCCAGTACCGCCCCGGCGCTCGGGCCGGCCAGCTCGTAGGCCAACAGGGCGAGGGCCACCGTGGCCAGCCCGGTGCCAATCAGCGCCGTCATCTGCGCGAGAAAAAGCTGCCGGAAGCCGGCGTGGCGAAGAATTCCGAGCATCGAACCCACTCCAGTCATCCAAATCAACACAGAGGGTGCCGCGCCTTGCTGGTGCAGCACCCAGGCTTTCAGTCGTCTTTGTCCTTATCCGACGACCGGGGCGCCGTCCCGCTCTGTTTCTCCGCATCGCATCGCGCCTTGAGTGCCTTGACCTCCGGGTACGAAACATCGTTCGTGTAGCGTCTCGTATCGGCCAGTTGGGCGCAGGTGGTGGGTATGAGCTTGTCATCGTCGTCATGCCCGCCAGGGTGAGCGAACGCCGTCACGGAAACGGCGGATGCACACGCGATAACAGCAAACACCAGAGTGCGAATAGTCATGGTAAAAATCTCCTTTCAAATGGAACCAGTGTTCTCAACGGGGTTAAACGTGGATGGAAACCGACTGCCATTTGCAATGGCAGTCCTGCATTGGCCAATACCAGTGCTGCCGGCATTGGCGCATCACCTGAGTGATGTTCAAATCACGCGCTTCATTTCGGCGTACTGACCGCGCGTTCGAATGATGACGGTCACATCGGCGCTTCCTCGATTTCGCCAGAACCAGCCATGATTACCATCAAAGGCGGCTTCGAGAACACCTTCGTCGGACGGCACACCACGCCCTTTTTCATAGCTGATGGACTGCCCACCGCCATCACCATGGGTGTCGAAATTCACGACACCGCCTTGCGCGACCCAACTGAATTCCGCCCGTTCTCCGGCTTGCATCACCAGTTTGATTTCGGTGCCTTGTCCGGGTGTGAGCACGACCTGCATTTCATCTCGCCAGCTTTCCGCTGCCGCTGGCTGACTCGCAGCAGAACTTGCCCCGGTGTCCTGCGGCGTTGCCACCTCACTGACGGTGGCCGGCTTTGCAGCCGCTTGTGCTGCGGCGGCATCCATTGCCGCATCAATGGCCGCTTCCTCAGCCAACTGCGCCTTGATTTCCCCCATCTCGGTCAACCCGAGCACACGACCGATTCCGGTGGGGTCGACTGCATACTCGGACGGCAGTACGATCGTGATCAGAATCGCGATGGCAGCAACCAACGCAATGAGTGTCGAGCGCAGCAACTGCTCTGAGGTTGGCAAATCGTCGAGGGTTGGTTTGGTTACGTTGTGCATAAAAATTTTCTCCGTGTGCGGTTCAAGAAACGAAATAGCCGGTGATTTGGTACCCGATCAAAATGAATCCGGCACACATCATTGCTACGTTCGCGGTATAGGCATGGCGCCAAAAGCTGGTTGTTCGACGCCAGTAACCCATCACAATCAGGATCGTGCCAAGCGCCAAAAGTTGACCAATCTCAACGCCGACGTTGAATGCCAATAGATTGGGAATCAGGCCATCAGGTGAGATGTCGTACTCGATAATTTTCGTGGACAGCCCGAAGCCGTGAAACAAGCCGAAGATCAGAGTTGCATGTTTCGTGTTTGGCTGAAATCCGAGCCATCGTTGAAACGCACCGATATTGTCGAGCGCCTTATAAACTACCGACAACCCAATGATGGCGTCGATGATGTAGCTGTTGATTCCTATATTGAAATACACGCCAAGCAGCATCGTGGTCGAATGCCCGATGGCGAACAGCGTCACGTACAAGGCGATGTGTTTCATCTTGTACAGGAAGAAAATCACACCGAACAGGAACAGGATGTGGTCGTACCCGGTCGCCATGTGCTTGGCACCGAGATAGACGAAAGACAACAGGTGGATGCCTGTGATCTCCTGAATGTAACCTTTGTCGCCTTCGGCGACTGCATGCGCCAACGCTTCGTTGGCGCTCGCAAACAGAAGCAATATCACAGCCCCAAAAAACAGGGCCACTCGATGCCAGGCAGGCAGATACAAACCTGGCACGCTTTCAGAAAGTCTTTCATTCATAAATGTCATACCTCAATGTTTACTTACAGATGTTCTTGTGCATCACGCATAGCGAGTGGACTCCGGTGGTCGCTCGGGCGACCACCGGAGCCGGACGGGATCGGCGTCTACGTCACACCGCCTTTGCCTCCTCGCGCTCAGCGTTTCGGTGAACGAGGCGGTACAGCGCCGGCAGCACCAACAGCGTCAGCAGGGTCGAGGAGATGATCCCGCCAATGACCACGGTGGCGAGCGGACGCTGCACCTCTGCGCCTGTCCCGACGTTGATGGCCATCGGTATGAAGCCGAGGCTCGCAACCAGGGCGGTCATCAGCACCGGACGCAATCGCGTCATGGCACCGTTGACGATGGCATCCTGTAGCGGAACGCCATCGTGGAGCAGCTTGCGGATGAAGCTCACCATCACCAGCCCGTTGAGCACGGCCACGCCCGAGAGCGCGATGAAGCCGACACCCGCCGAGATCGAGAGCGGAATATCACGCAGCCACAAGGCGGCTACCCCTCCGGTCAGCGCCAAGGGCACACCGCTGAAGATGATCAGCGCATCCCGGCCCGAACCGAAGGCCATGAACAGCAGGCCGAAGATCATGACCAGCACCACGGGCACCACCACCGACAGGCGTTGACCGGCCGAGATGAGTTGTTCAAAGGTGCCGCCATAATCGACCCAGTAGCCATCAGGCAATTCAATCTGGCGGCTCACCCTTTCGCGCAGTTCCTCCACGAACGAGCCCAGGTCACGCTCGCGCACGTTGCTGGTGACAACCACCCGGCGCTTGCCATTTTCCCGGCTGATCTGGTTGGGTCCGAGCGTCACTTCGATCGACGCAAGCTGGCCGAGCGGCACGTAGGCGGCCTGGCCTAGACCGGCAGCGATACCGGTCGGCACCGGAATTGGCAGGGATGCCAGTGCCTTCGGGTCTTGACGCTGCACTTCCGGCAGCCGCACCACGATATCGAAGCGGCGGTCGCCCTCGAACACCTGACCGGCGACGGCGCCGCCCAGTGCAATCGCCACAGTCTGCTGCACGTCGTCGATCGCCAGGCCATAGCGAGAGAGCGCTTCCAGGTTCGGTGTGATCGTCATCAGTGGCAGGCCCGTCACCTGTTCGACCGCCACATCCGCCGCCCCGGTAATGTTCTCGGCCAGTGCCTCGATCTGCGCACCAAGCCCGGCCAGTTCATCCATGTCGTCGCCGAATACCTTGATGGCCACCTCTGCACGTACGCCGGCGAGCAACTCGTTCATGCGCATCTGTACTGGCTGCAAGAACTCATAGTTGCTGCCAGGGATCGCGCGGACAGCTTTATCCAGCTCAGCAACCAGAGCCGTCTTCGGTTTGCGCGGATTGGGCCAGTCACTACGATCTTTGAGCATGATGAAGGTATCGGCCACCGACGGCGGCATGGGGTCAGTGGCGACCTCCGCGGTACCGATCTTGGAGACCACTTCCGACACCTCGGGAAACGCTTTGAGTGTGTCTTCAAGTTGGCGTTGCATGCCGATCGCCTGAGTCAGACTGGTACCGGGAATGCGCAGGGCGTGCAGGGCGATGTCGCCCTCGTCCAGGTCCGGGATGAACTCGGTGCCCAGGCGCGTCGCTAGCAGGGCCGACAGCACCACCAGCACCACCGCCGCCGCGACCACCAGGACACGCAGCTTGATCGCCTGCTTGAGCAAGGGCGTGTAGACGCGGCTGATACCTCGCATCAGCCTGGTTTCCTTCTCGGACACCTTGCCGGTGACTATCATGGCGATGGCGGCCGGCACGAAGGTCAGCGACAACGCCATCGCGGCAGTCAGCGCCATCACCACGGTCAGGGCCATCGGATGGAACATCTTTCCTTCCACGCCGGACAGCGCGAAGATCGGCAGGTAAACGATCGTGATGATGAACATGCCGAACAGGGCAGGCTTGATGACTTCGGCACCCGCCTTGGCCGCCAGGTCGAAGCGCTCGTCGCGGGTCAGCAGGCGGCCGAGCTGGCGCTGTCGCTCGCTGAAGCGGCGCAGGGAGTTTTCCACGATAATCACTGCGCCATCGACGATCAGGCCGAAGTCCAGCGCCCCCAGACTCATCAGGTTGGCCGAGACCCGGTTCTGTACCATGCCCGTGATCGTCATCAACATGGCGAGCGGAATCACTGCTGCGGTGATCAGCGCCGCCCGGATGTTGCCCAACAACAGGAACAGTACCGCGATAACCAGCAGCGCTCCCTCGATGAGATTCTTCTGCACGGTGGCAATGGCGCGATCGACGAGATTCGTCCGGTCGTAGACCGCGTGCGCATTTACGCCTTCCGGCAGTGTGGCATCGATCTCCGCCAGACGCTCCGCAACACGCTGAGCAACGGCACGGCTGTTCTCGCCGATCCGCATGATCACCGTGCCCAGCACAATCTCTTCGCCGTCCTTGGTCGCCGCACCTGTCCGCAGATCACTGCCCTCGATCACGTCGGCGACGTCACCGACGCGCAACGGCAAGCCATCGCGCGTCGCCACCACGATCTGGCGCAGCCCCTGGATGTCGGCCACCTGGCCGGGGATGCGGATCAGGTATTGCTCGCCGAAGCGCTCGATATAGCCCGCACCGACGTTGGCATTGTTGCGAGCAACGGCATCCAGCAGGTCGCCCATTGTCAACTCGTACGCCAACAGCTTGACCGGATTGGGCGTGATGTGGAGCTGGCGCTCGTAACCGCCGATGGTGTTGATCTCGGTTACGCCCTGCAAATTCCGGAGCTGCGGGCGAACCACCCAGTCCTGTAGCGTGCGCAATTCGGTCGGCGTCCATAGCTCCTCGTAACCCGGTTCCGGCTCCAGGGTGTACATGAAAATCTCGCCCAGGCCGGTCGCCACCGGTCCGAGCGTGGGGTTCAAGCCCACCGGGATCTGCGAGGACGCCTGTTGCAGGCGCTCGGCGATCTGCTGCCGCGCAAAGTAGATGTCGGTGCCATCCTCGAAGACTACGGTTACCTGCGACAGCCCATAGCGCGAAATCGAGCGGGTGTAGTCCAGTCGGGCGAGGCCGGCAAGCGCGGTCTCGATCGGAAACGTCACGCGCTGCTCGGCCTCCAGTGGCGAGTAGCCCGGTGCCTCGGTATTGATCTGCACCTGGACGTTGGTGATGTCCGGTACCGCGTCGATAGGCAGGCGGCTGTAGCTCCAGATGCCCAGCGCCGACACGGCCAGTACCAGGAGAAGAACAAGCCAGCGATGCGCGATGGACGCGCGGATGATGCGTTCAAGCATGGCGGCGTCCTCAGTGATCGTGGCTGGCGCCGGACTTTTCAACGTCCTGGCGGATTAGGAAACTCTGCTCGGCAACGTACTGCGTACCGGGCTTGAGTCCGCCCAACACTTCGACGTACTCGCCATCGCGGTCGCCGAGTTCAAGCATGCGCACCTCGTAGGTCTCATCGATCTGTGCGAAGACCACGGTGAAGTCGCGGAAGCGCTGCAAGCCCGACTCTTTCACCGCCAGCGGCACCTCGCGCGAGCCCACGGTGACTTCGGCCGCCACGGTCATGCCCGGACGCCACCGGCCCTCCGGGTTCGGAATGCTGACTCGGGCAATGACACTCTGACCGGAACCAGCCACCGGCAGCAGGCGCCCGATCGTCGCCTCGGTTTCGGCCCTGCCCGTCGCGGAGCGGATGCGTACCGACTGCCCCGGCTCCAGGATGTCGGCATCGGTACCGATGGCACGCAGGTCGATCCATACCTGCGACGGGTCGGCCAGCTCGAACAGCGCACCTGCTTCGGCCACGTCACCGACGTTGGTGTTGCGCGCCAGCACCACACCATCGAACGGTGCCGTGATGGGATAGGTGCGCATGCTGTCGTTGCCTTCGACGACCGCCAGCGTCTGACCGCGCCGGACGCGCTCGCCCTGCTGCACGTTCACGGATCGCACGATGCCGGGGAAGCGCGCCCTGACAGCCGCGTGCCGGTTGGCATCCAGTTCGATGGTGCCCATCAGCTGCACGACATCGCGGATGACGGCCGGCCCGGCAGGCTCGACCCGGATACCGGCATCTTCCGCGATGGCTGCGGGGATGGTCACACGGCCTTCGTAGGAGTCAAACGCCCAACGGTACGCCGCGCCCGCGTATTGGGCCGTCACTTCCACATCGAACGAATGTGGTTCCGTGACCTCTCCGTCACCCTTCAGATAGTCGTTCTCCGGGGTGAAAGCAAAATCATTGATTTCGCCGTCGAGGCGCGTTAGCTGGATTCCTGCCTGGACGTCTTGTGGCGACAGCGGCTTGCTGCCTTGATAGGCGTAAAGCCTGTAGTGCGGCGGTGCATTGGTTTCAAAAATGGTGATCTCCAGTGCGAAGTCGCCTTCACGCAACAGGCGTCCGTTGTTCGGACCACGCTCATAATCTTCATTTGCTTGTGCGTCTGCGCCAGGCGCAGCGCGATCGTCGTTGGGACTGCAAGCGATCAATGACAAACAGAGGAGAAACAGAAAAGGCAGGCGATTCATAAGGTCAGTCCTCAACGGTGACGGTGAGGCGTTCCACCTCGACCAGCAGTAGGTGATAGCGAGCGGCGGCTTCAACGGCGCGTTCGTTCAGATCGAACAGCGTCCGTTGTGCCTGTGCCAGCGAAATGAAGGAGAAGCGCCCGCTCTCGAAGCCCCGGCGCGTAGTCGCCAGTGCGTCTTCGGCCATGGGCAGCATGCGTGTACGCAGTGCCTCGGCTTCGTGCCGCGCGTGTACGAGTTCCTGATAGATTTCGAACAGGGCTTGATGGCGCTCGAAGCGGTCGGCGTCCCGGCGGGCTTCCAGCGCGGCGAGTTCAGCGTTAGCCTGGGCCACCGAGTAGCCAGCACGCTTGCGGCTACCCAGTGGCACCGAGATCGACATCACCAGACCCTGGTCGTTGAAAGCCTCCATGCGCCGCACGCCCAGGCTGAGATCAATATCCGGTTTGGCGCTCGCTTCGGCGACACGACGCCGGGCAGCGATGGTATCGGCCTGTAGTCGTGAGGCCCGCAGTTCCGGCGTCATTGGCAGGCGGGCGGCCAATACCTCAAATGATTCGATCGTCGGGAGAGCTTGCAGGTCGCCGACGACAGGGCCGAAGCCAGGCGTCGAAGCGCCCCAGCTTGCCGCCAGCGTCATTCGGGCGCTGGTCAACTCGTGCTCCGCCGTCTCGCGCGCCAGCTCTGCTTCTGCGAGCGCAATCTCGGCAGCCTGAAGATCCGACTCGGGGTTGCGGGCTGCCGTGACCCAAGAGGCAACTTCGCGGCGGGTGCGCTCGGCCTGCTGGACACGCTCCTCGGCGTATTCCAGGCGCTGTTGTCTGGCCAGCACCTCGATAAAACGGAGCGTGGTCCTACTGGCCAGGTCGATCCGCGCCGTGTCGGCCTGATTCTGCTGTTCCCTGACCTCGGCCCGGCCGAGCGTTTGGCGGGCCTCGCGCTTGCCACCGAGTTCGATGACCCGGCCAATGCGCAACGTGGTTTCAGCCGAATCAACACCACGCAAACTGCCAGTGCCGGCCACGTTCTCGAACTCACCACCAATCACGTAAGGTGGCGGTAATCCCTCACGATCCGCACGAGCCTGCACGGCCTGGAGTTGGGCCGTTTCAGCGACGATAGAAGGATGAGAGGCCAGCGCGCGTGCGACCGCCTCTTCCAGTCGCAAGGGATCGGCAGCATGCGCTACAGACGTAGCGCATATGCCGGCGAATCCCCACACCATTAAACGAAGCACACTCATGAAAACCCTCGCGACAGTAGCAATAAGTGGACAAACAAATCCGCCCGACGGTGATGCTTCCACGCGCGCGTAGAAGCACTATAAAACCGATCATCAATCGGTTTTTTGGACATGAAAACACCACAAACAATCATGTCCGCTTACCTTGTCAGCACGGTAATAAGTGATTCGGTAAAGGCGTGCAGCCAGCCTGTCGATAGGCTGCAAAACACCAGCACACAAAAACCGAGAAACGCGCCCAAGTACGACACCGCACTGTGCTCGGGCGCCAGCAATGCCTCGACGCGCTCGGGAACGAAGTCGGAGAAAAACGCCATCGACAACGGTCTGTGCTCCCTGGCGTGGTTCCGAAATATCTTTTCCACTGCGACAATGGTCTCGGCCACCACCAGCGGACAGCCCACCGCGCTGGCAGCGGCGAAGTCGCAACGCTGCTCCAGGGCAAGCTCCAGATCCCGCAACAACCGGCGGCGAGTGCCCGGCAACTGGATGCTCGATAGCACGATGGCGATCAAGCGGTACAGGACATCGCGATGGGCGATGTGCGCCTGCTCATGCGCCAGCACGACGCGCAACTGCGTTGCATCGAGCCGCTGCATCAACGATGTCGAAAGCAGAATATGGCCACGCCCGATGCCGCAGGCCAGCGCCATGGGCTGATCGGCGTCAAGCACATGCAGTTTGTCCGGATGTCCGGGGCGCCAGCTCAAGCGCAGCATCGCTGCAAGGGTTTGTCGAGCACGCCAAAGACTCAACGCCGCCCGCGCCGCCAGCCAAACTGCATACGCCGCCAGCAACGCCAGTGCTCCCCATAACAAGAGGCTTTGCCCACTGTCACTCGGGTGCCATACGCACAAATGCAAGAGCGAACCCGAGTGCTGGTAACAAGCTGCGGCCAATCGGTCCGAGTCATGGAACACCGATGGCATGGCGACGGTCATGGCCGCATAGGCAATACCCGCCAGTGCGGGTGTTACCAGTATCCACCAGGTTATTCGCGCCCGTTGAGGAGGCGTCTTGCTCGACAGCCGACGGCGCAATAGACGCCCACAAACTGCAATCAGCAGGCTGAGCGTGATCGCCAGAACGAATCCGGCCAGCAGCGCAAATTGAAGTAGCTGCCCATGGCTCATCAATCAATTCTCGTCCAGTTCGGCGCGACGGCGCGCAATCATTTCCTCCAGTCGCTTGAGCTGGTCGTCGTCCGCTCGCGCAGCGAGATCGGCGAAAGCTGACAGCAACGCATCGGGCTGAGGGCCTGCAACGCGGCGCACCGTGGACTCCACCATCTTGTGAATCAGTTCCGAACGAGACAGCTTGGCCGAGTACTCGTAGGCGTGACTGATCTTCTCGCGTTGCAGGATGCGCTTGCGAAACAGACGCTCCAAGGTGGACTGCACGGTGTTCAATGTGATCGACCGTGATCGCCCTACGCGCGCGTAAACCGTCTTAGCGTCGGATGCACCGAAGCGCCAGATGTCTTCGAGCACAGCAATTTCTAGATCGCCCAGCGGCGGCACCTCAGGATTAGTCAACTTGTTGGACCCAAATGCTTGACTGAAGCCTCAAGTATTACTCACAAAAAACCGACCGTCAATCGGTTTCTATCAGGATATCATGCTTTCGGCAGTGCCGGGTCGAGCTTCCTGTCTGCGGCGAACAGTCAGCCGATGGAAGCCCCCCGCTGCCGTCCGATCTGCCAGGACACCGCGCCGCCTTGCATGACGGCAGACATCTGCTGGCCGAGACGCCGCTCGATCACCGGCTTCCACGGCACCAGACTGAAGTGCTTGCCGTCATCGAGCATCGCATAGCGTCCGCTGGCAAGCATGATGTTGCGCCGGTAGATGCCGCTGGCGCGTTGGCCCTCCTTTATCAGGCGATGCTCCAGGCCGGTCTCCGCCGCGATTCTCTCGGCGGCAACGGATACCTCACGCCCGCGCAGTGTCGCCAGCAGCTTGCGGGCGAGGATGACGCGCTGGCCGCGCCGCTCGGCCAGCCCCTGTTCTTCGAGAAAGTCGGCACGCTGTTGCAGCGCATTCTTGACCTCGCCGCCAAAGCCAGACTCGCCGATGCCCCGACCACCGCCAATCAACTGCTGATCCAGCCAGGTGGCACCGATCACGCGGGCCTGCCGCTCGATGGGCAGGTGCGATTTCAGCTCCACCGCCACGCCCCCGGCGCGCTGCGTGTCGTACTGCCGGCCCTGCTCGGGCAGGTCGGCCGGCACCTGCCAGACGCCTTCGGCCAGGCGCTCGACGATGCCAGCGCGGCGCAGGGCTTCCAGCCGGCGGACATGGGTCGCCACCACATCGGCGGGGTCGCGGCCGGGCACGGCCTGCGCCTTGGCAACGGTCACGTGATGATCGGTGCGGTACAGACCATCGGTGGCCAGCGCGGCGATGGTCCTGTCCGCCGCGCGCACGCCGGCCGAACCCTTGACTTCCACCACCGCGCCGGCCGGGTACTGCTCCAGTTCCGTCTTGGCCGGCAACGCGACGTAGTGGGCTTTGCCGTCGATGCCGTCGAGCACCAGGTAGCCCTTGTCGTACAGCTCATCGGCGAGGCCCTTGGCGGCGACGCGGCCGATGATCGGGCGGGCGTTCTCGCCCGGCTCGAACACCGCCAGCTCGCGCTGCGTGCCGCCCATTGCCCGCTGCATCGTGCGGATGATGTCGCCACGCTCGCCCATCGCGCGCAGCGTTTGTTCCGCCTCGGCATGGACCGCCCACACGCCGGGCTGCGGCTCACTCGCCAGTCCCATGCGCTGCAAGCGTTGCAGGCGGCCCACCAGCAGCAAGCGCTGGCGTTGCAGCCGGGGTTCGTTGAAGCGCTCGACATGCACCAGGCCGTCCACGGCCTCGCGCTGCAAGCTGCGATCCAGCCCGGTCCACCGCGCCTGATCGACTTCGCGCTGCATGGCGCGCTGGATCTCCAGCTCGGTGCGCGGCCCCAGCCATTCGGTGGCGACTTCGGCGGCGCGCTCGCGCATGCCGCGCGTGATGTAGTCCTGCGAGATGATGAGGTCTTTGCCGGTGTTGTCCTTGCCGCGCAAGACGACGTGCGTATGCGGATTGTCGGTGTTCCAGTGATCGACCGCCACCCACTCCAGCCGCGTGCCCAGGTCGGCTTCCATGCGCGTCATCAGGTCGCGGGTGTAGCGCCGCAGATCGTCTAGTTCGGCAGCGTCTTCCGGTGAGACGATGAAGCGGAACTGGTGCCGGTCGCCGCGGCCGCGTTCCTCGAAGGCGGTCAGGTCTGCGTCGTCGGTTGTTGCGCTGTATGCCTGCCCCGGCTCGCCGTCGCGGCCGACGCCTTCGCGTTCGATGTAGCGCAGGTGCGTGATGGTCGAACGCGCGCCGGCCTGCTTGAGATACACCAGCCGCACCTTGACGGTGGCGCGGCGTGCGTTCGCGGAGAGCGACTGGCCGGTGAAGCGCGCGGCGACGTGGCCGCGCCCCAGCCGCGAGCCGGGCGCTTTGCCGCGCTTGCCGCCGGTCGCATTGGCCGCCTTGCTGGCCTGGCGCAGCACCTTGGAGACGAAGGCATCGCCGCGATTCTTCGGCGCGCCGGGACGCAGGCGGAAGCGGTCGGCGGCGTCATTGCTGTGCCGGTTCATGCGGCGGCTCCGGCGCAGTCCAGCGAGCCAGAGGGCGCGATGCACGCGGTTTCGTCAATGGCCATGCGGCATTGGCACTGTTCACGGCACGGTGCCGTGATAAGGCGCGTGCCGCGCCAACCCCACGTGCAGACTGGCTTTGTGGGCACCGTGGTGCCGCACCCTTCAATCTTGCCCTGCATCTTCCCCCGGCCTGACGGCACGGGGGTGCGATGCCCCGGCGGCGCTGCGCAAGGCGCAGCTCGACCGCCGGCGAGCGCCACCCATGCCTGCGGCATGGCGCGCTCGGGGCAAGCTGTCTGCACGGGGGAATGCCGGGCGAAGCGCGGTGCGAATGTACGCGCGCCGCACCGGCATGAACGCGAAGGCTGCCTGTCGGACGACAGGCGGTTGTGCAAGGTCATGGGCGTGTCTCCAGACAGATCGGTCGCGCCACGCCGATCACGGCGGATGCGCTGACCGGACCGAAGTAACGGCTGTCGAACGATGCCGGATTGGTGGCGCTGAGCAGAAATAGTTCGCCTTGGGCGAGCGGCCCGCACTGCGGCCAGGATGGCAGCGACCGGCCCCAGCGGTCGGCGCGCAGCACGGCGGCCACCGGCACGCCGTCGATGCGCACGATGCCATTGACGATGCAGACGTGTTGTGGCGCGACCGCGCCGACACGTTTGAGCAGCGGAATGTGCGACGGCAGGTAGCCGCGCTGCGCGGCCAGCGCGGCGGCGTCTGCCGGCAAGGTGGTCAGCACGATGCTGCCCACGGACAACGGACGGGGCAGCGAGTCGGCAGAGTCGATGCGATACCAGCCGACCGGCACGCTGTCGGACGGGTTGTAGACGATGCGCGCCGACGGTTGCACGAAGGCTGCCCAGGCCAGCGCAGCGAGGCCGCAGGCAGTGAGTGCAGCCAGGACGATACGCGCGCGAGGAAGGGTTGCGGTCGCGGTGGTCATTGCAGGTTCCTCCCGGCCAGGAAGGCGGCGTGCCGTTCACGGGTGTAGTCCGGCAACGGCAGGCGCGCGGCCAGGCGGTTGCCCAGCGTGCGCCAGTACGCGGGCGATACGTCGGCAGGGTCGAGGTTCAGAGCCTCGATGGTGTCGATCTGCGCGAGCACCGCGCGCACTTTCCGTTCGCCTTCGGCGTGCAGCAGCAGGCGTGCGCCGGGACGCACACCAGGAATGCTCTGCATAGCGTCGAATGGCGTGCAGGCTTGCAACACCATGAGCTGCCAGCGCACGGTGCCGTAGTCGTTGGATTCCCAGCGGATACGACAAAAGATCGCGACTGGCAGGAACATCGCGCAGCGCCGCCAGCGGTCGAGCTGCGCGGTGCGCGCCGGATGGCCGAAGCGCAAATAGAGGTTGATGCGCTGCGCGAGGTAGGCGAGCGACACGCGCGTGAGCGGCACGCGGCTGTCGAGCGCGGCGAGCGGCTGCGGTGACGGCGCGACCGTGGCCGTCTGCGTGGCAAGGGTCATGGCGTTTTCTCCGGGAACTCTCGTTCCAGCAGCGCGCGCAACAACTCGGCCACCGTCACGCCCTGCGTGAAGGCCGAGACCTTGATGCGTGCGCGCATGGCCGGCGTGATGTCGAGCGTGAGGCGTGCGGTGTAGAGGTCGCCTTTCTGCACGCCGTTGGCGTCGCCCTGGCGAATCCAGGCTTCGGCCTCGGGATTCGCTGGCGGACGCGCACCGATGGCGATGCGCTTGCCGCGTGCGCTGCTCATGGCGACCACCGCAGCAGTTCGTCGGCCAGTGCGGCGATCTCGCGTGCCGCCGTGCTGTCGGGCGCGGTTTCGCGTGCGAGCCGCCCAGCGGCCACGCTGTCGGCAAAGACGATGCGCTGGCGAATTTCAGCGTGCAGTGCGGGCAGCGGCTGTTCGGCGAGCGCGCCACGCGCTTCGCGTCCGATCACGGTGCGCACGACACGCCGGTTGATGACGAAGGCCGCGCGCAGCGCCGGCCGGAACACTTGCGCTTCGCGGATCAGCGCCACCATTTCGGCAGACGCCCACAGGTCGTAAGGACTCGGCTGCACCGGCACTAGCACGCGGTCGGCCGCCAGCAGCGCGGAGCGCGCGAGTGCGGCGATGCGTGGCGGGCCGTCGATGACGATGTGATCGCAGCGCCGTGCGAGCTCCGGCGCTTCCTGGTGCAGCGTTTCGCGTGCGAGACCGACGGCGCTGAACAAGCGCGGCAGGCCCTGCTGGCTGCGCCGCTGCGTCCAGTCCAGTGATGAGCCTTGCGGGTCGGCATCCAGCAGGATGACCTGTTGACCGCGCAGCGCGAGTTCGCCGGCGATGTGGGTGGCGAGCGTGGTCTTGCCGACACCGCCTTTCTGATTTAGCAAGGCGACGATCATGGTGCCGTCCTCCGTTGCGGAAGGTGGCCCGATGAACAGCTTGGAAAACGCTGTTGCTGTTGCCCTTGAGCGGTTATCCACCGCGCCAAGGTGTTTATCTTATAAGTTAGATATTCAAGGTTAGATACGTTAGAGAGCGCCGAAACCCGCGCCGTTATTGGGCTTGCGGCGATTTCGCACGCCTGATAGCACGATAGGGACACGCCTGATAGCACGAGCCTCGGCACGCCCGATAGCACGAGCGCATTCACAACTTGTCCCGCAGTTATCAACGTGCCGTGGACGGCACGGGACGGAACGCGAGAATTTCCGGCTCGCCGGGCCAGCGCACGATGGACAGCGCGTAGCCCGGCAGCGACTGCCGCGCGACCAGCGCGCGCAGGTCGCAGGCGAAGTCGTGGGGCTTGGCCAGGCTGCCCGACTTGCGGTGCAGGTAGCGGAAGTCGAACTGCCAGCCGTCGCGCTGGTGGCCGCCGTGCTTGCGCACCAGGCGGTACAGCCAGCGCTCGATGCCGCCGGTGAGCTTGAAGTACGCCGGGTCGATGGTGAGCACCAGGGCCTCGTCCAGCACGCCGGCGAAGAACCAGTCCGGCAGGATGAGTTCGAGGCCGAGCGGCACGCCCTGGGCGTCCGCGCGCTCCTTCCACTCGTTGATCCACGAGAAGCGGTGCAGGCGCCGGCCCGTGGTCTCGCGGATCGACGTGGCAATCGTGGTCGATTGCAGGCGATCCAGCGCGGCCTTGAGGCGCTGATAGTCGCGCAGCGAGGTGCCGCGGCCGATGAAGCGCAGGATCTCGTAGGGCGTGGCCTGCATCCTGCGCGACGGGCGAATGCCCGTGTCGCGCGCTTCGACGATCTGGCTGGCGGCCCAGATGAGGATGTCGGCATCCCAGATGGTGGCGATGCCGTGCTCCTGCGTGCCTTCCACGCGCACGGTGACGCCACCGGAGCGGAAGTCGATCGGCGCGGTGCGCCGCGATTTCGCCAGCGAGAAGAACGGATAGGCCATCAGGTCTTGTGCGTCGCGTGGCGCCATGTCGCCCGGCAGCGCGCGGAACAGGTCGAGCTGTTCGCGTTGCTTCCGCTCCAGGTCGGACACGACGAGGGCCACCCGCGCGCCGACGATCAGCGGCCATCGCGGTAATCGCCGGCGTGGCGTTCGGCGTATTCGGGGTCGGACGTGGCCTCGAAGCTGCGCGCGTCGGCCCAGGCATCGAGGTCAGCCACGGCGTACATGACGCGCCGGCCGAACTTGCGAAAGCGAGGGCCGCCGCCGATCACGCGCTGCTTTTCCAGCGTGCGCGGCGACAGGCGCAGGTACTCGGCGGCTTCGTCGTTGGTGAGATAGCGTTGAGGCTGCGAGGCAGCGGTCGAGACAGTGGCGGCAGGCCGCAAGGGAGCGGGACGCATGGTGTGAACCTCCATCGGTTGAAAGCGCCCGGCCACACAGCGCGACCGGATGGAGGCAGTCTCAAGAAGCGAGGGGTTTTCGATCAGGGCCGTTTTGCGTCCGCATCAAGACGACCCTTCTCAAGCGGCGGAAGCTGTGCTAGGAGCCTGGGCGGTAGAAAGCACTGACGCTACGATAGGTCATGCCGACGACCTACCGCC
>TARA_R110002074_G_scaffold87412_1_pt1 | contig 20693 bp, 43 predicted proteins | sample TARA_R110002074 | Tara Oceans TARA_R110002074 (sample SAMEA4397215) | marine metagenome | biome: Polar Biome; feature: [MIX] marine epipelagic wind mixed layer (ENVO:01000061); material: water (ENVO:00002006), including particulate matter (ENVO:01000060) such as... | depth 10-100 m | reverse complement strand
CCACCGAGACTTAGGAGTCTTAGAACCGAACCATAAGTCTTGTGGTACATTAGAGAATCCAGCAGCATTACGCGTATAACAATCGTAGATGTCTATAGTCTGCATGAGAGGATCGTTAATTGCTATATCAGCCTCATCACAAAAATAATTAGAATCGCCCCAGTTAACATTATCCTGTAACCATTTGGCTCTAGGATAATAATATTTAGAAAATACGTCTAATGCTTCTTCGTTAAGCCATGGCTGTTTCATTTTTTGTCCAATCCCTGTATGAGTTAATATTATCGTATATAGAATCATCTAGTAATTCAGGCTCTCCGCCGACGTTCCAGAATAGAATATCTTTATCGCTGTTCTTAGGTATATACTTCCAGACCTTGCCATCGTATGTTGCAATATTAGGAAATGGTGGAAGGTTGTGTGTCTTCTCAGGAGCTTGGAATGCAAGTGGTTCTGATATAGGTTCTGCTACACCTAATTCGCCAGCCTTCATATTGCGTGATACACAAACAGAAGTAAATTTTGCGTTAGGCCAAGCTATTTGAAGTGCCCTTGTGAGTACACCTGTTGATGTGGCAAGATAGACTTCGTCTGGTTCTTTTATTTTGGATGCAACCTTAACGAAACCAGCAGTAACTAATTCATGCTTTAATCCAAGAGGAACGAAGAATGCATTAGGATTCTGATCTGCCCATTTCTTTGCAATAAGATTTAAGTTAGGCATTGCAGCAATACGATAGAAGTCATAGTCACATCCACGCTCAATGCAACAAGCTTGATGTACCGAGATTCGCTTTGAGGAAGGCATGAATAGTTTAACCTTCTTACCGTGACGTTTTGCCACATCAAGAAGCGATACACCAGCCAGACCAGTACGTGGTTGTACATAGACGATAGTGTCAATGTTCTCAGGTAGTGTCGATATAAGACAATCACCTCCTCGTACCTTACTACCCACAAGATCATCGTCACGAACTACTCTAATACCTTCATGTATGGTAACTCGTGGCGGTGGGTTTGGATCTTCCCAATCCTTTGCTAGATCTAAATAGTATTCTAACGCATCTGACATACCGTATAAAGGTGAAACATCTTTATTGAATCCGTCAGTTACGTGGTTATTATGAGCCAAAAGAACTTACTCCCCAATCATTATGTCTATAAAATGGTGGAGCAATATGGAAAGAAGATCCGTGCTCCATAAATGTATTAGCGTATGCTTTAGAATCCATAGTGTACCAATCAGAGGGAGGCATAATTACTTTACCATTCGATCTTGAATCAAGCTCATCGATGAATCTATTTGTTAGATCACGACGTTCGCTTTCAGTACCATAAAATGCTGTCTTCTTATAGAATCCAGTCTTAGGTATACGTCTATCTTCGAACTCGACCGGAACAGGTGTAGCAAAGAATACATCAGTATCTAGTGCAGTTGCCTGTGATACGTATTCATCAATAAAGAGCTTTAGATTAAAATCCTCATGCCTTAGTATATGATGCCGTATGTCAATAGAACCTAACGAAAATGTGATACGCTTGCCTGTTATATCGGCACCTCTGAACATATTCTTTAGGCCAGCTTTCATTGCACCATGTAGTGTCTTACCATCATTACGTAGAACCATATCACCAGGGGCAGCGAAGGCAATCGTATGTGAATCGCCGACAGTAATACCATCGGTCTTAAGATCTTCTTGCTTTAGGGATTTAACTGTGGATAATCGTCTACTCACTGCATCACACCATTCTTCCGTGATACCCTCAAAGGTAGTCTTTGCACCAATACGAGGCTTTAGCATAACGCCATAGTCAGGCATATCATGATCTAGCGATATAATATTCTTACATGATAATACAATATTAATACGATCATATACTTCTTGTGCTGCACCACCAAATAAATTCAGTGTACCACCAAAGTTTGCTCCATGGTCGATATAAACAGTATCGGCTAGTTTAATCTTTGATGTGCATTTATGATCAATAGATGCATCTAACTGATGCTTCCATACCTGAGCCCATCCGTGTGTATGGGACTTAATATTGATAGGTATATTACTAATCGGATTCGTAATCACAGAAGACATAATCTACTCCAGCTTCTTCAAACATAGTTTTACTTAATTCCCAAGATTCAACCCACTGCTCAGGAATTTCAGTTGGCATAGGCATTATAACACGCTTTATACCTACTTGTACAATACCTTTTGCGCAGTCGCTACAAATAGGTAGTCCATAGACATATAGATCAGCACCATCGAGTGATACTCCATTATACGACGCGTTATATATAACATTCATTTCGGCATGAACAACAAACTTATATTTAAGTTCGCGGTTATTATAACGTTCTACTGAATCATTTATTCCACGAGGGAAGCCATTAAATCCTTGTGCTAGGATCTGACCCTTATCTCCAATAGCAACTGCACCTATTTTACGAGAAGGATCTTTTGACCACTCTGAAACTGATTTTGCAAGGTCTATATACCTGCGAGTCCATTTATTAGTTGACAAGGTTAAAGTGCCTAGAATAAACATGAAGGTTTTGTACCTGCCATGTTATAGTGCCAACCTCAACAGATCCAAGTAGCATTGCGAAATTATCTGTATTCCAATCCGCAACCATACTTTTTAATACGTGCATCTGCCATGCCCAATCATTCTTGTATCCGAAGACAACATCATTGGAGCGCATTTGAACAACTGCATTTATCTTACCATCACGAACATAATATGTCACAGCGTTAGTGCATATAAAATCTGACATACCGCCTTTATTAAACTCACGCCATATACTTGGACGAGTATAAACCATAGTAGCACGACGACTGTCAGGATTATTTAATAACTCACCTAAAGCATGATTATATTGATTGTGATATTCACTGTCAAAGATTAACTTACCATAGTTACTATTAATATTGCCATACTTATCTGCAGCGCCAAGCCATGCTTCTGGAGGCGAGACGGATGGACCATAAATGTCATTAACGTTAGTTGATCCGGATTGATACCATGCAATCTCTTTATCGATATACTGTTTGCTTGGTATACCGAAGATAGACTCTTCATCAGCAATAAAGGATGCACCGATAAGCTCAATGGTTTTTTGGCCAGATTTATCTTTAGTGAAATTTTCATTGCTTAGTTCTTGAATAAAGTATTGACGTATGTCAGAAACATTCATTATATTATTCCTCTAGAATGGTGGATAGCGATCATCCATATTAGCATGACCGTCATGGGTATGCATCATAAGGATAATTAGTTGAGTGGCTGCATGAGCCAGATGACGTTGCATTGATTCTGGATCAAAGTCTTCACCTTGCCAATATGAATTTAGGTGACGTTGAACAGACGCGTAGGTACGTGAATGAGGTGTGGTATTACCATCATCACGCCAGTTATTGCGACCGTACTTCTCAGCACCGAACATCAATACGCGAGAGATTTCAGTTAGAGCTTCTGGTGGCATAAGCGATAGATCAGTCTTACCTTGGTCGTATTTCATGCAAATTTCCTTGTTAACAAATTGATAGTACTATTATACCACAAACGGACGCAAATGTACACACTTATTTTTAAAAGATTATGCATTGATTCTTACCTTTGGCTGCATAGTGATCATAGTATAAACCTGTACTATATTGTGATTTGCGAGTGTAATAGCGGAAAGTCAAAGGATCTATAATCAATCTAGGTCTTACTAGATAATGATCAGTAAACTTCTCATAAGATGCAGTCACAATATATTCAAAGGCTTTGGCTTCAATTGAATTATGTAATGTATTCACTGCAGTTTGATAAAAAGAATACCATATTTCTTTATGGCGCTTTACTTCTATCTTATGGCCAAATTTAGACATAACGTCCCACCCATAGGTAGATCTATCTGTTACATCAAACTCTTGAGTATTCAATTCACCACACAATGCTGCTACACCTTCTTCACATACAACACCACCGAGTGTGTCCCAATATACTTTATTCCAATCACGACCTTTTCGTGATTTTATATTATCGTAAATACCTTCAGCCATCCACATAGCACGGTCTTCAACTTTATTAATTGATACTTTAACAGGATTCTTAAATAACTCAATATACTCTTCCATACTAAACGTTCCTATAGACATACTCAATTGCTCGATCTGCTTCGTGTTCTATTGGCCGGTTTTCATACCAATTACCACTATCACGATCGATTTCTTTACATAATATAGTGATCTCAGATGAGGTTATTGGATAACCCTTTGCAACTGCGCGATATGCTATAGCAACCATCATCTGATACATTTTGCGATACCAGCCAGTCTCTGAAATTGACATATATTCATTAATAATTTTCTTTGATATAAACGGACAATTATGATATGACGACCATGTGTAACTAGTGTTATCAGAAGAATCTTTTCTATGCTGAACAATAACGTTTTGCATAGATTCTGGAAGACGATCAAAGAATGATCCTCCATAAGTTCTCTGTAGACCACCTACAAAGGTGTGCTTATCCATTAATACTGCGGGATCTAATACTTCTCCATCGTTGTGAATAAAGAAGTTATATGCATCTGGATAGTCGGCAGGCACATAGAACATACGTGATATATCCTTTGTCTGTGCATCTGCCTCCTCACCGAACTCAATATTAGTTGCATACCAAAAGTGCCTGAATTCATCCTTACCGACAGCACGAGTAAGATTCAATACCATACGGCATTTAGGCTTATCTTCACTTGATGATGGTGTGGAATAACAAACATATTCGTACTTAGAATACTTCTGTAGCAACTGATCAAATGTACCTTCATAGTCATCAATATCAAGTGCAGCCCATCCTGCCCAACTTGTAGCATTGTGCATAGAACGAGTTGTGCCAGATTCATAAACTGCTGGAGAGATGAGTGATGAACCTTTGGCTCTTTCATCTTTCTTTGGCTTATAACCTGGCTGCTTTGATAGTGTCTTAAGTAAAGCAACAAATTCAACCCATGTATCGAACGTCAGAACCTTGTCGGTCTTATTGTCATATATTGAATTGAATATTGTTACTTGGTACATTTTAAGTCTCGCTATGATTACCGGTTAATGCGTATGGTATATTGCCATGATTATTTGCGTGTGATGGTGCAGTCCAGCCTTCTGGCTTTACTAGATCAGGAAGTCCGAGGGGATTCGGTCGACCTTCTTTAACACCTACGTTCTTATTCATATTGGCAATATATACACGATCCCATGCTTCATTCTCATCAACACCGAATGCGTTTAAGGTGCCAATGGCAACAACACATAAATCGATAAGACCGTCAACTACTTCTTCTGCGTCATTTTCCGCAAGAGCTTTATAGGTTTCATCTAATTCTTCTGATAAAAAGTTAATACGAAACTCTAAGAATGTCCTTAATGAATCGGCATCTCCTTCTTTTATTTTGTTTAACATCCACTTATGTACACCATACTTTGTGTGCATATTGTGAATATCGCCTACTAAATCAACTGACATATATTATTCCTCTTATTTAAAATACTATTATAACACGATATGACAAGAATGTACACTACTTTAACCAAAGAATTCATCTAAAGTTGCCCGTGGTTCCACACTCCATCCAACCGCAGCAAAGATAGGCTCAATTGGATCAATGAAGGTTTTACTGAATTGCTTTTCATAGTCAACGTATTTTTCAAGGTCAAGCTCGATTGGCATATAGTCAGGAAACGATATGACATTCTCACGCATACTGTTTGGTAACTTAAGATAACAGAACTTGATCTTTTCGCCATTCTTGATGGCAGGATACTTCTTCTCTAGCTTTGCCTGCTTGACATAGTAGTTATATAGGAGAGAACCTCTGACATGAATCGGCGTACCTTTGCCATAGATCGTGGCATTGTTTTTCCACTTGACAATATCACTCACTCCACGAGGGAAAGAGATCTCTTCGATACTGGCCAAATTGAATTTAGACTTAAATGATTGCACTGCCCGCTGGGTAGAACCTTCGTCACCGGATATAATTACTTTGAATATATCACGTAAGGCATTACGACAGATTTCAGGAGTGGAAGATTTGATTGCTTCGATACCCATGATCTTAAGCTTTGGTGTTGCATATTGAACACCTTCGTTATTGTGCACATTTAATATGTAACGCTTTTTTGCAGTCCATATGCCTTTGTCAGCAATAGCTTCTCGAGCCATAACCATACGAGGGACATATGAATTAGTCACATTATGTAGGTGATTATAGGTATCATCAATAACTGGAATGAACGAAGTCTCTGCAATCTTATCAAGGAACTTAACAGGATTAACCGGATTAAACTTTTTAACAACTTCATTCATATTAACATAGATCGAATCAGTGTCAATAGCAATAACATAATCTTTGTCAGTCTTGAGTAGCTTATTCATGTGGGTATTAACGGACTTTTCAGCTAACTGAATTGCCAATTGACCCGAGACAGTGATTGCTTCCGCAATACGTAAGTCGAAGTATCTGAACCATTGGTTACCCAAGGCGCCATACAAAGAGTTAAGCAGAATCTTGATAGCCATTTGCTGGTTTTCAAAGATTGATATATCACGTTCTACACGATATAGTTCTCGCTTATTAGTCTTGTCAATACCTTCGAGCTCTTGCTGAGACGCAAGCATCTTCTTTTTGATGATGCTACGTTCATCGTAATACTCAGTGATTATCCTTGGTAGGAAACCTTGACGTCCTTTGCTGAAACATTGTCCGGTTGCTGCCATCGAATGACCCTCAGTATCGGAAGGTGAATCAGCGTTAAGTAAAGATTTAACATCAGTACCATACACAACTTTATCAACGATAGTCTCTGGAGACATGTTCCATTGGACGATTATGTTTGGATATAGAGAGTTAAGGTCAAATGACACCACCCAATCGTGAAGACCTACCTGAGGAGATTTAACATAACCACCGGCAAAACTGCTTTTAAACTTTTCAGTCATAGGCGGAATGATAATACCTTTGGAGGATAGATCACGAAATATGATGGCATCCCATATCGCAGTAGTACCCATGACGTCTTCGTAGTTAACACCACCACGATATGCCATAGTTAAAGCGAGAGTGATTAGACCCATCTTATCCTCGAAGCGGGAGATCAACTCGGTATCTTTAATGTTATAGTCAATGAATTTTTGATAGTCATTTTCATACAACGAGTGAAGAGAAGAGTATTCTTCATAGGAAAGCTTACGTTCACCTAGCACCACATAAGCAATATGATCTAGCTTATATGATTCTTGCGTACCATAAGAATAACCGAACTTCTTGAATAGATCGAGATAGTCTAATTGTGCGATACCCATGATAGACCACTTTTGCTGCTTACGACCCATAACCGTAGCTTCACGTGGTTGAATAACACCCCACGGAGAAAGCTTCTTGCACCAGTCTTCAGAGCAAACTTGCATAGTCCTATTAATAATATAAGGTATATCGAAATACAAAGTGTTCCAGCCAGTCAATACGTCAGGCGTATGGAGCGGATGAGACCAGTGCGTAATGAATCGAGTGATTAGATCACGTTCATCGGTGCACTTAATGTATTTGATTTCACGATCTTTTAATAGAGACTTGCTGACGTCATAATCTTGCAGACCCCATACGTAATATATGTTGTCAATATTATTAGTCATCGCAATAGAGATGATAGGGTAACTTGCAGCAACAGGTTCAGGAAAGCCATCTTTAGAATATACTTCTATGTCGATAGACGTGACGTTAATTCTATCACGATCGAACTTAATGGTTTCAGGAAACTTGTCTTGGATATATGCTACAGGATAATTCTTATTACCGTATAACATTTTAGAAGGGATATCGCCATACTGCGATTCGTAGTCTTTTACGTCACGCATTGAATCAAAGGTGCGAGGAGCCACGCGGGTGCCGTCAAGCACCTTTGCAGTTCCATCATTTGATTGCTGATATAGCGTAGGTGAGAACCTATCTTTAGTCTCCACCTTGTTGTTGTCACGGTATCCACGATATAGGATCTTGTTACCGTAACGGCTTACTGATGTATAAAATTCCAAAGGTACTCCTCACTTAATGCATAATATAACTATTATAACACGATTCCGCCCCAATGTACAACTTTATTTTATTCAGCTGTAGCTTTAGCAGTTTCGTTACTACTTGTCCTCTTCTTACTTGTATGATCACGGACAGGAGCATCCGGTGAACCCCATACAGTACGTGCTTCTACACGCATGCCAACCATATTCTTATTATGATTAGTGTGTACACCAACCATGGTACGATTACCGTTTTTCCATGACTTCACCTTACGTAGCATTTTATTGGCTTCTTTGAGTGCGTCAATTTGATCTTGTGCTTGCATTATATACTTCCTTTCAATTAAGGGATTATTCCCATTCTACATTACTTAACGTTTCTAATTTTTTTACTTTGAGCTCTAACTCTCGAACCCGTTCTACTGCAATTGCTACTGCAGGTGGTGGTACCCATCCTTTAGTCCAATTATAATTGGTTTGAATAGCAACCTCATGCATAGTTGTTTTATTCTCTAGCATTGTTATTCTTGCTTCAATACCAAAATATACCCATACAGAAAATCCTGCAAGTAGAATAAGACTAATAAGATTCTTTAGAGGTATTGTGAACTCTGAAGTTTCATTTATTTTTGTTCCCATTATATACTCCTCATGTCCCTAACACAAAAAGCGACTGTGCTGACTTTTTCGGTTTTACTTATAACAGTATAACCGAATACTTTACTTATAACTTTCTTTTGTCTAGGATCAAGTGCAATCCTTTCTAGTTCCACCCTACATTCATCTAGGTTCTTATACTGAGAATGTAATTGGGGAACTGGTACTACTTCAGAAGAATGAATAACGAGAGCGAGAAGCATAAAATACATATTACGTGTTCCTTAGTTTATGCCGCAGTCAATAAAATAAACTTGTTCATTAATTGATCATGAGTTTCTACGTTATGCGGGTCTTTAGGTATACAATCGACTGGACATACTTCCACACACTGAGGCTCATCGTAATGACCTACGCATTCAGTGCACATATCTTTGTCAATCTCATATATTTCTGGTCCAATGTATATTGCATCATTTGGACACTCTGAAAGGCATACATCACAGTTAATACAATCATCCGTAATTACTAAAGACATAGGCTCTCCTTAATTTACTAATACTACGTCTTATTTATAATATTAATCATATTCACTCTCTCCCAGCCTGGCAATATGCTCATCCATTTTAGGGCACTCCAACAAGTGTTTATCTATCATAAGAGTGGTATATTTTTTACCACACGCTAGACAATCATATATGTCGTCATGCTTATAAACTGTATGCCTTGCATATACCGTTGGAGTATATAGACTTTCGTTAAATAATTTAGTCATTCCTTTCCATAAACAACACTAAAAGTACAATAGTGGTGATTGATAGCGTATAGATCCATACTGGAGAAAACACCCAGAACCACGACCATGTTGCAGAACCATTTACCTTAGCAATAATAGATGCTAACGTTAATACAGTAACTAAAGCAATTCCTACGTTTGCTTCTTTTGTGTTATTCCTCATAATCCGTTACCTTTCTTGTATGCGTTTATGCAGCCAAATTGAAATAGCCAAAGAGCTTGTTCGTCAGTTAACGAAACATAATGTGCTGACCTACCAAGATTATTAGGCGTTAAAGTAAGATCACGTTTCGTATTCTCGATAAGATAGTCTAGGCCACTATTGATTAATTGAATTTGTGCATCAATATTCAATTCCGGAGTAACATCTGGTAAAGAATCATCATTGCCCATATAACCTAAGTCAATATCTAATGAGTCTGGATAGTCTGTATCCATTGGATCATCAGGGCGAATTCCCCACTCCTGTTCCATATAAGATTCAGCTGTTGTGAATTTTAAATCCATAATAGGTGAATCTTCGTCAGCTACACTAATAGCTAGATCGGCTTCATCGATGCCCATATCAGCATTAGTTAAAGTGTACATGTCAGAACCTTTCATAGTATAAACCTCTTCATCGTCTTTCCTCATATCGCTTCTCCAAACCATTGTGGGATTTTACGTCCGGTCCAAACCATCTTAAACCGATCTTGTTTTGTTTTGTAGAATGCACGATACGACTTAATTGCATCTGTAAATATGCATTCGGGATTTGAAGACATCGCTAGCTTGAATGGCGTAAGACCTCCATCAGGTATATTCCTTGGAGGTTGCTCTAGTTCATCAAGTAGCTTAGTCTGAGTCATATGAATTTTTCCATATCTATGGGTATATTCTAGACAAAGAGCCTTAAAGTGTTCATAGTGCCAGTTATAATTTGCAACTGATTCGCGTGTCCACACTGTGCTAGGGTGATTAAAGTGGCATGCTTTATATAGAATGCCTTCGCGATAATCATCTAGCCGCCAATACTGAATCTTAGATCCTCCTTTAGAAAGCCTACGCTCCATACCGCCATCACACATTCGATGTACGGTAGATAACATTTGTGCGGATTCTACGATCATCTTTACAACGTGCTTATCGCACTGTAATTGTGCTGCCACAATTGGATCATTGTCTAATATGAATATATTCATTAACTCGCCTTAGCTTTTTAAATCATTGTCCACGAAATAACTAACAACATGCCACATAGTCCACATTATTGCAAACACGATAAAAGCACTTTTGATTAAATTTAATGCATCACCCGCCATTACGACAAATGATAAAAATCCCAATGAAATCACTAATGCGATTGCTTGACTTAATGTTGGTTTACGAAACCACTTTAATACTAATACCATAATTTACTATCCTTCAAGTTTAAACTGCTCTTCTATTGACTTTAGCACTGAGGCAGATATTATAGAGATAATATGTTTTAGATCATTCTCACCGTCTAATATTTCTAGCTCATCGCTATAGTCTTTAAATGCTTCGTACAAGCCTGTACTCACACCTTCTTCAATGGCAACTGCCATAATTTTACGTTCTTTTAACTGCATAAAATTCCATGTCCTTCATTTGATTCATCACGTCTGTACGAATGTTTAACTCTGCTTCGTAGGTTAGACGAGATACCATATAAGATTTTAAAGAATCCATATCACAAAACATTGTCTCGTAACCTTCCGGTAACTCAACTGGTAATGGGTCTAATTTAATATTCATCAGTGGCATTATAAAGATCCTTTCTTAACTAAGATTATTCCAAAAACAAAGCAGTAGCCAAGGATAATCCAAAGGCCTGCTTCAAAGATACCACTTGCCTCGAAGATACGAGACGCTTCAAGTAACCATTGCGTACTCATCGAAGAGCATTCACATATACATCTTCATCCATATCCATTAGCTGCATAGCACATGTCTGTAGGCAACGCATCATAGCCCTTTGATTAAAGGTAGTATTACGACCATCAGGATAAAAAGCTTTTACTAAAGGCTCAAGCTCCATATCTAACATTACAGATAAGGTAACACGATCACCGTGATGATCTATATCCAATGGTTGATATTCCTGATTCTTAGCCGTATTCTTATCAGCTATGTATTGTTTTAGATTCTTAGGAAATTTCAAAGTCATCATAATATTTACTCACTCTTAATTTATATATCTATTATACCACGTATTGGATAAAGTGTACATAAGTATTTTAATTATTTTTATATCCATTGGTTATAAGCATATAATTAATCATCTCTTTCAGTCACGCCATAATCAATTACAACTGGAAAGCGGGGAATGCCATCCACTGAAATTTCAAAGTAACGTAACGTTGCCCATGTTGGTAAGGTATCAGTATACCACCAAAGTTTGCTTAATTCGCTCATAGTACCACGAACACCAGCATTAAACGATTTGCCATCCTTAGTTTCTAGGTTAAATTTCTTAACACAATTAGACCAATTGCCCTGCCCTTGTTCTACACCGACGACTTTAAACTCTTCGGTGATAAATTCTTTACGCTTCAATAAATTCTTTGAGCGTTTGTTTTCGTACTTACCATTAAGGCGAATCATTTGACCTTCGTATCCTGCCCCAACGTATTGTCCATAGACATCATCTAGTTCAGTCTGATTCTCAATGTAAGAACAAAGCACGCGTTGAACACAGCACTTGCCAATAGCTCGTACGATACCAGTGTAGGCAGTTTGACGAATCTCAAATGATACATCGAAGTTTCCAGTATCATACACATGAAACTGTACTAGCTTCTTTGATTCTATTAAGTCTTCTTCAGTTGGCTTAGATTTGCGTACCAATGAAACGATTTTATTGAAGTCATCCTTGAGATCATGGTTATATAATTCTCCATCTAATACAAGATCAGGGAATTCCTCAAATATAGGAGCTAGTGCTTCCCATACATGAGGAATCGCCTTATGAGGCTTTCCTGAACGTGACCACAAACCACTAGCCTTTGCTATACAACGGATACCGTCTAATTTAGGCTGGGATATTACAGGGAAATTCAAAGGTTTTTTTAGCTTAGCATAATCGTTAGCAAGCATAGGTTTAAAACTAGTAAGGTTATCAATATCCCTGAGATGGATAAAGTAACCCTTCTCAAGCTGCTTTTGGTGTTTAGCATTTGACTCCGCCATTGCCTGTTCGTTTGCCTTCTTCTCATTCTTCCTACCTACGTTCTTCGGTTTGGCTATTCGCCATTCAGAGACAACTAATTTGCCGTCAAGAATACCTGAGACCACACGCCACTTATCATTTTCAAATTGTGCAGTCCAACACCGTATCTTTCCAGTAGTGTCTCTCTTGTACAATGTATCTAGTGCTTCAATCATGTCTAACCACCTCATTCGTGTTCATAACGACCTACTATTCATAGTCAGTTATTTATTTATTGCTTTTATGATCTTATTGACTCATTCTAGCGATTTCTTGTGCTTCTTTTTGGCTAATGACAGGAACTGCATTACTCTTATGCATCGTCGCAATACCTAACACGACGTCTCCTGTATAGACCTTCTTACTTGGTTTAGAAACATTTATTGCTCCTGAAGATTCTGCGCTCGGATATACAATATTATCTGGAACATATTTCTTCATAGCAAGTCGACTTGCAAAACCAGGTCTTGACTTAACTTTAACAGAGACTAAAGCACGAGCACGTTGCAATTCATCAGCTACTCGCTTTTGATTTGCAACGTGCATTGCTCTTTGCCTTCTAGTAGCAGACATTAAAACGGTTTGCGTCCGCCAGCGTTCCACCGCATCATAGGCTTCATAATATCGGCTGCCCTTCTCTTATCCCATGCTTGTTGTATACGAGGCATCCATGCTTTATTTACGTTTTCTAGAATTTGGACAGGCGCCCAATCTTCTTCAATAGCCTTTGAGTAAGATTCTACTGTATGGTTCTTGATTAATTCTGTAAGAAAATTTGCCTTAGTGACAACTCCACGGCGGTTGTACTTAAAACGTGCGATAAACAAATCGCGTCCACGACCAACGTTATTTGGGTGGACATTTGGACCTGCTTCATAAACTGGACGACTAGGATATTCTCCTGTATACATTAGGTATCCGCCATGGTACTGAAAGTCTGCTCTATTAAAAAATGTTACGCTCATAAGTTTCTCTTCTTTATTCATTTGATACATCTATTATACCATATAATACCGCAATTGTACACTGTATGGTTAGATTGTTTTGTTATATGCTTATAACCTTTCGGAATAAGCAGCCGCGAGAAAGTCGGGAAAATTATAAATATAGATACAAATAAACAGGATGATCCAATGGCTATGACATTACAAGAAGATAGTAAATTAGAAGCTGCTGACCTTAATGGCGACGGAATCGTAACCGACGAAGAATTAGATAAGCAAGAGCGAATGATTAGACTAGAGAATGAAGATAAGAAAGAAGATGCACAGCGTGAGATGGCATGGTTTGCCCTATGGGGAATGTTGCTGTATCCGTTTGCCGTAGTACTTGCCGTACTAATTGGATTAGATAAAGCTGCTGATATATTAGGCGATATGGCAGGAGTATATTTTATCGCTGTTGCGGGTATAGTTGCTGCGTTCTTTGGTGCAGCTGCAATGAAGAAGTCTGCCTCAAAGAAATAAAGGCACCTAAGTGCCTTCTTCTTTATCGCTATCATAGGATACACTATCAGGCATTTCATAATCGTCGTTCGCCATATTTCGGCGGATGACACCTTCTTCTTCCATGATTTGAAGGACTCCTGAGACTCCCTCCTTAATGCCTGCGTTAAAGCTCTCTCGATTAATATTGGCTTCAAGATCAGTAGTTAAACCTATCCAGAAGAACAAAATGGCAGTGACGAATATCAGTGCCATACTGAACCACATAATGTCGGTCATCATTCAACTTTAGCAATCAAACCGTTAGCCATCGTGATCTTAGCACCGAACTCTCTGCCTTTAGGTAGAGTAATTCCATCATACTCTCTTAGAGCTGGTCGATGCATAGCAACAAAGGTTCCATCCGGCATAAATTCATTTCCGAACATTGAAGTCTCAACATACTGAAGAGGTTGACCAATACAAGTGGCTAACTCTTTTCTAGATTTATATCCTGTTAATAACATAGTCATAATAATATTCCTTAATCAAATCGATTTGACATTTTAGCACCATTGCAAGCTGAAAGCGTCATGCCATCAAAATTGCCTTTTGTTAGGTACCAATCTAGGTCTACAAGACCTTCTTTCATAATAACTTCTTTAGCTATTACAACGTGGTGACGATGCTCTTTTAGACCATCATCGCGTCTGCGAGTCTTAGGATGCGTTAGCAATTGCTCGATATAGTCCTCGATACATCCGAGATACTTTTCCATTACTTCAACATTAAGTTGAATTGTTTTGTTTTTACTCACTTCTTCCATCCTATCCTCTTAGCAGCAGCTTTTTCGTACACATCAACCCATGCTTGAACAAAGTCAGCGTCTTTTGGGTATGTGACTGCAGCTCTTGAACATGCGGCTGACATAGCATGGGCAATATCCTTTTCGCGGGAAGCAGCCATGCCTAAAAGATGAGCAGAACTCGCGTTATCTTTAAGCTCTTGCTTTGACACAGATGATGGATCATTAATCCACTTTTTAATTAATTCTATTTGTTGACTCATATAGTCACCTTCTCAAATTTACGACGACTCTTACAGAATTGCATAGAGCGTTTAAAAAACACAAACTCGCCAGTAAGGCTATTGATATAGGCAAACACATGTTCACCAGTACGATTAACAAAGTACGTGTGGTTAGGAGTATTATCTTCCCAAACTGTAATTTCTTTTAGACCAACCATAATTATGATCCTTTACGCAATGATGAAAGTTTTTGTGCTGCCGATGTTACGATAACATAAGGCATCCAGAATAGAGTGTAAGTCAATAAGCCTGACGCTACAACATAAACTGCTAACTCGCTAAAATCAATATACATAATTTATTCTCTTTATTTCTCAATTCAATATAAGTATTATATCATAAGGGGGATCTTATGTACAACACTTATTTAGACTATTTTGTTATAAGAAGTACCCACTTATAACAAAAATGATTTTAGATTATTGTGCCATAAGAGATAAGCGAGGCTCATCATCTTGATCCATCGTTGAAACACCATTCTGTACAGTACCAAAGCGCTGATCAATCCAATCAGCTGTAACATCGACGCTGTCTATAACACGCTTCTGAATAATACCTTGAATTTCACCACCTTGATTAACATATACAACCTTACCAACGATGTAATCAGTGTCTAGATGACCAAAGTCTTTAGCTTTAATAATCATACCAACTTGCATTTCAATATTTGTTTTCATAATCGTATTCTCTTTCAGTGTTTCATTCATTAAGTATATTATACCATATTAGCCACACTTTGTACACAACTATTTTCGCTGTTTTTAGATCATTTTGTTATAAGCTTATGCTATTTTATCTTAGTTCTAGCTAAGACTAAATCGGACTTAATAGTAATACCGTTAATGCTATATTCTTCGGCAAGAGCTTCACCCTTTCCCTCTGTGTGCATATAAGCTTTAAACTCTGTCCATTCGTGCTGATCTAAAGTAATAATGTCAATACGCTTCTTAGCTTTTTGAGCTGCGGTGACCTGATCAGAAATTTCATCCATGATATGTTGCTTGAATTTAACTTGCATGTTATGTCCTTACTTTAATAGAATTATTGGGGTCGGATTTTTTCGAATTCCTCCTTCTTCTCATGATAAAGGTTGGCAACGAGATACTCGTCAACAAATGCTAATTGCTCTTTTTTACAATGATCACGCCACGCTTCAACTGCGGAATCAGCAATATTTTTTAATTCATTTTGCAGATCAAAATACCGTTGTGGAGTACAAGCTTCGCAACGTCCGAAACTGATACCTAAAGTATGTCCGCAATTCGTGCAATCGTAATGTGCCATTTATATTACCCTGTAATGGTGTTGTAAATTTCTTTCCAGTTTGGAACACGAGTAGCTTCACCGCTATAACCAGCGTTAAATTCGTGAGCAATTAGGAATGAGTTTAGACCTAGACTAACACCTAGATCAACATTTTCAACCTTATCTTCTACCCAAACACAACCGCTATCACGATAAGGCTCAAGTGCTTCGTTCTTATCTGCTCCAGTATCTAGACAAATAACTTTCTCAAATACTGTAGGACCAAATAATTGTGCGAGGTTATATTCTCGGGCTTTTTGAGCAGACTCATCTAATGATAAAGACGTAATGCAATGGAATACAAATCCATGGTCTTCGTGAAGCATTTTCACATACTTAACAGCATCATTCAATGGTGTCATATATGCGATGGCAGCAGACGCGTTAAATCCGATGACATATTCCTTCATAATTTCCTTTGGGATATCATACATAATATCCATCTCATAGGCTTGTTCTGCAACAGGCTCAAAATCGTAAATACGCTTCATCCAATCGTGGAAGGTGTACGTCCAATCTACCAAGACGCCATCGCAGTCTGTCAAAATTACTTTGTTTTTTAAATCATAACTAAATTTCATAATGTATATATTCCTAAATAAATGTGGAGGAAGATGTGGGATTCGAACCCACGGAACCTTGCGGTTCAACTCCTTAGCAGGGAGCTCCGATCGACCGCTCTGGCAATCTTCCTGGTTTTTAGTGCATACTAGTAGGCACAGTTTCAATTGTTTTAATTTCGTCAGTAGAGTCTAATATAGACTTAGTCATCCTTTCAAACTCTTCTGGACTAAGCACAGACTTGTATATGCGAAGGGCACTTGCCATAAGCACTCCTGCACTTAGTAGTGGATTAATATCAGTTGTTACACGATCAATATTGCTAAACAACTGTTGGATTTCATTGTCTTCTATGCTCATTGCATGCTCCTAGAAGTTGTAATCGTAGAATTTACGAGGCTCATCAGCCAAATCAAAACGACGGCCATACTTATCCTGCCAGCCTTTATTTTTTGATAGACGGATGCGAATTGGAGTGTATTCTTCGTTAGAAGTAATAATCCATTTTTGAGAGTATTGATTAGGGCAATGAGCTGAGAATCCGCCAGGGATAAACTCGGGTGTCCAGTTTGGATCTCTTTCAGAATCCATTGGACGAACTTCGATGGTTTTTTCTGAGATTCTTTTAGTGATCTCATAAGGTTCTACATCAGTGTAACCGTGGAAATTTGCGTAATTCATAATATATTCTCTAACGTTGTTTCATTCAATATAAGTATTATATCATGTTATGCTAGATGTGTACACAGCTATTTGCTTTATTTTTAAATCATTTTGTTATATGGTTATAACCTTTCGGAATAAGCTACCGCGAAAGGTTATATCTTAATTGTCAACTGGTGCGTCAGCTCTCCATTGATAGCACGACCAATATCTAGCTTTCCATTTTGGACCAGGCTCAGCGCAATTAAACCTTGCTCTAAAAGACGCTCTTCGACCAGGATCATCCCGCTTTATTTCCATATTGGGATCACCGAACCGAACCACCACAACATTTCCCTTTTCGTTCTTCACGTAAACTTTGAACTTTTTGTCCTTAATTTCGGAAGTACGAATAGGGTTATTTAGTGTGACTTTCCTGCCTTCATACTCAGCAGATTCTGCAATCAACTCTTCACAATTACAGCCAGAATATTGTGTAAAAGTTTCCATTTAGCTTTCCTTGCTTACTATGACCTCTGCAGCACGTTTTGCGCTTGCTGCATCTGGATACGAACGATTATATGCTTTACGTAAGGGATCTGATTGATCCGATATTTTCCACACAATTTTATTGCTATCTTTGGTAGCACCCCTACCATATGACATTGGATCAGTCGCCCGATTGATTTGAAAACGATCATCAGGAGATAACCATTTAAACCTTTCGCTTGAGTATTGTCCACGGCCACGGCCAAAACCATCTGAAACCTTTTTCCATTTGATTTTTTGAGGTGCTTCTGTTAAGTCTTTAAAGGATAACATATCATTCCTAATGTTTCTTGATTTAATATAGTTATTATACCATGTATACTAACAATTGTACACATTTATTTTAAATCATTTCGTTATAAGCATATAACATATTAATCCTGGTGTCCCATCAAGGAGTCGAACCCTGATCTATGGAGTAGAAATCCACTGCACTATCCATTATGCTAATGGGACAATAATATTAACGACCGTGCTTGTCAACAAGATGGAGAATTTCAATAGCATGTGGTCTATTAATAGAATTACCAATTTCTTCATACTCATCTTGATAGTCAGCAAACTTCTTAGCTTTTTTGACTGCAGCTAATAACGAAGCCAAGGCTTCATGTGCGTAACGGTTTTCAAATCCAGGTAACTTAATTTTACTAATTTCAGAGTGTAATTTTTTCGCATCGAACTTCTCAGTAAGATCTGTAGTACCTTCAGTCATAGCAATAGTTTGTTCAATTGATTCCCAAAGTTCATTGATGCTATCCATATGCTTCTGCATCTTTTTAAATTCTGGAACTACGTTATCGGTACTAGAAGAAATAGATTTGCATAATGCGCTTTTAGGATCTAAATATGGAGAAAGAGCCGACATTGCCTTTTCGCAATTAGTATATCCCATTGACTTTGCATATTTCTCATCTAAAGACTCTGTACCCTTTAGCTTTGTTGATAAATCTTTAAATTCGATCATTTGATATATTACTCTTAAATTATTATAAAGTATTATTTATACTTTTTGATTATTTGGCATTAAACTGTAAAACTTTCACCACAACCACATTCGTCTTTGACGTTAGGGTTAACAAACTTAAAACCTTCGTTAAGACCCTCTTTAGTATAGTCTAGCTCAGTACCATCAAGGTACGTTAGACTCTTTTTATTTATAACAATTTTAATACCTTTAGTATTGAAGACTAAATCGCCTGGCAATAAATTATCAACAAACTCTACTATATATGCGAGGCCTGAACAACCTGTTGTGCGTACTCCAAGGCGAATACCAAAAGTATCACCCCTATTAGAAATGTAACTATTTATTCTATCAACTGCATTATTAGACATTGAAATGGGCAATCTACACACTCCTTTTATTCTTATAGTCTGCAATGGCAGCTTTGATAGCATCTTCTGCAAGAACAGAACAATGTATCTTAACTGGTGGCAATGCCAACTCTTGAGAGATATGAGAGTTGCGTATCTCCGCTGCATCATCAATAGTCATACCCTTCATCCATTCAGTTACTAATGAACTAGATGCGATGGCAGAACCACAACCATACGTTTTAAACTTAGCATCTTCAATGATACCTTGATCATCGACTTTAATCTGTAACCGCATAACGTCGCCACAAGCTGGTGCACCTACCATACCGGTACCTACGTTTAAATCTGTCTCATCCATTTTACCCACATTACGTGGATTCTCATAATGATCTAGTACTTGTTCGCTATATGCCATGCGATTACACCTATGTTGGTGCAGGATGAAGGAGTCGAACCTACTATGCTTTCGCGACGGATTTACAGTCCGTTGTCCCACCGTGGAACCTACCCTGCAGGTTATCTCGAAAACATTATAGCAGAGACGCTGTACAATGTTTCGAGATAATGGAGTTTTACAGACTCCTACTGTTGACAGTTTTTCTATAGACCGATGGTTATTGAGAGTCTATAGATGGTCTGCCCTCCGACAGCTGTCTTCCTGTAGTTGTTACATGATCATAAAGGGCAGTTGCTCTTTAATTGCTTCATCATCACTTTTTTCTTGAAATATGTTTATAGTAGTTTCGTTATTTGGCTTTTTGCCTGCCATAAAGTCAGATTCACTAGTATATGTACATACAACATCATCAGAGATAACTATAATATGTGGACTAAAAAATGGCGATTTAATAATAACCATATTAGAACCGCCATTAGCTAGACTGCCAGCAATCTTGTCAGCTGAAATATTCATAACTTTACCTATTCAATTAATAAGTACCTATTATATCACAGCTGGCAAAGAAAGTACATCTTTTTTTATCTATTAAGCTAATTTTTTGATTAAATATAATTTTAACTTCAATTTTATTCTTTTCCACCGTGACAACTTTGTAGTCGAACCTAGATTTACCATATGGACTTCGGTATTAGGTTCAAACGTAGGTCTAAATTTGCCGATCATAGTCCGTGCTCATATACTGT
>TARA_R110002074_G_scaffold250965_1_pt1 | contig 20769 bp, 29 predicted proteins | sample TARA_R110002074 | Tara Oceans TARA_R110002074 (sample SAMEA4397215) | marine metagenome | biome: Polar Biome; feature: [MIX] marine epipelagic wind mixed layer (ENVO:01000061); material: water (ENVO:00002006), including particulate matter (ENVO:01000060) such as... | depth 10-100 m | reverse complement strand
ACTGCCTTTAGAATTAATAAAAATAGAAAAAAACAAAGAGATATGTCAGGATTAGTAACGGCAATAGCAGGTATAGCTATTTCAGTAGCAACAACAGCAGTGTCTTTTGCTGAAAAAAAGAAGGCAGAGAATAGAAAAAGAGAAGCGGAAGCAGCAGCTGAAAGAAAAATGGAGGAAGCTAGAAAAAAACTTAGCGTTAATTATGCTGATGAATTAAGTATTGCTAAAGAACCTTATCAACGAGAGCGAGAAGCTATGTTAGCGCAAGGAGCAAATATTATGGATGCTGCTGTAGAAAGTGAAAGAGGAGGCGGTGCTTCAGCAGGAAGATTATTAGCGGCTCAACAAGAAGGTCAAGGTCAGATTAGAGATGCACAAAGTGTAGATTTATTTAATCTTGAGGCAGCTCAAGCTGAAGAAGACTCAAGACTTAGAGATGTGAATGTTGGTATGGATCTGAATCAAATAGCGGGTGCGCAAGCAGCAGCAGCTGAAGCTCAAGACGCTGCAAACGTTGCAAAGCAACAGGCTATTCAAGGAATAGGAAGTGTAGCACAACAGGCTATGTCATTTGCACCTTTATATGCTAAATCATCAGGTACTCGTGCTTTTAATAAAGCAACTAGACAAGCTAATAGAGCTGATACAACTCTAGACACTAGAATTCAGGAAAGTTTTAATCCTTTAGTAGCGCAAAGAAATTTTAATGCACAAGATGTACTTAGCGGTAAGCAAAAATTTGGAGACGTTCAAACAACAACATCAGGTACAGGATTGAGCCCTTTTATGGGAGAGGTAACTCAACTAGAATGGAATGCTATGAGTCCACTAGAACAAAAAGATTATCTTATACAAAATCCTGAAATTTCAAAATCCTTTTTTAACAACTAACAAATGGCAGAATATTACGACTATCAAAAAAGAGATCCGAATGCTCAAGTAAATTGGGCTGAGGTAGGTGCTAACTTTTCAAATATGCTAAACGAGGAAGTTCGTGTGCGTAAGGAAAAGAAAGCAGCTATAGACGAAGCTAGTCGTCAACAACAAATTATATTTGATACAGCTCCTCAAGGTGATTCTGGTAATGCGAACGACTGGACCTTGGACTTCACTGATAAAGGCACAAAACAATTACAGATGATGGATCGTTTACTAAGGTCCGGATCTTTAAGTGTAAAAGATTATACCAAAGCAAGACAAAATTTAGGAGATGGTACTTCTCAACTTTTTGATTTAGCAAAAGGATACCAAGAAGAATATGCAAATAAAATGCTTCGTTCTGATTGTACAGATCCTTCAGGGGTTGGATGTTCCCAACAACTAGAGCTGGATATAATGGCTAGTGTAGAGGGCTTTGGAAATTTTTCTAATTCAGAAGCTGTTATTGACCCTGTAACAGGAAGAGTAATGGTAGGCTTTAGTAAGTTTAACGAAGAAAAAGGTATTTGGGAATTAGATTCTGATCCTAATAGTTTAGTTGGTATTAACAGTTTAAATAATCGTATAAAAGGAAAATTTAATTTATACGATATGGATGGCGAAGTTACAAAAGCTGTTAAAAATAGTTTTGGAGAGTATGAGACTATAAGAAGAAAGATAGGAACCGCAAGACAAAAAGGTATTCTTACAAAAATATCTGATCCAAGATTTAATACCGAGGAAAGTGTTAGGCAAGGTGTAAAGTTAGGTATATTTACCGAAGCGGATGGTGTCTTATTGTTATCTAATTCTTTTGATGAGGTAAGAGACCAGTGGATAAATGGACAAACAGCCGATCCTAAAGTAGTTACTTCATTGTTAACTAATAACTTAGGAAATGAGGTGTATAAATTTACCTTTAATGAAGCAGAAGCAGAAGCTGATAAAGATGAATTAACAATCTTATTAAAAAATGTAGACAATCAGGTTGTGCCAGATTTCACAACAGAGATAGGCAAGAGACAAAAGAAAAAAGCTCAAGATGGGTTATCAACTGTATTAGAAGGAGCTATGGATCATAAGGTTGAAACAACGATTGTATCTGATTACACCAAGCCATCTTCAGGTGAAGGTACTTCAACAACAACAACAACAAATACACCTAGATTAGTACCGGTAACAACTTCTCAAGGAGGACAATCTGGTTTACCTGGTGTATCAGATATTGCTGGTCAAGACCCACAAATAGGTCAGTCTTTTGTATTTGCAGATAACGATGGTGAAAAAGGAATAACAGGTGTTATTTCTAACAATAAAGAGGCTGAGGTATTAAGTATTAACTATGATCCTGATACTGATTTATTTAGAGCAAATATAAGAAACACCTCAAAAATGACTAATAAAGAAGTAGGTGGGTTTGGACCATCCGGAAATTCAACATCAGAAGTTAGTGAAGATACAAAATCTTATGATATAGATTTATCTCAAGATGATATAGCATTATTGGCTGTAGAGCTAGGTTTATATACTAGAGAAAACTTAGTTAAAGAAATGAATAAATATATGAATCCAGCAGGTAAATACGATTAATTAGTATGAAAGAACTATACAAAAAACTTTACGAATCTGGTGAGTACACAAAGTCGTACGAAGAATTTGTTTCTCAATATGGAACTCCCGATAAAGCACAAAAACTTTATAAGGGTCTTAACGAAGCAGGTGATTATACAAAATCATTTGATGAATTTTTAAATAAATATAAGTTTGAATCATCTGAAGTAAAAAAAAAAGTTACTTCCGAGCCTATTTCAACAGATCAAGAATTGGATTCGAGATCTATTTTAGGGGGAAGATTCACTCCTGTGGTTACTGGAGAAGTTGAAGAATTAGATGTAATCACTCCTGCTGTTGAGGTAAAATCCTCTAATAGCTATATGTCTGACCTATTAGTAAAAGCACAAAACCCTGAAAGAGCAGATAAATATAAAGAAAAGTTAAATTACAAGTCTGATAATCCTGTATATGTTGATGGTAAAGTAGATCTAATTGAGGATCCAGTTTTAAAACAAAAACTTAGTGAAGATTATAATATCCAGGGTGCTTTAAAGATTGGTGTTATTAATCAAGAAGATGTTGACCTGGCTCTCAAAGGGGATATAGATTCTATTAAAAAAATACAAGAAATTTCTACCTTATCTAATAAGGAAATTAACGATAAAATAAAAACAAAAAGATTAGATGTTCCTTATGCTTATGAAACATTTTCAGATTTACAAGCTAACATAGGGTTTGAAGGTAGTGTTATAGATTCAATGTATGATGGCAATGAATTATCTAAGATAGATGGATTTAATATTATTGATTTTGATGGACGTTTAAAAGAGCGAGGATACCAAGAAAAATACCAACAACTATTAGCGGGTGAAGTAGTTTCAGAAGAAGGTGTAGATGTTTCTTTTGCAGGAACACAAAATCCAAATCTAGCAGCGGAGAGATTAAAGCTACAGTATCTTAATGAGTACCTTGGTCATCAATTACAAAGAGATTATGACTTTCAAGTTTTAGATTATAAATCAAAAAATAACGGCCACCATCCTGCGCTAGATGGTGTAGAGATAAATCCTACTAGTGGTATTGATAAAAATGCATTAACTAAATATATAGAAAAATCATTTCCTATAGTTACAGCTAAGCTAAAAAACCAAGACATTAAAAATCAAGAGATCTATCAGCAACATAAAAATGGGGATATTAGATTTTTTGAAGACCTTATGAAGCAAGGATGGAGAAGCCTGGAGGATAGGATAAATGATTTCTCAGCATCTACTTACGATATGATTGGTATGGATAATGTAGCAGAAGGAATCAGAATGGGAAAGGCTGAAACAGCAATGGGAAGGACCGGTCTTCTTAGGTATACTTTTGCTAGCGGTAAACAAGCGGATGTAGGAGGTACACAATATCTTGTAGATGAAAATAATCAGATATATGATGTAGATAGAAAGATTGCCGTTTCAGAGGTTTTAAATCCCTTTGAGGCTAAAAAAATTATAGAGACTGTAAATGATATAGGTGAAAAAAATTGGTCTATTAGTCCAACTGGCGGAGCTGTAGCAACAGCTGGTATAGTTACAGATATGGCGCTTCAAATAGCGCTAACTCGTGGTGTTGGTATTTTAGGGCAATCAGCAAAAGCTGCAATATTATCAAAAGCTGGGTCTAAACTTCCATTTTTAGGTGGCGGAGTAAAGTTTCTGGATAAAATTCCTATTAAAGCTACAACAGCTTCAGCAATGATAGCTCAAGGTACATTATTTTCTAGTAATTTATATGAACAAGCAAGGGTACAATCTATAGACGCTGGCCTTACAGTACAACAAGCTGATGAGATGGCAGCGATGGCTGGAAGACAAGGTTTTGTGTTAGGGTTTTTTACAGCTCCTTTATCTACGCAGACATTAGCTATGAATAAAATATTTGGTTCAGGGTCTAGTGAAAAATTAATAAAGAATGCAACTGATGCATACCTAAAGGGAGGGTCTAAAGCCGCTCTTGGTGTTTGGCAAAAAGCGAAACTATATTTGAATGAGGGAAGGAAAGAAGCGATTCAAGAAAACGTACAGCAAGTAGGTCAGATGTATGGTATTGGAAGTAACGTTAATGAAGCCGCAGGTGTAGATGTTATGAAGCAGAATATCACAATGGATGAAGTTATAAATACCACAATATTATCTTTTATTGCTGGTATGATAATGCCAATGGGTGGGGATATTTTTTCGTCAGGAAGAAAAAGATTTTCGTCAGGAAGAAAAAGATCTGGAATGGATGCTATTGAAAAAATAAAATCATTAGACATACTATCTAAAGATCCAGAAAAAACTAGAGAACTATTAAATAGTCAGGTAAATAAAGGAGTATATACAGAAGATCAGGTAGAAAATATATTGGCAGATATAGAAATGTATAGAACCAGTATAAATAGTATACCAACAAACTTAAGTGAAGAAATATCATTAAGTGTGATGCCTGATATAAGTGAAATTAACAAATTAAAAAATTTAAAAGAGAGCCAAGAACCTGCTTTCCATCCCGCTATAGATAAAAAGATAGCTGAACTAAGAAATAGTATTGTAAAGAAATCTAACTTTGATCAACTTTCTAATAAAGCAAAAGAGGATCTAAAAAATAAAGCAATGAATGAATTGCTAAATGAATCTGAAGAAAGAGGTGAAACAGATATTGAGCTAAACGACAACGTAATAATAGAAAGAGCTATAGAAAACTTTAGCACTCAAGAAGTTGTCGAAGTCGAAGATACGGCTGAGGTTAAGGATGAGTCTGTAATTGAGGAGACGGTTGAGGATCAAGGAACAGAGGAAAGATATAAAGACTCTCAGATACCTGTGTCAAAACAAACATTTACTGTTGAAAATGATGGCGATGAGACTATTACTGTTGAGGTTACTACTCAACTTGATGGCAGTAGAAAAGTAGTACAAAAATTAGATGATGGTAGTGTTGCTGGTAGTGAAAAAATATCTAAAGACAATACCTTAACAAACGAAGATTATGTTTCTAAGGCATACGGAGATGTTAAAAAAACTGAAGATGTAGATATTAAAACTGTAATAAATCCTAAGTTAGAATCTAAAATGTCTGACAGACAAAGGGATGCTGCTGGTTTTCCAACACTTAAGCCAGAAAAGGGGGGGAAAGAACCTAAAATAATACCAGTAAAAGGTAGTAAAAAATTTGCTATTCAGGTAGATCCTGACGGTAAAGTAGTGACGATTAATAAAAAAACAGGTAAGCCTTTAGAAAAAGCACCTCCTGCTAAAGTTCAAAAAATAATACTTAGAGATATTATAGATGTTAATGAAGGGACTCGTTTAAAAATATCTGAAGATACTAACTTAACACCAGAACAATATAATTCTGAAGTAGTAGAAAATTCTAATAACATAAAAGAGATTTCGGAAACAATTGAAGCTGAACGTATAAGGTTAAAAGAAAAAACTAAATCAGAAAAAGAAGTAGAAGCTGATCCTTTAGGTATATTAGACCTGGTGTCCAACATAACTGAACAACAATTTATAGATGCTAGCGACATAGCTAATGTTACTAATAATATGAAGCGTTATTGGTTTAAGAAGCCAGAAACAAATGTATTAGGAGATTTAATTCCAGATACAAAAGCTTTTGGTTTAGACACTCTTGTTAAGGATCTTGATGGATATACTCAAGAAAATGAAAGTGAATATATACAGAAGGTTGTTGATTTTATAATAAAAAATGACACTGCTAATTTAAAAATAAAAACTGGTAAAAGTCCTGGACTGATTGATTTAGAAATTAAATTTGAAGCTTTAACAGGATTAAAACCTACACCAACAAATATAAAAACAATATCAGACATTAATCCTAATGCTGATCCTATAAGTTTATTATCAGAAAAAGAACAAGAACAAGAAGATTTTATAGATTCAAAATCATTTAAAAAATCTATAACAAAAAAAGAGTCTTCAGGTTTTAATATTAGAAAACTTTTTAGCGGTATGCCTGTGCTTAGTTATTTAGATGATGTATTTTATAGAAATATTTCAAGTAAACTAGATACTGTAGTATCAAAAATGGTTACGCAAAGTATAGACAGCAAGTATAAGTATAAAAGAATAATAGGACAGACTGCTACAAATTGGTTTAATGGATTACCAAGGACAGTTAAGGAGCTAGCAAGATCTAGAAGATTAAAAGGAGAGCAAGATGTAGCTACTGTAGAAGGAGCTAGATTAACAAGACAGCTTCAGGATATTATAAGATCAAATCCTGAATCAGCATCTAGAGTTCACGCCGCACTAGATCCGGAAATGTATGATGATATATCAATAACCTATGAAGATTTAACAGAGAATGAACAATTTTTATATGATGAGCTGATAGATTTAAATGCTCAGACCCACGAGTTAAATTATAAGGAAGGTTTTATAGATAAAAAAACATACGATAAATTCAAAGGGAAATATATAGCTCGTCTATATGAAGAGTTTGAGGACCCTGATATTATAAAAGAAAAAGGATGGATAAAGAGAGCATTAAAAAATCAAATTACTCCTGATATATACAAAGAAAGAAAAGCTATAGACCAATGGAAAATAGATAATAAGGTTCAAGACCCTATATACCTTACCGTCAACAGAATGATTAAGACCGCTAGAAATGTAGCTGTTAAGTCTTATGCAGAGTCAATTGCTAATTCAAAAAAAGCTAGTAAAACCAAAAAAGAAGGGTATGTTTTAATGGAAGGCAAGAACTATGGGGCATTAAGCGGAATGTATGTGCCACATTATATATCTGAAGACTTCCAAGGATATTCATTTACTAATGAGATTACAGATCAGCTTTATAATGCCCTTAAAAGTTATGATAGATTACAAGCGAGACAAGTATTAAAAAAGTCACATACTGTTTGGAATCCTGTAGTTCAGCTTGGTAACTTACTATCTAACTTTGCATTTGCATTTGTTACTGGAGCTAATGCGGTTCAGGTATCTATGAATTTTAGCAAAGCAAGAAAGTCTATAAAAACACAAAATAAAGTCTATCAGGTATTAGTGAAGTATGGTATTATTGGATCAGATGTTTTAACTAACGATTTAAGAACAAGTAAGGGTGATATAGCTGGTAGCTTAGATAAAAATACTACTGAGAAGGCTAAGACTATTTGGCAGAAGCTTACCGCACCGTTTATTAAAGCAGATAAATATGCTACAAATGCGTATGGAGCATCAGATGATGTTATGAAAATAGCAACCTATATGTCTTTAAGAGATGCTGGTTACTCAGAAACAGAGGCTGTAGAAAAAGTTTTTGATGGAATGCAAAATTACGCAACAGTAGGAAAAGTGTGGGATGCCGCAGCTAAGACACCTGTTTTTGGTAATGCTTATATAAAGTTCCAGGCTGATTTGATGAGAATAACAAAAAATGCTGTAGTAAAAAGACCACTCACTACCGCTTCGTTCTTAGGAGCATTAAAAGCCCTTAGTTTAGTTGCTTCAGCTCTATCTGGAGAGGATGACGAGAAAAAAGAAGTAAGAGAAGAAAGAGGTTATATACCTAAAATTAGATTATCATATCTAGGGCTGTCAGATATACCATTAGTATTTAAGGTTGGGAATAAAGAAATCAACTTAGCAAGATTTATATCTCCTTACTATACATACCATATTCCTAATGAAGGATTGGTATCAGAGATTACTGGATTTATGCCTTACTCATTTGAATCTATTGAAGGAAAAGAAATGGGTGCGGATCATATTAGTCCTGAAGCACCAGACGTTTTACTTGGTGGTCTTATCCAGGCCTTCTTCCAAAATAGAGACTTTAGAAATAAAGCTATATCAGATCCTTATGCTACACGATATAAGGAGTCTGGACTAACTGAATTTCAGAAGCTTATGAATAAAGTTATATACATAGGAAGGTCCACTATACCAGCTGCATCATCAATACAAGATATGTATTTATCAGCAACTACAGGAGAAGATTACTACGGAAGGACTAAATCTATTGGCGATGTTATAATGTCTCAAGTTATTAAGATTCAAACTTTTGAGAATCCTGAGTATGAAAAAGCTATAAACAGTACATATAAAAATCTTCAGTATGAAGGTAAAAAAATTGAATCTAAGAAAAAATCCGTTTGGTCTAAGTATAAAAGTGAAGCTGAAAGGTATGGTAAAAAGGTTTCTAGCGGAAAGATGTCGGCAGTTCAAGCTAATAAGAATATGATTAAAGCATATAATACGGCTATAAAAAATTCAAATGATTATCTAACAGATTTAGTGAAAGTTCAAGATAAGATAAATGCATTTAGTATAAAAGTATCAAAGATAAATTTTAAAAATAAATAATATGCCATTTAAAAGCGAAGCACAAAGAAAATATTTATACAAAAACCATCCAGATATAGCGGCTAGATGGGAAAGCGAAGGAACAACAGGTGATTTACCTGAGCGTATCCATCCTAAAAAAACTGAGTCAGCTTATGCTAATAAAAAACCTATGAAGAAAATACGTAGGATTTTTAGGAGAAATTAATTTACCAGAGATCCTTACCTTTAGATATATCTAGATATGTTATTTCTTTTTCTATCTTTTCTCTGTTTCCAAAATCTGTATTCTTAGGGAGCATTTTCATCTCCCATTCCAGATCTATATCTGAAATATAAAACCCCCAGATTCCTTTGGGGGTAGAGTTTATATACACAGCTTTTGTTTTGTTTAACTTAGCTCTATCTAAAAGAGCATTGTATTTCTTCTTTTCTAATATTAAAGTATCGTAGTGGGTCCTTCTGCATTTTAATTCTATATCTGTATTGAACTCAACTGAGAAGCAGTCTGTCCTGGCATACTTAGAACTGCTTTTTAATAGATCTGGGAAAAAGTTTTCTTTAAGAAAACTAAATAACTCTTCTTCTTTTCTTGGTATATTACTCATCCTTTATTGAAATCTCTATATCATTTAAGACAGAGGTAAGTTCTGTTATAATGGATCGTAATTCTTTAAAATCGCGGTCTACCAGGCATTCATAAATAGAATCACAAGAGTCGTGTAAACCACCCATTAAATAATTTATATGTGTGAGCCTCTCGTTTTCTAGTGCTGATAGTTTTGCCATTGTTTTTCTATGTCATTAATATTGCATTGAATTGTAAAATATATTTAATTTATTTTCTACTTCTTTTTCCTTGCCCATACGGGTACGTTGTTTTACAATGTCTATAATATTTTGAACCCTACTTACAGATGTTGTTGAAATATTTTTATAAACTTTTAATGCCTCTAATTCCAAAGATAACTCTTTTTTTTGATTATTTAATAAATTAATATGATCTATTAGAATTTTATTGTAATAAGGAAGAGCTAAGTGGTAATTATCTTTATGTTTATTCTCTATAATACTAGCTTGTTCTATATTGATTTCAGCACATTTCTCTTTAAACTTATATTTGGTTAGTTGAAATTTTAATTTAAATTCTTCATCTGTGTTCCGATAGTTTTCTGATATTTTATTATAATGTAAAATAGTAGCGTGATCCCTATTTATACATTTACCTATATCATTAAGACAATGACCTCTGCTTCTTAGTATTGTGCCAAAAGCTATACGAGCATTTACATTATTTTTTTGTCTGTTTCTTTCCTTAAGATTACATTGAAAAATTTCCTCGCAAATTTCTAGCAAATAAATTGACTCTGACACAAAAGTTGTGCCTATGTGTTTATTTTTAGTAGTCTTGTTCTTTTTTTCTTGGTTCGTCATAATATGATTTGATTGTATTGTTAATTAATATTGCGTCAAGGTATTCATTTACGTCAACATATTCTAGGTCTATTATTAAAGGTACCTCGCCTTCTTCCTTTAGGTATTGTATTACATAAAATATATCCTCGTTTAATATTACTCCATATATTTTTTGCTCCCATCCGTCGGTTATAGGTAGTAGATTTACCACCGATACCAGATCCTCTACTATTTCAGTCTGTGATTCTATAGATAATTGAAGAAGACCCTTGGCAAACCATTCTTCTACCTCAAAAATATTATCCTCTATATACTTCGGTTCTAAATCCATATTTTTCTAATTCTTTTAAACGATATTCCTGGAGCTTAGACAATTTTCCTTTTGGAGTTTTTACTTCACTAAAGATTACATCAGTATTTGGAGGTATGGCAATTATATCTGGTATACCATTCTTATTTGTTTTAATAAGTTTTAACACATAGTACCCTTGATCCTCTAATTGCTTGATTCTTTTTGATTGAATTTGTTGCTCTGTCATTCATTCAAAGATAGTTTATTTTTTTAAGTGCTGATAGGGAACATAACGGTGTTTCAAAAACAATACCTATAATCAGTGACGACCAAATCAATTGAAAAAAAGTATAACTCGCTCATTCCCTAACTAACACTAAAATACAAGTAAGCTCCGTTTTACATTACAACAGCCGTGTTTTAAAGTTTATGGTTACTTACTTATAATCTACTCATTGTTTCTCCAGCGCAAAAAGCTACTGCTAGCGATAGGGCAGTAAGTATTATTATTGCCGCTATAAATTTTAATGCTTCTTTCATAATTTTAATATTTAGGTCTTAATATTTTTACTATTACTGTATAAAGACTATCTCCAATTGAAGATGAGACTACTTCAATATCCCAATCTAATTCTATCTTCTTTAATTTATCCTGGACCTGTTCAACATTTCCGTATAATATTTTATGTTTCATATCTCATAATTTGTGGTTTTGATTAAAATGTCTTAATGTATAGTCTTTCTTTTTAGTTACTGCCTTGTAAATGTCCTTCTCAATGCCTCCCTCAGAAAAGATCCAATATACATCAGACTCTAGTCTCTCCTTTGTTGTCATTCTATCTCTTGATTGCCAGTAGCTTGTAGCACTAAAATCAATATTATAGTAGACCAATGCTTCAGCTTTCCGTAAGGATATACCCTCACGCCCAGATACTATCTGTAAGGCTATAGACTTATCTGTGGTATCAAAAATCTCCAGGTCTGTACATAGCTTATCTCCGTATACCTTCTTAAGTGCATTTAGCTCTTCCTTAAATTTATAGAAGATCCCAATCTTTACTAATCCAAAATTATCAAAAATATATTCAGCTTTAGAGAGATCTAATATAGTAGAATTTCCTGATTCAAACTTCACAGTTCCGGAATAAATTTGATGTAGCTTCATCATCAGCTTTACCGGGGTGTCAGCTAGTATTACATCTTCTTTTCCTTCAATGACAAGATTTTTTTTCAACTGAGAAGCTAATTTATACGTCAATTCTGACATCTTTACAGATAATGTATGCTCTCTTGTCTCAATTTTAAAACCTGCTTCCTTCTGAGTGTAACTAATTGTATATGGTTTCATAGCTTTTATAATAGTATCATAGCCTTTGGTATAATCCCTAATCATTAATCCATTTATCTTTCTATCGGTAACATTAACATAATAATCAGAAAATCTATAGAAGTTTTTGTATGAAGAAAAAGGATTGCCCTTTATACCATATACCTGGTGGTACATTTGGCAATAAGACTCTGGTGTAGGTGTTCCAGACAATAGAATAACATAAGGGTTACAAATTTTTATGATATCCTTAACCTGCTTAGCTCTTTTACTTGGTTTAGGAAATGCTCCTATGCCGTGAGCTTCGTCAAGTATAATCATATCCCATTTTTTATCAGGAAGTTTATGTGCGCTTTCATAATTAATAACAGTCAATTCATAATCAGGACTAAAAAGAATATAATCATTTTCAATACTTGTTATAGCTTTCTTTTTTGTAAGAAATAAAACTTCTTTTATATTTAATTTCTCAGCAATACCTAGTGATGTTAATGTTTTTCCTGTTCTAACTTCCATAGCAAGATATAGAAATCCCTTATTTTTTACAATTTCCTTGCCTCTATCTATTATTTCAATCTGGTAATCTCTAAATTTTATCTGTGTTTTGTTCTTCATTCTATAATATTTTACACTTCTATTTATCTTATCTATCGTTTCTTGAGAAGTATTGTGTTTTAATTTATTTTTAATGTAAGAATTCTTACCAATACCAATCTTTTCTCCAACGGTTTGATTAACAACACTCGCTAATAAGGAACATTGTTTATACATCATAAAGTCTGAGTATTTATACTTTCTCTCTATTATATCCATTAAAGATTTAAGTTTCCTTGCTCCGCCTTTGGTGTAACAATTGGTTTAATTTCCATCCATTTACCTATAGAGTCTCTACCTGTTAAAGGTTCTTGTCCTGTAGCATAAATTGCATAAGAAACCATCCACTTATAAAACTTCATACGGCTAATTTGCATTTTTGATTTAGGAGCATAATCAGGATAGTCAGATATAAAGTCATAATATTTATCTTGTTGATGTACTTTTATTCCAATCTGTAAGTTCTTATGTGCTCCATTCTCAAGAAGACCGCACCATTCAATAAAATCGTGAGACGTATCACTTGATAACTGTCTTGTTTTAAGATTAACAAATTTAGATTTAACTAATCCATCATTAAGAAATAATTGCAGGCAATAAGTCATATAATTATCAAACTGACACCACTCATTATCATCCCAATCAGCAAAAAAATGTTTTTTAAATTCATCAATTGGTGTAAAATTCTTGTTGTAATGCTGGTGTAATTCCAATTCCCATTTTCTTCTAGCAAATGAATTTCCAGAACCTTTTATTGCGTAGTTAGTTGTGATTGCAATTTTAGGGGATCTTGAGAATGGTATCTTAATAGCATCTTTATTTTTCTTTTCTAATGTAAGACCTTCCGTTACTACCGAAAATAATCTTTCAAAATCAAAATGCTTTTTTACATCATCAAAACATAGTACCTGGGTATCAGCAGACACCAACTGATAAGGAAATGATTTCTCAAAAGCAAACTGCTTACCATCAATAACTACTAACTTCTTCATTTGATTAATAGCATTCATAAATAATCCTTTACCTGTTCCACCTTCAGGATTGTCAGATATAACCTCATCATTTAATATCACTGCGGGGCAATAGGAGAGGTTCTTATAGCCGTGCATAAGAAATCCTATTGTAGACTCCATTGTTTTTACGCGAGCATCGTCATCGGCGCATATACGCTTTATAAATGTTTTATAATCACATTCTGTATTCTCACATATTTTAAATTTTCTATCTATGATATGTTCTTTCCATACATAGCCACCTAAATCCATATAATCTATAGGTTCTAATCCTTCTTTAGTAATTTTAACCGCACAGTTTCTATAATACAAATAAGATGTACTATTTGAGTCTTCAATAAAATAAATATCAATAGTTGACAGTAGTGTAAGAAAATCTTCTCTAAAAAATCTTGTCTGATCTGCAAAATAATTATAGATAGTCATATCATCCAGCTCAATAACATAGTTTAATATAAAATCCTTAATCTCTTTCTCGGAGGTATGGTCAATAAGATTATTAGTAACCTTTACAAACACATAGTTTTTACTCCCCTCTGGATTAAACTTAAAAAAACCATTATCCTCAAGGAATGTCTTGAATAGTATATGTACTATCTTGATCGTACCCTTATCACTCTTTTCCCAGAATGTTTTTTGAGCAGTTTCTTTTTCAATGCGGTTCAATACCGATTCAATTAACTGACCATCAATTTTGGTTTCTTCTAATTGATAGCGGAGTTCTTTTTTTGACACTCCTCTGATTAATTTTGTTTTTATTTGATTTATTTTATCCGCATCCTCGTAGTACTTTGTTCCAAAGTTGTTCTTATTAGCATAAGCCGAGTCTAATGTTCTTTTTATTTCTTGAAGAGAAAAGCTCTTAGAAGAATATTGGTTTAAAATATACCCAGCTAATGATTCTGCAATACCATAATCATTAAATGCCATAGCAAGTATAAATACATTTTGGTTTCTTTGTCCCTCGGTCATTGGATATTTTTTAATCCACCACTTTACCAGGATTTTAACTATTTTATTCTCATCGGTGATTGGTATAGTAGCTATATCACGATTCTTTACAATTTCTACATATTCAGGTTCCTCAATCTTATCCCAAATAGATGAATTTTCATTTATATATATCAAAGGATCATACGATTCGTAACATACTCTTGATATATTCTTTACTACTTTATCAAAATATTGTGACTTGAAATGCTTATCAAGTGAATTAAAATAGTTAACGTGGTTTTCTTTATCAGCTGGTATCTTAATTAATACTTTTAAACCATTTCCAGAAGGAGAAATAAAAGCAGAGAATACAAATTTATCTTTACACAAAGCTTCTTTGTCCTGTAGAAGATCTTTCTGTTTTGGATATCCATCAAAATCTAAACAAATAATACCACTATGTTCAGATATAGATAAATCGTTTCTTTTTGTAAAAACACCACTAAAACAAACTGCGGGTAATAATTTCTTAAGTTCGTTCCTTTCGGTTTTATTTTTTTCTTTTCGTATTGACTTGACTAGTTCTTTAGTGGCTCCATCCTTGATGCGGTCAAGTACCACACCTACTTGCCGGTGAAAAGGAGCTTCAGTTTCCTTTATATTTTTGAATATTGTAACAGTTTGATTCATTGTAGTGTTGATTTAATGTTGATTTTATGTTGACTTTTTTAACTTAACTTATTGATTACCAGTAACTATGTTCTTAATGTTAACTTTTTACTATGTGTATAAGAAAAAAAAATATATATATATATAAAAATATATATATAGTATAGGGAATAATTTTTTATTCCAACAGTTATTAGAGCTGAAAAAAGGGGAGTTTAATTTCTCCCCTCTATCTTCACTTAAAGGATCTCTCTAGAATGGTAAATCTTGAGAGACTGGCCCAGGAGTAGATGTAGCCGCTTCAGCCTTTGGCTTTGCTTCCCAAGTATCTAACTCACAATAATAGCCTCCCTTTTGAGATTGCTTAACATCAATGTTAACCCAGCCATTCTTTTGGTGTTGTTTTAGAAAAGCAATAGCCTCATCTACTTTAACTGATTGTCTTCCAATTACCCACGCTGGAGCATTTTCTTGTCTCTTAAAAGAGAACCCGTCTGCAAACACTTTTGGTTTTTGTTCCATAATTTTACTTATTTTTAATATTAATTGATTGCTCCAATGTCGTTATCGTAGAAAGAATAATATTATCCTTTTCGCTACGGGTACTGACATCCATCGGAACTTCTAATGTCAGCACTCGGTTTTTAATCTTATAATTTTTAAATAATTCTCTAAAGAAATTCATCATTCCATTTATCACTTTTTCTAGTCAACTTACTTATGGTGGTTTCTTTTGCAATTGGCTTCAAGCCAACTGTCCTCAATACTTCGTATGGATATGACTTATCACAACCTATCATCCTAGCAATTGAAGATGTATAAACGTGAGGGTAACAAGCTAATACTTTCTGGTTTAAATAAACTCTATTACTTTTCATAACATTTCGTCTATATAATAGTATTTAATGTCCTCTGTTGGACTTTCTCCATAGAACCTATGGTATTGTTCCACCGCAAGATTTACCTTCGCCTCGCCTCTTCTAACGAACTCTTCTGTTGGTCTAAATATTCCTAGTTTTCCATTCGTTTTATCAACCACATAAAAAACAAGTGGTTTTCCAAATAGAATCTGGTATATATAACACTGACTATCATAATTATATTTTCGGGCCGAGTACTTAAAATCAGCTATTTTGCTTGTAGTTTTTAGATCAATTAATTTATCTGTACAAACAATATCAGCCTTACCTTTCCAAAGAAGCCCTTTAATTTCTTTTATCATTGGCACTTCATATTGGTTCCCCTCTTGCCTAATACCTTCAAAAAAAGCTAGGTTCTGCATCATTGTATCCACGCAGTTTCTTATCTCTAATCCCTCTTTTTCAAGCATTATAATATCTTGCTGACTATTTGCAACAGTTTCTTTATAAGCTTTTGTAACTCGTGAAGATACATCAATAAAATTTGTTTCTGAAGCTTTATCAGGTTCAAGAATTAATTGATGGAAATATCTACCCTTATGAAAATTTATATTATCAGGCTGAGGTTTTCTAAAGTCTTTAGGATTGTTAAGTAATGATCCTATATCTGAATTTGATAAGTACTGTTTACCAAACGATCCATAATAGTCTTCGTCAATTAGAAGCCTATTAATTGTTTCTTGCTCTATCATACACCTATCATTTTAGAAATCGCAGTCTTAACTGGAGCTGATATCTTATACTTACGAGACAAAGAATCTAAAATTCTTTTAACACCCATAGCTTTATTCTCAACTACATATTTTGTAACCTTACTCCAATTATCATCTTTTACAGTTAAAGGTAATAATCCATCAGATTTAGTTACAACAACCGCAGCTTCCACTACCTCTGGTAAGTCCTCTCCAGCATAAATATAAATTCCCAATCCAAACATAGCTAAGTTTTTAACCAGACATCTCATTAATGTTTTATTAATATCAAATGTAGTAGCAGGGGCTACCTGTTTTTCTCCATAACGAGTGGTATAACTATAAGCCACTTTTTTCATAGACTTGTTAGAGCTGTCCATTACAGGAAGCCACATTTCTAAAGTCTCTCCAGCAATTGTTACCGTACTATGACACATAAAGCCAATAGCTTCATCGTATTCAGTCTCGCCCATCTTATAGGTGGCATCTGGACACGCTTTTTTAACTTCGCTCCAAGCCCAAGCCCAGGATAAGTATGTTAGAGTACTTTTTTTATCAACCTTAGAGTTGACATTGATTGCTGACAGTTTTTCAAATGTCGTTTGTGATTTTGCTTTCATTTTATTTTGATTTTAATTGATTTAATTTTTTTGATACTTTAGAATATTTTGCCATCATTAACGTACGACTTGTTTTCCATCCTAAAATAGCTCTTTTACTAAGCTTACCATTAAATTCTTTTTTTATATTGGTTTCAATTTGATTAAGTCTTCTTTTTATGTTACTTAAATACAAAGTATATACACCAAACCTCCATCCGTTTTCATAAAAAACATTATATTCTTGATCATTTATTTCTTTATAATAATTTCCACCTCTAGTGGTGTTATATATTTTTATATCGTATGTTTCTCGATCCATTATAGACTTAATTCCGTAAACTATACTTGCTTTACAAGATTTACTACTAAGATCAGCTGAATATTTATCATTCATAGACTGGTCAAACACTTCTTCTAAGCTATACCTCATTATTTATCTCTTTTATAAAAGTTTTATAGTCTGCATCCTTCTTTGCCCTCTTCTTTACAGCATTAATCCCGTATTGTACAGATGAATTGCCAATAACATAACCCTTTTCAGCCATATACTCCATTATATATACCACTTTCATAAACCTTTGAGAACATAGGTAGTATAATAAATGCCTGGCATCTACAACGTCTTGTCGTTTTACCTTTTCAAATAATATTTTTTCATCAACACTAAATATATCACATACTCTATCTGTATATGTATTAAAAATTTCTTGCTTCATTTCCAGTATTTATAAGAATCATCTAATTTTTTATTTTTACCATCCGCTTTTTCTTTCGCTAATTTTACTAAATAAGCCGAAATATGCTCTAAGCGTGAGCTTATTACTAATTTTTTTTTATTTTTCATAATTTAAGTTGTGTTTGTTGTCCAATATGGATCAGATTTATTGATTTGTAATTCTATACTTAAAATTTTTTTTTCTAAAACTTCAATGCGTTCTAATAGTTCTTTTTTTATCATAATAATCAAATTTAATATTAATTATTAACAATACCTAATTATTTGTTGTTTTTTAATTTTAGTATTTTATCGGCTATTTTTTTTCTCAACAAACTGCTTTTAAGGGTATCATATAATTGCTGTAACTTCTGAATTGTTTTTTTTCTGGTTTCCATATTTTATTATATTTTACAAACTATTAATTAGTAGTTACTTTTAGTACATCTTTTTCTAAAGTTATTTCAAAATCATAGTGTGTGCTTTCACTAGTTCCACAACTTAAATCATAACTAATACTTGTTGCTCTTACGGTTAGTCCTGTTACAAGTCTACAATTTTGATCTATATCAGTCTTTAAATAAACTTCATCACCTATATTAAATTTGCTGTCTATTAACATCATTTATTTTAAAAATAGTTGCTGGTGTCGTCCTCTCTGTAAAAATAAAGACTGTATTGCTCGTTCATAATTATTTATTTTTGTAACTAGTGAGGGAATTGAACCCTCATACTCTTCAGTAGTTATAAAGCAACTCTGTGGACTTATATGCCACTACCTCATACCCATACCTAGTTAATCTTCCTGATTTTAATATCTTAAATTTAATTTTTTTCTACTATTATAGTTATATATTTCTTCTATCAATGACTTATAGTCTGTGGTCGTAACACAATGGTCTAATTTTTTTATTCTTAGTTTTTTTAAGAATGTTTCAAAATTAAATTCTTTGTTTTTAAATATCACCATTAATGCTCTTACAAATGACATTCTATTATACCCATCATAAAAAGGCTCTATTCTTTTTAATTTATTTGCATAATCTTGACCTAACTCAAAATTATTTCCCTTCCAGGTTCCTTCATTAAAAACTTCCTTAATATTAGTAACGCTATCACGTCCTGCTCTAAATTTATTTGATACGCCAAAAGCAGTACCATCTCTGTTTGAGCATAGAGAAATACAGTTACTTAAAGAAAAATCGTTATTTTTCGCACAAAAATCTCTTAATTTTATATAAGATTCTACTCCCATATCTGCATAACCATTCATAAAATCTTTTGCAGTCCAATTCTTTTGGTTAAGATTTAAAACCTGAACTTCTGGTAAATTATAACCTTTTACAATTATATAATAAATACCTTTGCCCGATTCTCGAGCGGCAATCAAGCGGTGTTGTCCATCAATCATTTGCATTTTCTCATTTACAATTATTGGGTTTTGTAAACTTCCATTGTGCTTCATACTAGATGCTAATCTCCTGATGTGTTGTGGATTAGGCGTTCTATTGCCTTTCATTACTTTAAAAATACTTAGATCATTGGTCTCGTAAACTACGTTCACACCTCGACTTGATCTTTCTACTACATTTCTCATTGTTATTAAATTTAATTATGTGACTTATGTCGTGGATAAGGAGGAATTGAACCTCCTGAATACCTTTTTATCCTTTTCTTTTTTCTACAATATGCTCTATTGTATTCAACTCCTTTTTTAGCGTACCATTTTTTTCTTTGTTGCCTTACTATTTCAGAATTTTTTCTTACGTATAACATTTTGTACTCTAAATCTTTTATTTTTTTTATTTTTTTATTAACTCTTTCTAATTCATACATAATTTCATTCGAATCTCTCAAGTAATTTACACCACAACAATATATATTTTTCATAAGTTGTAAAGATTAATAATATTTATTTATTTTCATTTGCATATTCAAGTACTTGATCATATAATTGCTCTGCTAAAAAATTAATATAGAATACAAAAATATCCATTCCATTTAATGTTACACTGGTATAATTTAATTCAAATTCCGGAGCCGTAAAATGATCTCCATCATTCCAGTATAATTCATACTCTACTTCAAGAGTATCTAATATATATGTTCCCTTTACTTTCATTCGTTTATTTATTAATTATGTTACCTCTAATTTTAATTATTATAAATGTAAGATCATCACTCGATCTATACGCTAAATCTTCAATTGTATACTTAGTTTGTGTAGCATCATTGCCATAATCTAGAATATAGTTTACTTTTTCTTTGCGTGTTTTTAGTTCGTAATACATCATATTTATTTTATTAAATTTTCAATTACCGATAAATCTACTGTACCATACTTACTATGGATTTTTTCTAAAAAACGCTCGGCTTTATAAAATGTGGTTTCATTTTCAGGAAACTTATACATATAAATATTGCGTCTTATTGTTTGTAATTCATTCATTCTTCGTATAATTTATATATTTCATTAATATTTCCATCAGTATCAATAATTTCTTTTATTTTACGTAACTTACTTGTAAGCGCTTGGATCCTAAATTCATAATGCTCTAAAACATTATCCGTTGTTTGATTTGAAAAGTTTGTTCCCATAATTTCTATTTATTATATTGATTTTATAAATTTCACTACTGCTTTATATCTTACTTTTATGTCATAACCTTCCTCAAATATCCATCCATCACCATAATTTTTTACAATCTTAGCTATTACAGGCATCAGCCAATCCCAAGAGGTGTGGTATTCAAGCTCAATATCTTCATAGTAATAATCACTACTTT
>TARA_R110002074_G_scaffold189465_6_pt1 | contig 20809 bp, 13 predicted proteins | sample TARA_R110002074 | Tara Oceans TARA_R110002074 (sample SAMEA4397215) | marine metagenome | biome: Polar Biome; feature: [MIX] marine epipelagic wind mixed layer (ENVO:01000061); material: water (ENVO:00002006), including particulate matter (ENVO:01000060) such as... | depth 10-100 m | reverse complement strand
ACGGAGCATGGGGAACCATAACAGCAGGAGTGTCTACCGTATTTGGTAGAAATGTAGATGTGGTAGCACAAGCAGGAGATTATGACGATTTCTACTACACAGAATCAGAGATAGATACGTTGTTAATCGACTATGAGCTATTAGCAAATAAAGGGTTGGCAAATGGATATGCACCATTAAATGCATCAGGTCTTATAGATTCATCATTCTTACCTGCATTCGTAGATGATGTATTAGAGTATGCCGATGAAGCCTCTTTCCCTGCAACAGGAGAAGTAGGTAAGATATATATGGACATAGCTGAAAATACTTTGTTCAGATGGACAGGTTCAGTTTATGTGCAAGTAGGAGGTACGGATAACATCCCTTGGGGAGGTATAACAGGTCTACTTTCAAATCAAACCGACTTAACAGATAAGTTCGGAGAATACCTACCATTAACAGGTGGTACTGTGATAGGAGATACTTCCTTTAGAAACTTAAACCATTTTGGTCAGGGAGGATTTTCGGGCTCACCTATCAGGATATACGGAACAGACGAAGGAACTGCCAATATAGTCTACTACCAAATGAATGACTCGGCAGGTACTAGAAAAGGGTACTTAGGATTCCCTAGTTCAGATCATGATGATATGATATGGTATAATGATACATCAGCTTCTTACATAGCATTAAAAGGTGGTGGTGGAGCAAATGATTTAATTTATTTCTACGGTGGTGCTTCACAAAAAATATGGCATCAAGGTAATGATGGAGCAGGTAGTGGATTAGATGCAGATAATTTAGATGGAGTTTCGTGGGGAAATGTAAACACAGATATCATACTTACATCTAGTAATGCTAAAATAGACGTAAAGCATACAGGAGGTTCAGCGGTATCTAGAATAGGTAGTAACGCATCAGGAGGATATTGGATAGGAACTGACGAAGCCACAAATACAACCTCAATTATTAGGTCTTACGGTACAACTGAATTATATGGTGGTCAAGTAAACTCATATAATGGAGGGTTTGCAGCATATACATCAGGAGATGGAGGAACTTTGTTTGCATTTAATACAGAACGACCTTGGACATTTAGACAAGGTAATACAGGAGCAGCTACTTCCCTAGACTTAATAGAACCTACAGGTTCTAAACAATTCAGGATAGGGAACGACTCTGACAAAAATCTTATAAGATTTTTCGCTGCAAATGGTAATATAATTTCAAAAGGTTCAATAACAACTGCAAATGATGTAATTGTAGGAGGAAATGTCGCTAGGTTAACTACGAACACAGGTTTCTTAGAAGGGAGTTATAATACAGCAGGTGCTAATGGAGCGCAAACTAATCCTATATACACTATAGGAAGTGTTTATAACCCTAATGCTACAACATTAGGCAATATGTATGGTATTGGTTTTTCATATGGCCCCCAAGCTTCTTTTTTAAATTCCACAGATTTAGGAACTAATCCAAGTGGATGGGGAATGTATGTAGTTGCTGCCGGAGGTGCTAGAATATTCTTAGATGCTAATAATGGACATATCCTTGCAGGCGGTAGCATGTATGCAGATAACTTTATCCTTAGTTCCGATATAAAGAAAAAGACAAAGATAAAAGATATAGAGAAAGACTATGACGTAAGGTGGAGGGAGTTTGAGATGAAAAAAACCAAAGGTGAAAAACGTTACGGTGTTATTGCTCAAGAACTTCAAGAAACTCATCCTGAATTTGTGTCAGATGATGGGATAGGTAATTTATCAGTAAAGTATACTGACTTATTAGTGGCCAAAATGGCAGAAAAGGATAGACAAATAGAATTATTAAACAATAAACTAGATTTATTAATTAAAGAATTATTATAATGGCATCAGTACCAAACACAACAACATTTAGTTTGCAAGATGTAGTCGATGCAGTCGGAGGGAGTCAAAGTTCTCTTCTAGACTGTGTTGAGGATGCTGTAGGGAGTGGGTATAATCCAACCTACGGTTCAGAAGGTGACTTGGATATGTTATCATTTAGAGATTATGAAGAAGTAGCAGCAGAAAAGGCTATTACTATTTCACCGTTCACCTATGTAGATGTTAGTGGTTTAGGAGCAGATATAACTTTCACAGTAAATACAACTTCTAGTTGGGTGGTAAGTCTCCCATCATCGGATTTCTTGGCTAGTGAAACATCATCAGGAACAGGTTCAGGCTCTTTCACGGTGAACGTAGCTTTTAATGGAACAGGAGAACCAAGAACAGGACAAGTAAGAGTAACAACAACAGGAGTAGGTACAAACGTATATGATACATCATACATAGAACAAGATTCAGGATTTGAATAAAAAAACTATATTTAAGACATGGCAAGAATAAGCAGAACAGACATATACGATTACCAAACATTACCAACATTTGAAGACTATGTTATTGGAACAGATCCGGACGATTCTAAAAGAACTAGAAACTATAGGATAGCTGATATTATTGGATTGGTGGACGGAACAGCAACAAGATTCACAACTCTATTTGATACACCTGCCGACTACACTAATCAGGCAGGTAAGGTCGTAGCAGTAAATGGTACAGAAGATGGATTAACATTTGAAACTATAAATATAGATACAAGTGGGTTCGTTACTATAATTGACGACCAAACTATAATAGGAGATAAAACCTTTACAGGATATACATCGGTAACAGGGCTATTCAATTCTTCGAATATGAGCATGAATGGAACAGCGACTATTAGGGGATCACTAGTACTAGGAGAGTTAGGAGGAGGGTACGATATAGCTATGTACCCCTCAAGTTCTATACCTAACTATTCCGGAGGTGCTAATACGGCCTTTTTTGGAGCATTGGATGCAGTTGGTCAAAAAGGATTCTCTTTTACAGCAAGAGGACAATCAAATACAGGAGTATTAGACTTCGAAGATTTGACACAAGACAGAGTATATGGTTTACAAGATAAAAACGGAACTATAGCCCACTTGGATGATATACCTGCTTCGGGAGCATATAGCGAAGGTGTGTGGACACCACTAGTAACAGATTCCGGCGGAGGTGCAACATACTCTGTCGGAACATCTTATGCAAAATATGTAAAAATAGGAAGTATAGTGCATTTTACTGTAAACCTTGTATCGATAAATACTTCGGGCACACCTACAGGAGCCTTTTCAATATCGCTACCTTTTCCGGTAGATGCTAACGGGAGTTCCCCTTTGTCGGTGTCTAGGGTGTTCAGTTCTAATATAAATTTCTACAGTATAGTAGGAACAGCGGACAATTCAACTAGTAATATAACATTTGACGTACAGAAAGCAGCAGATTCATTTTTAGAGCCTTTTTCATCAGTAACTTGGACATCAGGTAGGATATATGTTAGTGGATCATACCATTCAACTTAATAAAATATACATACGTTATTAATCTGTATATTTGTAGTATAACTTTAATTAAATCTAAAACAATGACAAAGAACTACAGAAAAATCACAGTAGGAGACAGTTTCTCAAGCTGTATAGCCTACGTTAAAGGTGCAAACTACCTTAATCGAAGAGTCCGTATAACCGATATTATCAATAGCGACACAGAAGAGGATTCGTTAGACATATACATCAAACCTAACAATGATGAAAATGCAGCGAAAGTCCTATGGAAGACTGTTGGCAAGAAATCAATATTGGAAACAGAGTACGACCTAAACTTCGAGTAAAATGAAAGCCACAATATACTTTTTAGTACGAGTTGAAGATTCTTATAACAACTACGTAGAGCTTGATAATGGCGTAAAATTATCTACCAATAATTCTATTGACAGCGTTCAGCATATTAATAGAGTAGGAAAGGTTATAAGCGCACCAAAAGGAACTATTGTAGACGAAGGAGACTTCATACTATTCCATCACAACATTTGCAGAGAATCATGGGGAAATAAATCAAAAAGACGTTCTAGCGTATTCGCTATTTCGGATAATGAATACTTTGTACCTATCCCCGAAATATTTATGTATATGAAAGAAGGAACGGAGAAGTGGAAAGCTATTGCACCTTTCGTGTTCATCAAACCTATACCGGCAGAAAAGATCAAACTTAAAAATGGTCTAGAAGTAACGGAAGAGAGTTACAATGGAATGAAGCCATTGATGGGTAAAGTAGCATACGTAAATAAAGAACTAGAAGAAAAAGGAGTGAACGAAGGAGACATTATTGCTTTCCAACAATATTCGGAACACGAATATAAAATTAAAGACGAGATCTTCTATAAAATGAAGAACAAAGATATATTAGCAATTCTATGAAAGGATTAAGCGCAGACATACAAGAAGCATTAGAAATAGTAATCGAAGGATTAGACTATAAAATGGAGGTAGACTTTATCGAACCTGATAAGGTAAAAGCCTCCATGGATTCTAAGTTAGTTTCTTTCAGGACTGCGAAAGAGTTATTATCTAAGTGGGTAAACAGCCCTAACGCACCATCTGAACATAAATTCAGCTTCTATGTTGAACGTTTGATAGATTCGGGTAACTCTTCTATAAAAATACTTAGAAAGGCTCTTAGAAGTCCTATAGACTATTCAGAGTTAGAATCACACAAACACAAACTAGCAGCACAAACAAAATTATTGGTATTAAACTCTATAACAGAGTTGGATTCATCATTGATAGAACTTAAACATCAATATGAAACCGGAAAAGTAGTACTTCAAGAATCAGAATTTAAAAGAGGTTTTGCGGAGAAATTCGCTTACGGAGAATTTTATCCTTTAGAGAATTATTATAAGAATTGGTACAATGAAGAAGAGGATGCAATTGTAATAGATCCAAAAGGCTCAAGAGGAGAGATTATAGAATTGGACGGATTAAAAGTACAATTACCACACCCACCTAGAGATAGATCCAAAATCTTATTTAGTGATTTACCTAAGAGAGAACAATATTGGAGAAGAGAGGAAATGCCTAAAGGCCTGACCTACGAGAACCACGAACCATACATGGACTACATCATGGAGCAATTCAGACGTAGAAGAGAAGGAGTATGGTTTATGAATAACGGAAAACCTACATGGTTATCTCCAAAACATTGGATGCAACTTCAATGGGGAAAAATGTTCGATGACGGTATATACGCATCATACAGACACGCACAATTATTATTATACTACCATAAAGAAGCTTGTTACATCGATACAAGATGTATGGGTCAAATATTCCTAAAGTCTCGTCAGACAGGGTATACTTATGGTATGGTATCAGATTCTATAGAACTTATTACAAGAACTAAAGGATCAAGAACCGGTTTAACATCTATGACAGATGAAGATGCAAGAAAAGCTTTCAACAAGTTATCTTACATTTTCCAAGAGTGGCCATTCTTCTTTCAACCTGTTACAAAAGGTAAAGTAGATTCGCCAACCAATCTTACATTTGGTAAACCTTCAAATTCAACTAAAGAAGAAAAGAAAAAGAAAAATACATCTACGGATGGATATGTAAATAGTGTAACGGATTTTGAAGCCACAAAAGTAAAAGCTTATGATGGTCAAAGTATGAAGTTATATATTGGGGATGAATCTGCCAAATGGGATAGAGCATCTTATATTGAACACCTTAACACATTATTGCCTACTACTTTCCGTGGTGGTCGTGTAGTTGGTAAGGTATTCTTAGGATCTACTATGGGTAAATTAGATCAAGGTGGAGAAGACTTTAAAGTGCTTTATCTTAATTCTAAAGTATCGGATAGACAATCATCAGGATTTACATCTACCAAACTTTACTCTTACTTCATGCCGGCTCATACCAACTATGAAAACTGTATTGATAAATACGGTAAGTGTTGGGAAGAGACACCACCAAAAGGTACTTTAAATACATTCGGAGATCCTATATTAAAAGGTTCTGTTGAAGCAATTAAAGAACAATATGCAGATGCTAAGAACCAAGGAGATGTCGCTTTGAACTCAGCTTATAGAGCTTTCCCAATGACAGAAGCTCACGCTATGAGGGATGAAGCAGATGCTTGTGTATTTAACTTGACAAAATTAACTGACCAATGGGATTATAATGAAGAGGCATCTCTTGACAAACCATTGTACACTACGGGTAATTTCAGATGGGAAGATGATAAGCCATTCACTAAAGCTGAATTTGTACCTGACAAACATGGTAGATTCAAAATATGGTGGATGCCTAACCAAACAGATGGAACACTAGGTCTTAGAAATAACGTAAAGAGAGTAAGAAACCTTTACACACCAATGAATGATTATGGATGTATTGGAGTCGATTGTTTCGGTTCATATGTACAAGGTAAGAATAAAGCATCGAAAGGTTCTGCTCATGCATTTGCAAGTGCAAACATAGAAGGAGCGCCAATTAGAAAATTCTTATTCGAGTACTTAGACAGACCTGCAACACAAGATATATTTAATGAAGATATCTTATTAGCAGCTTGGTTTTATGGATTACCAATACTTGCAGAAAATAACAGAAGAGATTTTGTAAGACACTTATTCAATGTAGATTGTAGACCATTCTCTATGAATAGGGTAGATAAGAAAATGAACGAGCTATCAGGTGATGATTTAGTATTAGGTGGACAACCAATGACAAGTAAAGATATCTTGGATGCACACGAAAATGGTATTAGAACATTCATACAACATCATGTTGGAGAATCAACTGCTCCCGATGGAATTAAATACAGACCCGAAGGACAGATGGGAACAATGCCTTTCAACTTAACGGTAATGGATTGGATGAAATTTAACCCTAGTGCAAGAACAGCTCATGATGCCACTATATCAAGTGGACTATCAATAATGGGATGTAACAGAGACAAATTCTATAGAACACCTAAAAAGAGTGATCCTAAGAAGAATAGATCTATACTAAGGAAATATAAAAACAATGGTATGACAAGTACCTTCAAAAAAATGAACAGATAAAATCGCTATATTTGTATAGTAAAAACAACATATAATGGCAAGAAAGAAAAGCGTACTTAAAATAATGGCACACAGAGTTACACCTGATCCATTTGCAAGCTCGGAAGAGAAGGCAATGGATGACTACGGGTTAGCTATGGGCAAATTGATAGAACATGAGTGGTTCTATATAAAAAGTGGTAACACGCAAAATGCTTTCTATGATAAACGTCTTAAAATGGACGAACAAAGAAAGTATGCCCGTGGAGAACATGATACAGGATTAGCCAAGAAATTAATTAGTGATGGTACAGATGGAGAATCTTACACGAACTATGATTGGAGGCCTATACAAATACTTCCAAAATTTATAAAATTAGTAGTAAACCAAATGCTTGAACGTCTATACGAAATAGATGCTCAAGCTGTTGATGGTATATCTCAAGGTTTGAGGGATGAATATAAGAGCATTCTTCAAAAGAATATGTATGCCAAAGGTATGTTACAAGATGCAAAAGATTTAATGGGAATTGACCTAGTACCTTCGGGGCTTGGTGAGATCCCTGATAGTGATGCAGAAATCGACCTACACATGAAACTAAAGTATAAACCTGCAATTGAAATAGCAATTGAACAGGCTTTAAAATATACTTTAGAATTAAATGAGTATGATGAAACACAAAAAGCATTGCTTAGAGACTTAACAGAAATTGGAGTGGCTGCTATTCACCACAGAACCGATCCTGTAAAAGGTATAGTAGTTGAGAGAAGAGATCCTGCTGACATGGTATGGGCTTATCCAACTAAGAGTAATTTTGGAAATGTGAATTACTATGGAGTAGTTAGAAGACTGACAATCAATGAAGTACAAAGATTATCAGGTAAGAAATTAACTAATGAGGAATTATTAAAATTCCAAAATGTATCAAATGAATGGCAAGGTTATAACCGTATATCAAATGAATTTTGGTATAGGGGAGAAGACTTGACCAATTCTATGGTAGATGTTCTTGATTTCACATTCAAAACTACAAAGGTAACTAAATTCAAAAAGAAATATAAAAAGAACGGAGGATTCTCTATTATAGAAAAACCTTCTACATTTATCAAACCTGACCACATTCTTGAAAAAGAAGAAGCACAAGGCTATAAAGAATACGATATATTAGAAAATGTCGATGAAGTATGGTATGAAGGTTCTTTAATTTTAGGTAGTGATATGATATTCAACTACAGAGAATGTAGTGAAATGATTAGGCCCGAAGGATTTATAAACAACAGGGTAGATTCAAGTTATATCGTATATGCTCCTGAAATGTATCAAGGACGTATTCAGTCATTGGTTGATAGAGTAATACAATATGTAGATCAATTACAACAAATTCAAACTAAGATTCAACAGTTCGTAGCTAAGGCTAAACCGAATGGTATTTGGATTGACGTAGATGGATTGCAAGAATTAGATCTAGGAGATGGTAATTCATTCGATGCACTAGACTTAATCAGATATTACGATGAAACAGGTAACTTACTTGGTACATCAAGATTAGCGGATGGTGGTTATACTAATGGAGCTTTGCCTATCAAAGAATTAAACAATGGAGCTATGGCAGGTTTAGAGCAACTTATGAATGCTTACAATTTCCATTTCCAAATGTTTAGAGATGCTATTGGAATAGGTCAAGGTGCCGATGGCGCATTACCTGACCCAAGAACATCTAATGGAGCTTTACAGCAACAACAAACATTATCGAATGTAGCCACTAGGTATATACTTGATTCTCAATTAAAGATGACTCAATATTTAGCTAATGGATTATCATTAAGATTAAAAGATATATTCAGGTATTCTAATTTAAGGGATGCTTATATTAATTCTATAGGTCAAGTTAATGTAGATGTATTAGATTCAATCGGTAGTCTACACTTACATGATTTTGGAATAACTATTAAGTTAAAGCCTGATGCACAAGATAAAGCTATGTTAGAAGCTAATATACAAGCAGAGATAGCACAAGGTAATTTAGGAACAGAAGATGGTATTGACATCAGAAAGATTCAAAATATATCAGTAGCTAATGAAATGCTTAAAGTTAGAAAAGACAAGAGAGCTAAAGAACTTCATGCTAGAGAATTAGAAAAGATCGAAGCTAATGGTCAAGCTAGTCAACAAGCAGCACAAGCGGCTGCCCAATCTAAGCAAGAGCAAATCTCTTATGAGACAGAGGCTAAGAAAGAAATTCTTATGTTAGAAGCTGATTTAAAGAGACAAGCATTAAAAGAAGAATTAGAAGCTAAGAGAATGTTAATGGCAGACGAATATTACTACCAAACAGGAGTACAGTCTAAAATTGCAGAAAATAAAAGAAGCGACGATGCTTACAAAGAAGATCGTAAAGATAAGCGTACAGCTATCCAAGCGACACAACAAAGTAAGATTAAAGCAGAACAAAGTAAAGAGAACGGAGGACAAGCTATAGATTTCCAATCTGCTCATACAAGTATGACAGGAGAGTTAGGAATGGACGATTTTAGAGTGTAAAAAAACGCATGAATAATTTTCGTAAATTTACAAAACAAGATAAATTAATTTAATTCAAAGAAATGGCATTATTTAAAAAGAATAAAGGTGGAGACAACCTTAGTAGAGCGAACGCTATATTATCGGCATTAGCTCCTAAAGAAGATGTAATAGATACTCCCGAAGTAATAGATACACCCGAAGTAATATATACACCCGAAGTAATAGATACACCGACACCAACAATAGAAACACCGGAAGTAGTAGATACTCCCGAAGTAATAGATACAACGGGTGGAGATAATCCACCTGTAGTAGATGCACCGGAGGTGATTGCAACACCGCCTGTAGTAGATACACCGCCTGTAGTGGAAACACCACCAACAGCAGAAGTAACAGAAGAGTTATTATTGGCAAAGCTTAGCGAGAGGCTAGGCAGAGAAGTCAATAGTTTTGAAGATTTGACTCCAAAAGAGGCAAACATCGACCCTGAATTGAAACAACTGCAAGAGTGGAAAGAGAAAACAGGTTTACCTTTATCGGAATGGTCTAACTATAATAGAGACTTTTCTCAAATGAGTGATATGGATGTTGCTAGAGAGCTTCTAGCCAAAGAAAACCCTACATTCACTAAGGAAGAGCTTGATTATTCATTGAAAAATTTCATTTATGATGCAAATTTAGATGATGAAAATGACCGTATGAAAAAAAGCATATCTTTGAAGAAGTATGCTAGAGAAGGTAGAGAAAAGTTAGAAGCTAACAAATTAGAATTAATTAACTCTAGACCGGAGGCAGTACTAACACAAGAGCAACAAGATGCTATCAAACTTGCAGAGGAGTATAGAAATAACAATCTTACTTTACAGCAAAAACAAGATGCCTATAACAAAGGTATTCAAGAAGCATCGACAAGTCTTGAAGCAATAGATTTAAAATTGTCGGATGACATGACTATCAAGTACAATGTACCTGTTGAAGTCAGAAAAAATCTTCCTAAAACTGTAGCAGAGATGCCACATTGGTATAACGAAGATGGATCTTACAACCATAAAAATGTTGTAGCAGATGTTGCAAAAGTGACCAATTTTGAAGCAATGGTCAAAGCAGCTTACGAACAAGGTATAGCTGTTGGTAAAGAGGGAAACATTAAGACTCGTGCAACAACACAAGTAAATGGAGTACCGAACGTACAAGGAGCTTCAACATCAAAAGGAAACGTAGCTGACGTTGTAGGAAAGATTTCAGGATCTCGAAAAGGCAGTAGGTTACGTTTCAGAACAAAGAAATAATAAACACAACTATAAACAATTATTAAACAATGGCATTAGCAACAACACCAACTTACGCAATCAATCCTAGTTCAGTAAAGGCACCGAGCCAAACTAACTACATTGATATGTTCGATTATACTTCTCAATATGCGCCTGACGCTTATGAGCAGTTAATCTCTATCTACGGTGATCAATCTCTTATGGGTATGATCTTTGAATTAGGTAGCGAAGAAGCAATCTCTTCTGACCAATACATTTGGACAGAGAAAGGAAGATTACACACTTCATACGAAGCAGTAGCACGTACAGGTAACGTATTTACACAAGCAGGTCACGTATTCCGTGTCGGTGAAGTAGTAGCGGTATCAGGAAACTCAAACTTCCAATTAGGTCGTATTACAGCAGTAACGACAAACACTTTCACAGCACTTCCTTACAAGGCAGCAGGTTGGTTAGTAGGTACTACAGGTATCAAGGCATTTATCTCTCACAGTGAATTTTTAAAAGGTTCAGGGCCGATGGATGGTAGCTTAGAGACTGACTTTACAGTTCTTAGCAACAAGACTATCATCGAAAGAGATAACTACATCGCAAGTGGTTCTGAAATCACACAAGACTCATGGGTTCAAACGGACAATGGAGGATTTGTATGGTACTTACAATCAGAATTAGATGGTAGACGTAGATTCGAGGATCGTATCGAGTTAGGTCTATTACAAGGTGAATCAGCAGAAGCAGGTTCAGAAGCAGGAGCAGCAGGTTACGATGGTACAGAAGGTTTATTCGAGTCTGTACGTACAAGAGGTAACGTGTTCGAAGGTCTTGCTACAACATTAGCAGATTGGGATACTATCTTGAAGCGTTTCGATGCACAAGGTAAGATCAGAGAATATATGTTCTACGTTGATAGAGATCAGTCTCTAGCTATCGATGACCTTTTAGGTTCATTAAACGCAGGATACGCAACAGGTATTTCTTTTGGCCTGTTCGACAATAGTGAGGACATGGCTGTAAACTTAGGTTTCACAGGATTCAGAAGAGGAACATACGACTTCTACAAGTCAGATTGGAAAGTCTTAAATGACCCTCAGTTGTTAGGAGCAGTTGCACCGGCAGACGGAAAAGTTCGTGGACTATTGGTTCCTTACGGAGATCAAGAAGTTTATGATGGAACAAGCCCAATGGCTGACCGTATTACTAAACCTTACTTGTCTATCAAGTACAGAGTGAAAGGTGCGGAGAACAGACGTCACAAAACATGGATTACAGGTTCAGTTGGAACTAACGCCCCAACAGATGGTAACGACCATATGAGAGTTCACCACTTAGCAGATAGAGGTGTTTGTACTATCGGTGCAAATAACTTCATGATCTTTGAAGGTGAGTAATTCGCAAAATAATAGGGAGGTTTAATAGCCTCCCTTTTTTTATTATCTTTACTTTATATCATAACACAATTTTAACTTAATTTAAACTTTATCAAAATGGCAGTAGCAAAAAGAACTACAAAAGCAAAAACAGCAGTAAAAGAAGCTGTAACATTATCAGCAAAAGAATACAGACTTTTGCCTTACCAACCACTACAATTCGTTCTGAAATGTGGTAGAAAAAACTCACTATTAGTATTTGATCCTGTAAAAGGATATAACCGTGCAATCAGACATTGCCCCGGAGAAAGGTCTATTTTTGTGGACGAGCAATCGGCTGACGCTGTTGTAGTGCCACTTATTTTCTTAAATGGACTCTTATCTACTAAAGAAACAGAAACGATCACACAAGCCTTCCTAGAGGCTCACCCAAGCAAGGATAGAATCTTTGAATTAATCGATACAGAAGCAGATGCAGTAGATATTGCAGATATGGAAGAATTAAAGATCGATGTTAAGCAAGCTATCAGAAAGAAAGCTAAAGAAGAAGCAGGTATAGAAGAGTTAACAATCATCGTATCGGTTCTTATTAGTGATGCAGAAGAAGCAGCATCTATGTCTCCATCAGAAGTTAAGAACACATTGTACGAACTTGTTGATAATAACATAAACCGTTTTATCGATGATGAAGGAAATGTAACTATCTTTGATGACGCTGATATCAAAAGAGCAGCTATTACACAACACGCATTTAATTCAGGAGTAATCCAAGTTAGTGCTGACGGAAGTAAAGTAATGTGGTCTGACAATAAAGCAACTATTTGTATGATCCCTGTTGGTCAAAACCACGAAGAGTTCTTCTCTAAGTACTTAGGTACAGAAGAAGGTCTACAAGTAGTAGTAGAAATCTCAAACAGATGATAACTTAATATTCTAAATGACAAGCTCCTTAATTGGGGCTTTTCTTTTTTTAGTATCTTTGTTATTATAACTAACACATAAAAAGAGATGATAAACGACATTTACGAGCTACTTAAAACTATATTAAATAAGGAACTTAGAGGTAATCTTACACCTACTGAATATAACCTTATAGCCAAACAAGCTCAAAACGAAATATACAGAGGGTACTTTGAGGATGAAGCTAGAGATAAGTATAAAGAAAAAAGAGGGTTGTCTTCTAAAGGATATGCTAATCTATCTTTAAATCAAAGACAAAGAATAGATCAATTTTCTTCAAAGGCAACATTATCTTTTGATAGCCCAGATTTTGTATTGCCAACAGACTTATACTTAATAAAAGATTTCGGTATAGACTTCAATGGTACGGTAGTAGAAGAAATGGAAGGGCAGTACATAGGATTTTTAGGAAAATCTTTGGCAGCACCATCAGAAGTATTCCCAATATACGAACAGACCGGCAACAAGATTACTATTTCTCCTAGCACTATACAAACAGGAGTCACTTGCAGATATTTAAGAAAGCCACTAGATCCAAAATGGACATATCAAATTATAGGAGGTGTAGAACTTTTCAACCCTTCTTCAAATGATTTCCAAGATTTTGAATTACACACATCGGAATTTTCAAACTTGGTCATAGTAATGGCATCTTATTTCGGATTAAACCTAAAAGAAGAGGTTGTTATAAAGTATGTAACAGAAAAGAAACAACAACAAACAGCTAGAGAAGAGCAATAAAATATAGATAATGGCATTAAAAAATTTCACAAACCTAGATAATTATTATGAAGATTCATCACAATTTGGTGAATATCAATATACTACACTAGAAACAATAGTAAACAACTTTATGTTCGAGCAAGATGACGATTCTTATGTATCAAATTCTGACAGAGGTAGAGTAGCTATATTCGGCAAGAAAGGTGTAAGAGAGCTTTATTACGATGTAGTAAACGAGATTATATCTTTAGAGATGGATTTAGACCCATCATTGATTATAGCCCTGCCACATGATTACATTCAGTATGTAAGAATATCTTGGGTCGACCAAAGAGGTAAAAAACATCCATTGGCCTATGATAACAGTTTCAACTTGGCACAGGCATATTTACAAGATGACGATTATTCATTCTTATATGACCAAGACGGAGATATCCTAAAAGGTAGCCATATCCAAAATACAGTTGAGAACAATCCTATCATTGCGAACGAAGATACGGACTTAGTAACCAACTTCGTACAAAGAGGATTTAATGTAGATAGATCAAAAATATTCAAGAACGGAAGTTTTGTTATAGACAAGACACAAGGAGTAATACAATTCTCTTCATCTGTTACAGGTAGAACTATTGTACTAGATTATTTAAGTGATGGATTATTCCAAAGAACAGATTCAGAAATAAAAATACACAAATTTGCAGAAGAGGCTTTATACGCATTTATCTATTTCAGTCTTATCAAAAGAAAAAGATCTGTACCTGAAAGAGAGAAACAAAGAGCAGAAGCAGATTGGTATAATCAAAGAAGATTAGCAAAGAAAAGAATAACACCGATTAATTACGATAACATTAGACAGATCTTAAAAGGATCTTCAAAATGGATTAAAGACTAAAATATAATGGCAGAATTTAAAAATACTTTTATAGCAGGTAAAATGAATAAAGATATTGACTCTAGGCTTATGCCCGAGGGTGAATATAGAGATGCCTTAAATATAAAAATAGGGTCATCATCGGGATCGGATATAGGAGCTATTGAAAATGTATTATCCAATAAACAACTAACTACGGAGTCTTTAGGTTCTGTAGTTAATACTGTTGGTGCATTTTTTGACAATAGTCAAGCTATGATATACTGGTTCACAACATCGGAAACAGGAGATTACGTAATAGAGTATGATACTATAAACGAAACAACATCTATCGTTCTAGCGGATACATCTGCCGGAGTTTTAAACTTTAGCATTGACAACCTTATTACAGGTGTTGGTGTGATAGTGGATACTGATAACGATAAAAGAATACTGACTTGGACGGATGGTATAAACCCTATCAGAGCTATCAACATAGCTACAGCCAAATCTTATTCTACAAATGGATTTAATAGTGAGCAAATAAGTCTTTATAAAAGACCACCATTGAATCCTCCAACTTTAGTATTATCTACAACGGATTCAGAAGAAGAGAATAACTTGGAAGAAAGATTCCTTAGATTCGCTTACAGATACAGATATGTAGACGGAGAAGTTAGTGCATTGTCACCTTTTACAGAAACGGCATTCTTACCTAAATCGTTCAGATATGATTATTCAATATCTTCAAATGAGTCAATGGTAAACCAATACAATGAAGTTACTATAGGTTTTAATACCGGAGTTGCAGAAGTTGTAGGTATTGACGTTCTTGTTAAAGAATCTTTAAGTTCTACTGTATATCTAGTAGAATCTTTTGATAAAGATGAAGAATCTTGGAGCAACAATTCAGAAGAGTCTTTCCTATATGTGAACAGTAAAACTGCCACATCTATAGCAGCAGACCAATTAAAAAGATTGTTCGATGCAGTACCTTTAACTGCAAAAGCTTTAGAGATTTTAGGTAATAGAATAATGTTAGGTAACTACACAGAAGGTTACAATATAGCAGATGCAAACGGAGACAAAATAAAAATAGAGTTCACGGTAGACGTGGATAGCGAAGAATTGACAGAGGGAAACCCTGCCCAAACAATGAAGAGTAATAGAGGTTACGAGATAGGAATAGTTTATCTAGACGATGATGGACGCATGACTACGGTACTTACTTGTGCAACAAATACAACCTTTGTAAAGAACAGCGATTCGGATAAAGGGAATAAGCTACAGGTTACTATTGATAACGAAGCACCTGAATGGGCTACACGTTACAGGTTCTTCTTAAAACAAAGTAAAGTAAACTATGAAACAATAGTACCTTCTATCTTCTATCAAGATGGAACGTATGCATGGTTAAAAGTCGAAGCAGATGAAAGAAATAAGTTTTCAGAGGGAGATTTCCTTTATGTAAAATCAGATAGTTCGGAAATACTTTCAACAGCGTTACAGACTAGAGTATTAGAAATAGTTGACCAAGAAGAAAACTTCTTAGAAAGTCCGGACGAAGAAGAAATCAAACAACAAGCAGGTTGGTACTTCAAAATAAAACCTACAGGGTTTAGATTGAACGAAAGCGATTTCCAAACATTCACATCTACAGAAGAAGGCTTTAGAAGTAGGGCATCCGATAAAAACTTTGAAACTGCATCAGGAGCGTCACAGACTTATTACGAACAACCTGTTTACTACGGTAGCGCAGGATTGGACGATTTATCCGTATCGGGAACATATACAGGAACAGAGGATATAAGATACATAGTAGACATATCCAATGTAGGTATGCCCGATTCTTTCAGATGGTCTAACGATGATGGACAGACTTATAGTTCTGACATACCTATTTCAGGATCGGCACAACTTATAGAGAATGGAATAAGCGTAACTTTCGGAGCAACAACAGGACATACTTCTACAGATAATTGGATCATCTCCGCAAAGTCGGAAGATGTAACGGATGAATGGAATAAAGATGGTAGTGATGATGGAGACGCAGGTAGTCTTAAAAGAAGGATAATAATGGCCTTTAGGGGTAAAGACGTTACTAATGAAGTTATAAAAGCCGGAGCAAACATAACAATTGATTATGATGACACAGGTAGTGATAACAGCGAAGGAGGACAATTACAGTACTCTCAAACATTTACATCAGGTACAGAATATAGAAATCTTGAAGAGTGGTTCTATGGAGACAACATAATAGACAACTTGACATACCCTACAGATCCCGAAAGAATAGTATTCAGAAGAGGATACTTACAGGATCAAATAGTAAAGATAGATGGTAGAACTACATCGGGAACTCCTAACGAACCAATGTTAATGATTTTCGCATCTAGTGCAAACTATGGTGGAGCAGGGTCTTTAAGAAGTACCCAAGATTTAACTATACTTGAACTTAACAATAGTGTGATATTTGAGACTATTCCTTTGAACAATGATGAAAGTTTCTTCTATGAGATAGGTAGAACATACGACATAGTTAATAATAGACACCAAGGTTACGATGGAGACGACCAAGATCAGACAGCATCCGTACCTGCAATATTAAAACTACCGGTATTCAACGCCTTCTCATGGGGTAATGGGTTCGAAAGTTATAAAATAAAAGATAGGTTCAACGAAAAAGAAATGCTTATTGATACAAGACCTTCTTTAGATATTGAAAATTACAGAAGAAATAATAGAATAGCTGACATTACGTACAGTAAAACATTTGAACAGTCAACAAACTTTAACGGGTTAAACGAGTTCAATTCGTCAACATTCAATTTCTTATCTATGGATGATAAATATGGAAGTATTCAGAAACTGTTCAGCGCAGATACTAACTTAGAAGTATTCCAAGAGGATAAGGTACACACAGTACTTTACAACAAAGATGTGTTATTCGATGCAGATGGTCAAGGATCTATTAGAGAAACAACCAACGTATTAGGTACAACACCTACACCTTGGGCAGGAGAATATGGTATTTCTACACATCCTGAAAGTTTTTGTTTCTATGGTAACATGAGATATTGGACTGACGTGCGTAGGGGAACGCCTCTTAGACGATCACAGGATGGGATAACGGAGATTAACTTAGGAATGCAAGACTTCTTTAGAGATGCTTTTAGAGACAATCCTTCAACACGAAAGTTTGGAGCATATGATCTACATAATAAAGAATATATAATTAGTGATAAAGGTTCTTACACAGTAGGATATGATAATGCCGTAAAAGGTTATACATCATTCTATTCTTTTGAACCACAATGGATGGGTGGATTAAATAACAATTTCTACACATTTAGTAATGGACAATTGTATAAACATTATGATGAAGACAATCCTGTTAGAAATAATTTCTATGGTGTCAATTATGATTCTACTGTAAAACTTATAGTAAATCAAGAACCATCTTTAATAAAAGTAGTGAAGAATATTATGTTAGAAGGAAATAAGTCTTGGGCTACGGTCATAAAGTCTTATATCAATGACGAAACAACTTCTGTAACAGAAAGTACTTTGACAACATCAGAATACTTGAATAAAGAAGGTAAGCTACACGCTTATGTTAGACGTAATGAACTATTAGGAGATTTCACAGCTAAGAATGCTTTTGGATTAGGAGAGATCCAATCAATAGCTTCTACAACGCTAACAATGAAAGATACTATTCATTCTTCATTATCTATTGGAGATTCAATTTATAACGCATCAGCTTCTTTAGTAGGGGTCGTAACAGCAATAAATAAATCTAATTTAAGCATAACTTTATCATCTGTAGGTTCATTATCTGCAAATGACTTCATCCTCGGGTTAAAAGACGGCAGGGTAGAAGGAAGCGAGATAAGAGGATATAACTTTGAAATAGACTTAACGGACAGTACAAATACACGTACAGAATTATATGCCGTTGGAACAAATTTATTTAAAAGTAATCCTACCTAATCTTTGGTAGAGCGGAATAAAAATCGTATATTAGAGAGTAGTTAAATAAGCCTTGTACTTTTAATACAAGGTTTTTTTTCGTACTTTTAAAACAAATAAAAAAGTATAAAATGATAGGATCAATAATAGCAGGTGGAGTATCGGTATTGGCAGGGGTAACACAGTCAATAATAGCAGGTAAGAAAGCCAGTAAAATGCAAAAAGCAATAGACAGTTACCAAAGACAAGAATTAACTAATGCGTATGCAGACACACAAGTAAGTAAGTATGCTGCAAACCTTCAAAGAGAAGAGTTGGCTAGAAATACTGCAAGTAGTATTCAAGCACTTAGATCAGGTGGGGTCAGAGCATTAGGAGCAGTTGGCGGATTACAAGAAGCCAACATAAATACAGCTAGACAAATAGGAGCTGATTTAGATAAACAACAAAACAATATAGAATTACTTAGAGCACGTGACGAAGCAAGAATCCAAGGTCTTCAAGAGAACAGAGAGATTGCAGATTTAGCAGGTATGGGTAATGAACTGAATACTCAAAGACAAAACCAAGCGAACGGAATCAACACAGCGATTTCAGGATTAGCAACTGTGGCAGGTGGAATGATGGGTGGTGGAGGATCTACAGGATTCGCTACAGACACTAGAGGATTCCAATCTCAAGTACAGAATGTTCAATCAGCAGGAGTAGTAACAAACATGGCAAAACCGGTAGGTACTTTAATGCCATCATTAATTAAAACAGAATAATGGCAACACCAAAAGGAAATTTTACAGCATACCAACAAACACAGTCTATAAAACTGAATGTAGCAGAAGAGGCTAAGAATGTTGCAGCAGCAGATCAAGCCAACCAAGCGGCTAAAGAAGCCAAACATGCTAAAGAGGTAGAAGCACGTAACAAAGTTGCAGAGAATTTTAAAACAGATACGGCAAGTCTTACAAACATTATTACAGGTACTAAATCACTTGACCAAGCTTTCGCAAGAGGTGTAGGACAAGCTAGAGACATGATGGGAGATATCTACCAACAGATACAAAAAAATCCTAGAATGGCAAATGATGTAGATGTACAAATGAGATTGAATAACCTTAAAAATTATTCTAAGAAATTGAAAGCTTCCACAGACATGCTTACAGACTTCAACACTAAGTTGGCGCAAGGTAGACAAGATGGAACTTTATCTGCATGGAACGACAAACACCTTAACATGGGTGAGAGTATGTACATACAAAAGAATTTCAATGTAGGAGTTGATTTAAACGGTAATGCAGTAGGAGCGACAATAGAGCTAGATGATGAAGGAGAGCCTGTATTAGGAGAAGATGGACAGCCTATCTTATCTGCAATAAATCTACCTCAAATATTAGATGGTGGAGGATTACCTGAATTAGTACCAACTTACCAATTAGTGGAGAACGCTAAAAGTCTAGGTAAAGAATTAGGAAAAAGAGAAGGTAAGAGAGACGAAGGAGGTTTTAGAACCTACGCATTTCAAACTTTTGAAGATGCTGAATTAGAAGCTAGAGGTTTAATAAAAGGTATGATAGGATCATCTAAAAACCCTACAGCGATAGCTAAATCTATTTGGTCAACCAATATGGGTAACAAAGCTAAAGATCTTACAGACGATGATATGAAAGCTATAGAGGACGAATACATAAAATCTATTAGACCATTCTATGACGAGTTCAGGAATAAAGAAACAGATTATAGTGCTAGAAATCAAGCCAACGAGAACTACAGAAAGTCTCAAAAAGATAAGGCAGATGCAGCAGCTAAAGAAGAAAAAACTGTTAATACAGATATAACTGTTATTACAGATGAAAACGAAGAAGTTAAAAAGACTATCTTTGATTTAAGAGATGGATTGGAGTTAGTTGGATCTGCTACAAGTTTATCATTACCTGTAGATAAAAAGACCAAAAGATCCAATATGACAGTTGTAGGCCCAAATGGTAATGAGATTTTAATAGATCAATTACATTTAATGGACAATGGAGATATAGGATACACAGGATACGAATATAAAGGTAAGGCAACAGGTCAATCTTTATCTCCATCAGAAGTTAACAGCTTTAGAAATAGAGATACGGGTAAACTATCTAACACTATCATAGAAAAGAAGATAGGTGGAGGTATTAAAAAAGGGAGTACTGTAATGACACAAATCGCTAAGCAAATGAACTTAGACAATGAAGGTCAATTAAAA